>ULQI01032694.1_pt1 | contig 32634 bp, 28 predicted proteins | sample 1954261 | NCBI WGS metagenome assembly ULQI01 (sample SAMEA4835650, study PRJEB28245) | human gut metagenome | biome: gut microbiome; material: fecal sample | place: Denmark | collected 2008 | reverse complement strand
CAAGTTCCCAGAATTTCTCTGATGCAGGCTTTTTATCATCACCATCCTTCTACATTAAACAAGTGCCAATTTACATCACAGGGGTAACAAAGCTTCTTTTGTAATTCCCTTTTCTTCCAATTGTTTCATTATCACATTTTTTAATCTTGCAGGAATGACCACCTTTACCAAAAAATTACCTCCGTCCAATTCTTTAGGAGCTTCCGGCTCATGCGGGCACAATATATTATTCCCCGCATTAACACTTGTTCTCATTTTATCAATCGGAGTTTCAAATTTCACACCACAAACATATAAACACCCTTTTTGTCTTTGTATTCTCATATTTTCCAAATACGGATTACGTGGTTGCATAATCATAAAACCGTGGTCCAAATAAGAAACTAAATCAGTATAGAAATCCTTTTTATAAGTATAATTGTCTTTCAATTCCGGATATTTCTGCAAAAGTATCTCTGCATATTCACTTACACTTATACGTTGCTTTTTAACATTAACCAGTTCACACTGTATCTTTATTCTTGTCCATTTAGGATCATACGGCGAATATGACCATATAAATATAGCCGCATCTTTTTCAATATTTTCACAACAAGCAAAAAACAATGCTACATTTATATCCATTGTAAAGTCAATTAATCTTGTAGCACGTATATAATGCTGATTATATGCCATTACTTCAAATAGTAAATCTCCAGATTCCGATATACTCTCATCCACAGATGTATCTCTGCATATACTTGGAGTAATTTTCCAAGAAGAATCGCTTTGTCCTCTATAAAATGCCTGTAAGTAAGTTCGTTCATCACCTGGGTCACCTCTACCTGATCTTGGTAAATCATAGAACGAATTATAATCATTTGCAATTTGATATATCTGCGAAATATCTTCTACCATAATTTCCTGATAATCATATTTTTCTTCAAAATCTGACATATAGCCACCTCTGCTAAAACTTGCTAAATCAATCGTAACGCTCTATCCATCATTTTATATTCTTTTCTACTTATTATTGGCATATATACATCAACATAGTTATTCTCCGCCCATCGAAGTATCTCATCTAGATCAATATACATCTCATTCTCTTTTTTACTATGTAACATACGATTATTGTTATTCTCAGCAACTGTTTCCTGCTGTCTACATCCAATATATATTTCTCGTGGCAAAACAAAATCTTTTATTATTCCTGATTTTCCAATATTAATATCATCTTTTATTACTATTCGCCATTCCTTTTCATGAATCCACTCATCTGACTTGGTTAATGTATTAGCCAATATATTTCTTTCAGAACTCTCTTCTCGGTAAAATATTAATTTATCACTATAGATTACCGGCATACATTGGTATTTCTTAACAAGCTCATAAAGGTTATATCCTAAACATATTCCCTTGTGATCTGCCGCATAATATCCCCACATAGGAAAGGAATTATTAACTTCAGAAAAACAAGCAACAAATAATGAACTTCTCAATGCTTCTGTTTTCCTATTTTCAGTTTCCTGTCTCATATATGTTTCCATAGCTTCTTTTCTCTGGCTCTTCGGATAACTGGCTTTCAATCCGCAATCAACTGTAACTAAACAATCATATGGATCGTTGAAATTAAATGCACTACTTAACCATAATTGATGATTTTCCAAATTTCGCAAATCCCTATTCAAACCTCTGCTATAGCGATAAATCATTTGAGTCTTATCAATATTATCTAATATCACATTTCTTGCTTCTTGCATATTATTTAATGAAATCTGCTCTTTATAATCTGAAAACCATTCTTTGTTCATACACTTAGTCTCCTTTTATAATCTGTCTCATCCAACCATCATAAAATCTTTTGCAATTCAGGTTGAATGAGACCCGTTTTAACTAAATCTTTGCTTTTCCTTCCATAATGTCTGTTCCTTTAAGCATTTCGTATTTCATAGAACTCTCTACTGCAACCTCCTCAGCCGCTGCTCCTTTCGCCTTTACTACAGGATCATCTATCATATTGTCACCTTTTACTTCCAAAATCAAATAACTTCCATCATCCATTTTTACTAAGAAATCTGGATAATACTTCCTTAACCTATTCGATTCCGGATCAATATATGGAACATAAAAATCTGTCTGGTCAGCAGTAAACATTCCCGTGAAATAGGCTTTTTTTACGTGCTCATTTGCAAGCAACTGTAAAAATAATTGTAACTCAGGCTTCGAATCAAAAACATAGGTATCTGCGTGAAAACTCTTGTCTTTATTTTTCACAACAACAGAATCCTCTGAATTCTGCATTATAATCAAATCCTCATTTCCACTAAACTTATAATACCCACCTTCTTTAGGCTTCTTAAGTAATTTAACATCAACATTTTCTTTTACAATCTCTTTGTTAACCCGATATAATGCCTCAAATATGGTTGGAACAATTTTATCATAAATAATATCATTATGTTCATTGACAGCTACTAATATTTTATCAATACCTTCTTCTGATTCCCTCAGTATCCTAGCAACTTCTGTGCATCTGATATCAGGAAAATATTTTGCTACTTCTGCCACCAAGGTTATCTCAGTATACGCTAATTTACTAACCATATAGTTAATATTGCTTTCACGCACAACAGACGAAGTTGTAAGTCCTTCTTTAACATACATTGTTGCATCATAATTTTCTGTTTCTATTTCTTTCAAACCAAACGATAATCTACTATCATAATGCTTAGTTTCCAAAGAATATTTATAATGCAATCTGTTCATGCGCAATGTTCTAGGTGGTTCTTTCACACGTACACGAACTTTCTTACGTTTTTTATCCTTCTTAACTACAAGTTCCTCTATGCTAGTTCTAAAATTCTTTTTAAGCTCATCATCCAATATATCCATATTCTCTTTTGACAAGTACACTGTGGCCGTTAGTTGTTCATCTGTAATTTTTCTCAAGCATCTCATTGTTGCTTGAAGCACAAAAACTTTTGACTTTGGACTTCTAAAAAGAGCCACGCTAAATAATGATCTACAGTTCCACCCCTCTCTACCTTTATTAACAAGCAATATAAACTGCTTCTTACTGCCTGCTGTTCCAGCTATATCAAGATTGTTAAAATCTCTTATGTCTTCAGATTTAGTAATCTTTTCGTCTCCAACATTAACTAAAATTTTATCAAGAGGTATTCCCAATTCAGATAGTACTTCTTCAACAACTGGCCTGATTTCATCACGAACTTCTGCTATCTCTGCACCAAAAATAGCCATTTTAGGTGCTAATCCCTCATATTCTTTTCCACCATACTTTGCCCAGAAATCGGCAATAACAGCTTTTAGGAATTCTTTGCTTTTTACGTTACTATAACCAATAACACTAGTATCTTTTAAGAAATTATTTCTAATTGCCGCCTGCAATCCATAAGCATATATAACTTCCGGAAGAATCTTATTATTGACGTATGGTGTTCCTGTAAAATTATAACAAGCAATCACTTTACTTCCATGCTTAGATAATTCCTTAGACAATTCATTTATAGTATTACGCAGGCTAGTGCCCTTACCATTTTCGTGCAAAGCCTTCTCCAAGTCTGCTCCAAACATATGATGTGCTTCATCTACATAAATACCCATTTGTGAAAGCCTGGTAAGTTTCTCAAAACGTTGATTTGACATCAAATCGTCGTTGTTACTGATTTCCTGTAATATTCCAAGAACATCATCCAAAACGGATTGTCCTGGTATCTGATTACTATACAACTTGTCTACAGAACTTTTTTCTTTATGCTGAGCCTTTAATATGATTTTCTGTGTATTAGAAATAATTATATTATACTTGGAACCATCTAATGTATTTAATGTGGTTCCACTATCTTCAAGAAAATGCACCTTAATATTTGCATCTAATACACCAATATATTCCGGAGGTACAACCTTACTCTTATCAAAAATTACTATTTCTTTTAACGATTGTAATACTGTTTTGTCCGGCGCAAAAACCAATGCATTATGACAATACCTATCATCACGAGGCCATTTTGATGCAAGAAGGAACTCATAAAAAATACATGTAGCCATGAGAATTGTCTTACCTAGTCCCATAGTTAATGCAAAAATATAATTTGGATAATCTTCCGCATATTTCTTTATCTGCAAAAAATAATCATGATACTGCTTTGGAGAATAAACATCATATAATGTCATCTGCCCAGCTTCATCATAGAATCGTCTATCTGCAAACACACCATTTCTCTTTGACCAGTCATCAAACATCTGATACATCTGCTGATTATTCATAAATTCTTTTACAAACACATACATTTCTAAGGCTTCAAACTGTGGGGTTCGTAAAAATGCGTCTGGGTTCTTTTCCTTGTCATTGTAATCCAGATATTTCTTAGTTATTTCACGATACCTATTTCTTATAATTCCTCTATTATCTACATAGAATGAACGAAGGAACTCAAAAAAGGCAAATTCCATTCCAACTTCTTTTGCCATATCTATACCTCCAGCTCAAGTGACTCAGATAACAAATCTGTTATCTTTATTTTAATTTTACCTGCTGAAGCTGGAATTTTATATATACCAGATACCAACTCATCTTTTGCAGGAATATCACAAATTGTCGGCCTCATTGTCTGTCCATCATAATTCCAGTCAATATAGATAGATTCTACCAACTGCCTCCAATCTTCAACTGATTCTTTCTGCATACTTAATTTCTGTAAAAGGTTCATCGGATAAAATTCTTTTATTATAATCTGATCGTTTTCTTTAACAACATTGGCATCTGCTTCTCTCTTAAATTGTAAATCTTTCTTATCCCTAAGGATATCAACTATCTCTATTTCCAAATTATACGAAGAAAGTTCCTGTTCCAATGCTGCCTTTAAATCAGCTTCATGTCCCATGCAAATAATCTTAATTTTTTCTACCACGCCATTCGGATTTTCTTCCTTTCGCTTTTCAAATGTATGGTATGGTAAATTAGCCTTGAGTTCTTCTAAATCAGCCTTAGTTGCAATACGATTTGTAGGCATTATTTTAACCATCCAACCATCTAATTCGCCGTCATATACTGTTGATGAATCAAATTTTTGGATACCTAATGCATCAATAATTAATTCTTTGGCTTCTACTGGATTTCTAAAGAAATCATAATTATTCACATTATACACCTCAAAACCAGTATATTTCACACTCTTCTCTATTTTCCTTGTTTCTTTCGCACTTTCTAATTCATCTCCCTCTAATTCTAGTGACATATTATACGATCCGCCATCTAATTCCTTACCAACTTTTAACAACCGCTCTGAGGTAATTTGAACGGAACCTAAATTAATATCAGCCCCAATAAATCGCCTTCCACATTTCATAGCCACTGCTTGCGTTGTTCCACTCCCCATAAAACAATCAAACACAAGATCCCCAACATCGGAAGAAGCCCTTATTATACGTTCTAACATTTTTTCTGGTTTTTGAGTTGGATACCCTACCGGCTCTACTTTATCTGCAGGTTGCAGCATAGGTAATTTCCAAACATCATCTATTCTTTTTTCATATGACATTTTATACATTACATTTCCATTCTCATCTCTAGCATTAATCGCCTTTCCATCAACAAATTTTCTAACCAACTGCTTGACTGGCTCATCTCTTTTTTCATATTGCGTGTTAAATTTATAATTAGAACTTTTTGCATATACTAATATTTTATCCGTAGTTCTGGGAAAACACGCTGATTTAGGTGCCATTTTATTATAATAATACCATGTAATCTCATTAATAAAATTATCTGCACCAAATAATTCATCCATCAGTATTTTTAAATAATGCCCTTTGTGCCAGTCACAATGTAAATAAATGCTGCCAGTGTCTGAAAGTAATTCCTTCATTAAAATTAATCTTTCATACATAAACTGTAAATACTGATCATTTGTCCATATATCGCCATACTGTTTTTCCTCAAATGATGAATTATCACTTTCAACAGTTTTTTTTCTAATAGTTATTTTCTTTTTATATTCAACTCGACTATCAAACGGCGGATCAATATAAATAAGGTCAATCTTTCCCCTATATTCTTTAAGCATATGACTCATAACTTGAAGATTATCTCCCCAAAATATCTTATTCATCCAGCCATCCTTAGGCTCTCCATAGGATTCCTTAAGCTGTGCAGGATAATACTGCGTTGATGTATAAGGCCTTTTCCCCGTCCAATGTAACTCCGGATATCCTTTTATTGGTTGTCTTTGTTCAAATGTAAATGAAATCTGTCCATCCATTAGCAATCTCCTTTTCTTCTACAGTAATGTCTCATATCACAGTTGGCACAAAGATTTTTATCTTTAGCTCTGCCACTAAAATCTTTATGTTGTATTTTTTCAACCACTGCATCAAATTCTTTTATTGTTTTATCAATCATTTCCGTTGACTTATTAAATGTTACTGTTGGTACACCATTATCCTCACCAGTATAATACAAATGCATTTTACTTACCTTTTTGCCTGTCTTTTCCTCAATAAGATGAGCATACACTTCAAGCTGTCTTCTATAACGATTCATCTCCGCTGTTTCAATTAAAACATCTGGTTTCTTCTCGGATTTAAAGTCAACAATCTCTACTGTATCACCTTCGCCCCTGATAAGGTCAACCTTTCCAAGCAATATATAATCAGGCTTTACTAAACTTACTTCCACCTCTGCATCTTGAATTCGACTCCAGTCACTCTGATTTCTCTCAACATACCTCAAAACCTGTTTATACGCAGCTTCTATCTGCGGTTGTCCTAAATATGAATGCTCACATTTCGATAATGTCATATAATTTGTATCAAACCACTCTCGTATTGTTTCCGGTACTATTGTCTGTTCTTCATGACGCATAGCTGCACGATGAATGTCTTCTATTGTCTCGTGCACTAAAGTTCCAAAGAGTGTTGCACCTACTCTTACCTGCGTAAATCCAAGTTCTTTAAAAAATTTATACTGTAATGCACAATTCTCATACAGAGCGATGTGAGAAGTAAAAGAATATGTATCCTTTATATTTACAGGCTTTACCTTTTCCAACTTTATTTCTGAAAGATTTACATCTTCATAAGCAGGTAGCTTCTCATAGCACTCTTCAAAATATTTGCTTGGTGTGGCTCCATGACCTTTCTTTTCACAACAAGAGAGTACCAATAAATTTTGTGCTCTTGAAAATGCCGTATAATATAATCGCCAAAAATCAAAGAATTTTATATCTTCCCTCTTCTCAAAAACTTTTCTATGGAAATATTTATTTTCTATTTCTTCTAGCAAATGATTTCCACTACTTCTCGGTGTTCCATTTAATGAATCAACAATCACTATTGGAAACTCCATTCCTTTTGACTGATGTATAGTCATAAATGAAACGCACCCACTCGGAGCATACTCCGAATCATCTTCATACTCTGTAATTCCTCCATCAAATAGAAAGCGAAAATACATATTAAAAAAACGTTCTACTGACTCTATAATATTTTTTTCCGTGAAGACATCTATCCGATGTAGATATTCGTACTTTCCCAAAATTGAAGATAAAATTGATAAGTTTCTTGCAGGTCTTTCATCTATCACCCCTGATTTCATATCTATCCCTAAGTATGTACTAAATGGTTCAAACTGTAATAGCTGATACAGTAATCCTGTAAATGCGTAATCTGCATTATCCTTTCTTAGATTAGCATGCTTCTGCATCTTCTCTGCAATCCATTTCCCCAATGTATCTCTATACTGTAAAATAAGATCTCTTGCAGCAGCTATACATTGAGTATCGTAATAATTATAGAGATTTTCAAAATCATACGAAAAATCTCTTTGTTGTAACTTACGAACATACTCTGGGAAACATAAGATCATACACCCTATTACTTGCTTTATCTCTTTTCTTTCAAAGAACATTTCCGAACGAGGTGAATAAACTTTAATACCATGTTCCTCAAGATATTCAACCATACCTATGATTTTATCCCCTTTTACAGACTTGCAAAGAACTGCAATCTGATTGTAATCAGTTAGTACACCACTACTTTTTAATTGTGTAATAAATGAATAAACTTGTTCATACCAATCATCTAGCAAATCTTTTCCTGAACATTTAATAACACCTACTTTAGCATCCTTTTTCCATTCCGGCGGAACAATCTTCTTCTCAAACCTAAAATTCTTCCACATAAAATCATATGCCCTACCATCTGTTGTGCTCATCCATTTATTGTAAAAATCAATAATTTGTCTCTCTGAACGATAATTTGTAACAAGTTTAACCTGCTTACATTCTCCTTCTGCAAAATGGCCTGGAAATTCCAATATATTTCTTATTGTTGCTCCTCGAAAACGATACAAACCTTGGTCATCGTCTCCAACAACACATATATTTCTATTTTTTCCGGCAATCAAAAACACAAGTAATTCCTGTATGTAATTTGTATCCTGATATTCATCCACCATCACATATTTAATTTTCTGCTGTATTTCTTCCAATATGCTTGGTTCCTCGATCAATAATTTATATGCTTCTGTTTGAATACTTGAAAAATCAATTAAATTCTCATCTTCCATCAAGATATTGTACTGTTTCATAATATTTGCAACAGCCACAATATGTTCATCCGAGTCTTCCTGCATTTCATCAATATCAACCAATTCTTCAGCAAGATTATTAACATACTTAACTATTTCTCCAGCTTGTCTCCAAGCTCCTTGCTTTTTATCAAATATAACATCAAAATAAGGCAAGTTCCTAAATCTATTAATCTTTTGAAACACCATATACTGCTGATCAAAATTATCCAGCATCCTATAATTTTTCTTAATCCTTGTATATTCAAGATGATCTTTAAGAATTCTCAAACAAATTGAATGAAAAGTACCAATATACATTTCATTCAGATTTACTGATACTCCTATTGCATACAATTCATTTGTGATACGTGTAATCAGTTCTTTCGCAGCCTTTTCTGTAAATGTAGCAATCATTATTTCCTCAGGAAGCACATCTTTTTCAGTTATAAGATAAACAATTCTCTTTACTAATGTATATGTTTTCCCTGTACCAGGGCCTGCAATAATCAACAACGGACCATCTGTTGTTGAAATAGCACTTCTCTGTGCTTTATTTGCGTTTCCAAAATCAAATGCCATATAAGTACCCCCTCTGCATTTAATTATATATTCTCATATATTTATAAATTCTATTTCGTATTACATCTTACTTTTCTGACTTCTTCTTGTATCGTCCATCCGCAGGCTTTATTACATCTGAAGGAATTAACCATGTTTTCCCTTTTTTTATTGCACCTTCAATTCTTTTCCTCTCTAATGTATCAATTTACCAATCACATCTTGCACTTTTTCCGACCGTATCAGCGTCCTCATCTTTTCATCCCCATCTTCAACCTCCGGCTTACCACATCTCAGATTATCCGGACGCTCCGACACACAACAATCTTTATACCAACACTCACCCATAAAAGTGCCCTTCACGGACCACTTCTCATTTTGCGTAAATTCACCTACCAATGACTTCATCACACGTTCTGTAGAATATCTCTTAAAACCTGCTATATACTGTAATGTTTTCTCATCATCAATCTTTGATAAATCGATTCTGTGATTCTCAACTGCCCCCAAAACCTTCTCACGGATTTTTATTTTATCTGTCTTTCCGGTGCCTGTCCATTCTACCAGCTTGTCAAATGCAAGTATCAAGTACTCAAAACAAATCATATCCAGAATTACAATCTTTCCTTCCGACTTATCTGTTATTGACTTCAACATACGATACTTGTTGCGAATGTCCTGATTATCAACCACATAATCAAATGCAATATAGTATTTATCATCCTCTTTAATATTCAAGTCTAATACTGCATCCAATAATCCCTGATTGCTTCCTTTACTCTCAACGGCAAGCTCATTGTCAAAGAAAAGTTGATTAACTAATTTCCAGAAGTGAAGCCCAGCACCGGTATCCTCTGTCCATAAATATCTCATATCACAACTCCTCTTCCAGTGTTATCCTGTTATTATCAAACTTCAGCACCTTAAAGCTCTTATCAGATACATTGAGTCCGTCACAATTTCGTAGAAAAAGCATATACTGATTAGACAACTCAAAATTAATGAATCTCCTGACATCATCATTAATCATACAATCTGCATTATCTATCACAATAAAACTATCTCTACACTGTTTGATTGCTTCTAAAAAATCATCTGATTTGTAGTTAAATAGCTTGATTGCTTTGTATTCGTCTGTCAATCTTATATCTTCCAGCATTTCATAAAGTACTGTTTTACCTGTACCGCTATCTCCACCAACAAGAGTAATCCTGTCATCAAATGTCAAATCATATGAAAATGGAGCTGCTTTAAATGTTATATTCTTATAAATCATTTGCTTCTCTCCTTGCATACTCCTTACTCCACCAGGCATTATATCCTCTGCTACCGGTAACTATATCAGAATCATTAAATCTGATTTTGGCATCATCCGGAATATCAAAAAGCGTTGGTCTTGACATATAAATCTTAATATTATCCATAGTAAAAATGATTCTAAGAACATTCGGTCCACATTCCTCAACATTTACCACCTTATCGGGATGCTTCACAATATTAAGCAATGTCTTGCAGCCTGATGATAAATTTCGGATTGTACCTAAGCCATATTTTGTTTCTATATGCTTGTCTGGTGTCAGCTTCGCCTCATCCACTTGTTGAATCAAATCAATTTCTTTTTGTGACATATCTTCATTGCCTGTATTCAAGTTGAAGTACAAGTCATTGTAAAAAATCCAGTCTTTTGAATCTTTCCTCTCCGTATATATATCTATCATTACAATGTTCTCCTTCTGCAATATATGTTTAGCATCTGATTTTCCATATCTTACTTGGATAAGGCTTTGAATCAAATTTTCATATAGATATATTCCAGTATACCACACATAAATAAACGGCCCCAGAAGATCTCTTAAAATCTCCTGGAGCCTTCTTCATTTCCTATTGAAAAATAAATCCTTCTATATTTTATTTTTTAAAAATTTATTCAAACTCAATAGTTCCCGGTGGCTTACTGGTCAAATCATAGAATACTCTATTGACTCCCTTTACCTCATTTATAATTCTGCTCATCACTGTCTGAAGTACCTCAAACGGTATCTCGGCTGCTTCGGCTGTCATGAAGTCCACGGTGCGGACTGCACGGACTGCAACGGCATAATCATATGTTCTCTCATCACCCATGACACCTACTGAACGCATGTTGGTAAGGGCTGCAAAGTACTGGTTTGGCATCCATGATGGTTCCTCGCCGTGGGCCTCTTTGTACTCTTTTGCTGCCTTTTCCACTTCGCTTCTGTAAATCCAGTCTGCATCCTGGACAATGCGTACCTTTTCGGCTGTGACTTCGCCGATGATACGAATTCCAAGGCCTGGGCCTGGGAATGGCTGACGGAATACGAGATAGTCAGGTAATCCAAGCTCCAGTCCGACCTTGCGTACCTCGTCCTTGAAGAGGTTTCTGAGTGGCTCCACGATGTCCTTGAAATCGACATGCTCCGGGAGACCTCCTACGTTGTGGTGTGATTTGATGACTGCAGATTCTCCGCCGAGTCCACTCTCCACTACGTCCGGATAGATGGTTCCCTGCGCAAGAAAGTCAACCTTTCCGATTTTCTTAGCTTCTTCCTCGAATACACGGATGAATTCCTCACCGATGATTTTACGCTTGCGCTCAGGCTCTGTGACGCCTGCAAGCTTGCTGTAGTAGCGCTCCTGTGCGTTGACGCGGACAAAGTTGATGTCGAACGAACCGTCTTTGCCGAATACGCCCTCTACCTCATCGCCCTCGTTCTTACGGAGAAGTCCGTGGTCTACGAATACGCAGGTGAGCTGCTTGCCGATTGCCTTGGCAAGGAGTGCTGCGAGTACTGATGAGTCTACTCCACCCGAAAGTGCAAGGAGCACTTTGCCGTCACCGACCTGCTCTCTGATTTCGTCGATTGTGTTTTTGACGAATGAATCCATCTTCCATGTGCCTGCACATCCACATACACCACGGACGAAATTGTAAATCATCTGTGTTCCGTTCTTGGTGTGAAGTACCTCCGGATGGAACTGTACTGCATATAATTTCTTCTCAACATTCTGTGTTGCGGCTATTGGACAGTCTGCAGTGTGCGCAACTACCTCAAAGCCCGGTGCTGCTTCTGCAATTCTGTCGAAATGACTCATCCAGCATACTGATTCTGATGGCAAATCCTTGAACATCACGCCGTTTGCAGAATATGTGATTTCTGTCTTTCCATACTCTCCAACCTCCGGTGTGATTACCTTTCCGCCTAATTTATGCATCATAAGCTGTGCACCGTAGCAGATGCCAAGCACCGGTATTCCCAGCTCAAACAGCTCTTTCCGGTATGATGGAGAATTCTCTTCATAACAGCTGTTTGGACCTCCTGTAAGGATGATGCCCTTTGGATTCATTTCTTTGATTTTCTCAATGTCTATTTTGTATGAGTAAATCTCACAGTACACGTTGCACTCGCGGACACGGCGCGCAACAAGCTGATTGTACTGACCACCAAAGTCTATGACTATGACCTTTTCCTGATCCATGTTTTCCTCCTAATTGTTTATTCGCTATGCTGCTGTTTTATAATCTTTGAAACATCACGTAATTGCTGTTTGCCACACTGTGGTGTAAACAATAACAAAAACATAACATATGTTATCTGCTGCCATCTCATTGATTACATAAAAGCAACATGTATTCTTATGTCATTATAGATTACGGAGTGCTTATCTGCAAGCGATTTTGTTAAATTTCTGTTTTGATTTTATGTGCAATTACGTTATAATGAGTAATAAACACTTTTATAGGCTGGGAGGTTTCATCATGAGTTTTAAAATAATCACTATAAGCCGAGAGTTTGGCAGTGGCGGTCGCTTTATCGGCGAGCAGATTGCTCAAAAATGCGGCATTGAGTTTTACGATAAAAAAATAATTGAGCATGTGGCAAAGGAGCTCGGTATCTCTGAGCAGATTGTCGCAAACCAGGGCGAATATGCACCTGCCGGAAATATTTTTTCATATGCATTTGTGGGGCGCGACATCACAGGAGTTTCTCTTTCCGACCAGATTTTCAATATCCAGCAGAAGCTCATCAAGGATATTGCGCAAAAAGAGCCCTGCGTTATTGTGGGACGTTGCGCAGACTACATTCTTTCTGACAGGGATGATGTGCTGAATGTTTTTATAGAGGGAAATAAGCCTGAGAAGGCTGCAAGAATAAAAAAGCTCTACCAAAAAAGCGATGACGAGGTCAAAAAGCTGCTAAAGGATGTCGATAAGAAGCGCTCGGTAAATTACCGATACTTCACCGATAAGGAGTGGGGCAACAGGAAAAATTATGACCTGGTGCTCAACAGCTCTGTGCTTGGGTATGACAAATGCATTGAGCTCATAACTGCTGCATACGCTTAACATACTTAATACACTTAATATATTTAATGAGCTTAATATGATCAGGCAACGCAACTTTTGCACCAATGCAATACGGAAAATTGATATTATTATTACTATTAAGAAACCGTTTTCTTATTTTATTACGAAAAACGTAAATAGAATTACAACCTGTGTGTAATATTAAAAATACTCCCGCATAAACTGTAACAACAGAATATGCAGGAGTATTTTTTGAAATCATATATTGAGACAAGGGCGGTGGAAATCGCCAACTACATAGTTGAAAACAATGCCACGGTGCGTCAGGCTGCAAAGCAGTTTGGCATCAGCAAATCCACTGTGCACAAGGATATCACGGATGCTGACAGGCTGCTTCGCATAGACCCGGAGCTTGCCGCAAAAGCGCGTCACATTCTCGATATCAACAAGTCCGAGCGTCATATCCGCGGCGGACTTGCCACCAGAGAGAAGTATCTGCATCTGCCTCATGTGCATGCCGGCTGAGTGCATGGAGGCTTCTATCCCGGCATTAGCAGGTGCGCAGCTTTTCGCGCAGCTGAGGCTTTTCACCAATTCAAGACCTATATCACATAATTCGGCAGCTCGTCATACAGCCGATTCCCTCCGGATATTTTCATGTTCCGGATGTTTCCTGTGTCACATGACTTGTGAGCACACCGTACAGCCACTTGCCCTCATCGCTTAAATCCTCATAGATAAAGCCGCTTGTCTTATCGCAGGCAGGTGTTAGAAGCGCTGATTTTTCGTCCTTATTGGACAGATTCCAGCACACATAGCTGATGCCATAGCTGTCAAGCAGGCTGATCCAGCTGTTTGCGGAATCTATGTCCACCTGACCGTTTCCGTCGGCACTGCAGATGCCAAACTCTGATACAAATATCGGCAGTCCGGCGTCTGCCGCCGATTTTAGCTTGTTTTGCAAGTCCTCCTTGTGGGTTGCGGCATAGAAATGCAGTGTATACATGATATTATCATAGCCTGTGACAGGGTCCTTGACTGCCTCATCCACATCCTGGCTCCAGTTAGGTGTGCCTATCAGTATGACTGCATCCTTGTCGTAGCTTCTGATTGACGGAATGACCTCGCTGGCATAAAACTTCACATCTCCCCAGGTCGCACCTTTGCACGGCTCATTGCAAATCTCGTAAATCACGTTGTTGTATGAGGCATACTGCTGTGCCATTTTGGCAAAAAATGTCTTTGCCACATCACTGTAGCGGTTTGGATTGCCCTCGTTTAGCACATGCCAGTCGATGATGACATACATGTCGTTGTTGAACGCGTACTGCACTCCGTTTTGCACAAGTGTCTCAAGCTGCTGCCTGTCACCATCTGTGCAGTAGCCACCGCTTTCGTAAGTGTACATGGCGAGCCTCACCACGTTTGCTCCAAAGCTTTTCAGCGTGGCAAAGCAATCATTGGTCACATACTGTGGATACCACGCAAGACCGTGTGTGCTGACTCCGCGAAGCTGCACCTCGTTGTTATTTTGATCAACGAGCTTGCTGCCCTCCACATGCAGCTTACCGTTTACTGACGGACAGGCAAGAACTGAGCTCTCCTGTCCGTTTTCTGTGGTGAGCTGCTCTGTGTCAGCCACATTCTGATTTTCTGTACTGTTTTCTGTACTGTCCTCAGTATTATTTTCTGCAGAATTCACCGACTCAGTGGCTTTCTCATCCGTCTGTGACTCTGTCTCTTTGTTGCCCTTGTTACCACATCCTGTAAAAATCCCAAGCACCAGCACTGCAGCCAATACCAATGCTATATATTTCTTCATATTGTTATACCGTCTGACTGATTACTGAATAGATGTAACCTTGTAGTCCTCAGCCTCTACAGTCTCCTTTAATTTCTCATCAGAAATGTCAGAGCTTAATGTCACTACTGCAGTTCCGCTCTCATGGCTTACTGCTGCCTCACTAACTGCATCAAGCGCCTCGAGTGCCTTCTTTACTCTTGCCTCGCAGTGGCCGCACATCATTCCTTCGATATTCATTGTCTTTGTCATTGATTTTTCCTCACTTTCATTTGGTTTATCTGCTTTGTCTTTTCTATCTGGTTTTGCTTTTCTGTCATGCTTAGGATCATACACCCTGCACAGATTCAGCCGCAGGGCATTGGTAACAACGCAGAAGCTCGACAGGCTCATCGCCGCCGCTCCAAACATCGGATTGAGCTTCCATCCTAATAAAGGATACCACAAACCGGCCGCAAGTGGAATACCTATTACATTATAGAAAAATGCCCAGAACAGATTTTCGTGTATATTTGTCAATGTAGCACGGCTTAACCGCACTGCTGCCGGTACATCTATCAGGCGGCTCTTCATCAGGACAACATCCGCTGCATCTATTGCCACATCACTTCCCGCGCCGATTGCAATTCCCATATCCGCACGTGTGAGCGCCGGTGCATCATTGATTCCGTCACCAACCATGGCTACCCTGCCCTGTTTTTTTAGCTTCCTTATGACAGCCTCCTTACCATCCGGAAGCACACCTGCGATGACTTCGTCCACTCCCGCCTGCTTTCCAATGGCATTGGCCGTCTGCTCGTTGTCACCGGTGAGCATAACAACTCTGATACCCATATTTTTAAGCTGTCTGACAGCTTCCGGACTGTCCTCCTTTATTGTATCTGCAACGGCTATGATACCGCAAAGCCTGTCATCTGCGGCAAAGAACAGAGGAGTTTTTCCTTCCTTTGAAAATTCGACAGCTTTCGCGCGCATATCATCTGACACTTTTACAAATTTGCTGACAAAAGCAAGATTTCCTGCTTTTATCATTTTGCCTGCAAGTATTGCAGTCAGACCATTTCCTACAACAGCGCTAAAATCCGTCACCTCTGCAACAGCGATTTCATCCGTTTTAGCGCGCTCCATAATGGCTTTTGCAAGCGGATGCTCGCTCTTGGCCTCGACTGATGCAGCTATTGCAAGAAGCGCTCCGGCATGATTGCCGGTTTCCTCAAAAAATGTCTCATCCGGCACGATATCCGTCACCTTCGGCTCACCGCTTGTTATGGTGCCTGTCTTATCAAGAGCCACAATCTGTGTGCGGCCTGTTGCCTCAAGGCTTGCCGCTGTCTTGAAAAGTATACCGCTCTTTGCGCCCTTGCCATTTCCTACCATTATCGCAACAGGAGTTGCCAGTCCAAGTGCACACGGACAGCTTATCACGAGTACCGAAATGCCTCTGGCAAGCGCAAAGCCCACGGTCTCACCGGCTATAAGCCATGCTATTATTGTAATGATTGCAATTGTAATAACCGCCGGCACAAATACTCCCGATACCCTGTCAGCGATTTTTGCAATAGGAGCCTTTGTCGCTGCGGCATCAGACACCATCTGTATAATCTGTGAGAGTGTGGTGTCTTCGCCTACTCTCGTTGCGCGGCATTTTATAAAGCCTGACTGGTTCACTGTGGCAGCGCTTACTGCATCTTTCGGCTGCTTATCCACAGGGATGCTCTCTCCTGTGAGTGCCGATTCGTTGACAGCGGTTGTTCCATCTATTATTTCACCGTCCACAGGGATATTTTCACCCGGTCTGACCACGAAAATATCGCCCTTTTTCACTGCATCCACAGAAATTTCCTGCTCCACGCCATTCCTTACAACGGTTGCTGTCTTTGGGGCAAGCTGCATCAGGCTCTTTAAAGCGTCTGTTGTTTTGCCCTTTGAGTGCGCTTCAAGCATTTTTCCGACAGTAATCAGTGCCAAAATCATGGCTGCGGATTCAAAATAAAACTCATGCATATATGACATGACCGCATCCATATCGCCATTCACCTGCGCAGCTGTCATGGCAAAAAGTGCATACACGCTGTATCCAAACGATGCCGCAGATCCAAGCGCAACAAGCGTATCCATGTTGGGAGCACCGTGAATCAAGCCCTTAAAGCCACTGATAAAAAACTTCTGGTTTATGACCATTACCGCCACTGTAAGCAGAAGCTGCAAAAGCCCCATAGCCACATGGTTTCCATTGAAAAACTCAGGCAACGGCCAGCCCCACATCATATGTCCCATGGAAAAATACATGAGAACAACTAAGAATATGAGCGATGCTATAAGCCTGTTGCGCAGCTTCGGTGTCTCCCTGTCTACAAGCGCATCCTGCGCTGCCTTTAGCTGCTCTAAGCTGTTATTCGCTTTGTCATTTTCTGATTCTGTTGCTGTGCCTTTGGGACTCGCTCCATAGCCCGCCTGCTCTACTGCCTCCACTATCTGCGCATCTGTCGCGCTTCCCTCGACTCCCATCGAGTTGGTCAAAAGACTGACAGAGCAGCTCGTCACACCATCAACCTTAGAGACCGCCTTTTCCACTCTGGCAGAGCATGCCGCACAGCTCATTCCTGTAACTGTATATTGCTTCATACTGTCTGTATTTCCTTCTTTCTAATATTCGAATCTAACTATTCAGAAGCCTTTTCTAAAATCTCTCAATTCCTGTCACCTTGAAATCCAGTCTTTCGATGGCAAATGTGATTTCCTCATCGCTTAGCTCTCTGGTTGCCTCAACATGTGCCACGCCATGCTTTAAATCCACAGCTGCCGATACGCCGCTCATCTTCTGAAGTGAGCGTGTGACTGAGTTCTTGCAGTTCATGCAGTGCATTCCGTCTATGTGCACATCTGCTCTCGTGACTATCTCTCCTGTAAGCTGTACTGTGGCTTCCTCGTCCTCCTTCATGGCTCCACCGCCACAGCAGGCGCCCTCGCCCTTTGAATGCTTAATAGTCTCCTTTAAGCCCACAATCACCAGTGCGGCAATTATTGCTATTATTAATATTGTGATTATTGTACTCATTTTTATACCTGCCTTCTTATAATACTACTTCATAAGCTTCTGCAGTGTGTTCAAAAGCTCATCTATTGTCTCATCCTTGCCGGCTCTTATGTCATCTGCCACACACGTCTTTATATGATTGGCCAAAAGGACTTTATTGAAGCTGTTGAGCGCAGCATTTGCGGCCGCCACCTGTGTGATGATGTCAGGGCAGTAGCAATCCTCATCCAGCATACGCTTGATTCCACGGATCTGCCCCTCTATACGGCTAAGTCTGTTGATGAGATCCTTATATTCCTTCTCTGACCGCTCTTTTTTGCGGTTGCAGCAACAGCATTTGGTTTCTTTTTCTGTCATGGGTACCTCCACTTGTTCTTTGTTCCGCATTATGCATTTATTTCACATGTCTAACCATACCCCTTATGGGTATCTGTTTTCAAGAGCATTATATACCCCAGCGGGGTATATTGCAAGGGCAGATTTCCTTATTGAGAAATTTTCATGTTATCTTCTGCTCCTCCCTCATGTTCTACAATAACCCGGTCTGTTATATTCTCCTTATTTTCTCCATCAAGAATATAATACTCCCCACTATACGGCACTTTATAGCTCACCTTAACGTCTCTGCTTATAGCTCCCAGTTTTTCAGCTTCTTTTGCCTCCGCCAGCAAAATATATACATCCTCATAACCGGTATATGAGTATATGCTTACCGTTTCATCTTTTTCCAAATAAACAGTCGGACCGCTATATTTTCTATACACCAGATCACGTACCGAATCATTATTAACATCAATTAATGCCTGAATATGTTCAATCATATCGGCTGCAAATGACCTCACCGGCGTGATACACATACACAAGACAACCACAGTCACAACCGCTATCGCAACAAAATATGCAGGATATCGTTTTGAGCTGTGAGTGGTATGTAATTCCTCGATACATTCTTTTCTTACCTGCTCAATATCAGGCATTTCATGCTGCGCTGCCTGTCTAAAAATATCATTTTTTTTCATTCTGCATCAATCCTCCTTATCCAGATTTTGCCTAAGCTCCCTTAGGGTACGATATAATCTGTTTTTTATGGTTGATTCCTTTACAGAAAAAAGGAGTGCTATTTCTGAAATATTTTTATCCATATAGTAATATAGATAAAATATTTTTTTAGTAAGTTCATCCTTCGCAGAAAGATATGTAAACACACTTTGTACTGTTTCTTTTGATATTGCTATATCGTCAAACGAAGTCTGTTGTACAGCTATATCATTTTCATCTGCCGACAAAATATTATAATCGTTCATTTCCTCAATGCCACGAAGCTTTTCTTTTAATTTATAATGACGAAAAATTTTTCTCTTTGCTATTTGCATTACAAGTGCATCCGGCTGCTTAAAATATGATATTCCATGTTTTCGTATTATTTTAACAACCTCTGTATAGGTTTCCTGAAATATATCTGCTACATCTTCAGTTTTTCCACATTTTACAATGATGTACGCTAAAACCTTCTGATTGGTTGAGGCATATAGCTCATTAAAAAAGTCATCCTGTGCCTTATTAATCAATCTGCATCCCTCCCTTCACTATATATGTGTCCCACACCATAGAAAAAGTTTCATGTTATACCATACTTTTATAATAAAAGCATGCAAGCTGTGTCCTGTCCCTCAGCTGCAGCTTTTCGAGTATGACACTGATATAGTTTCGTACGGTTCCCTCACTCAGATACAGCTCATCCGCTATTTCCCTGTTGTTTAGTCCTTCTGCAACCAGCTCTATGATTGAAAGCTCCTTGCCGCTTATATCATAGCTCTTCATTGCGTCAATGAACCGGGCCTGACCGGTGCCTGATGAAGCTTTACCATCAGCTCCGAACAGGTGTGGTATCCTGTCCATTATCTGTGTTCCAAACACTGTCTGTCCGTTGTTTACAGCTCTAAGTGCCGGGGCAATACTCTCAAAGGCCTGTTTTAGTATATAGCCCTTCGCACCCAGCGAGATTGCTTTTACAATGTATTCATCATCCGAAAATGTGGTCAGAAGAAGTATTTTGGCATCCGGATATTTTCCGAGTATTTTTTCTGCTGCTTCAAGACCTGTCATGCCCTGCATCCTTATATCCATGAGCATCACATCGGGCATATGCTCCTCGTACAGCTTTACCGCCTGCTGCCCGCTGTCTCCAACCGCAGACACCTCTATGTCATCCTGTGCGCTCAGTATTGTATTCAGCGAAAGTGATACGAGATTATCATCATCTATTATTACTATCTTCATGTCCTGTTCCTTTCTTATTCATGCCTTGATTTTTATGCATTTTGTATATCCTCACTTCTTCATGAGCGTCACAAATATCCTGAAACCATCGTCTGCCTTTATACGCATGATTCCTCCTATCGCTGCAACACGCTCCTTTATATTTTTTATGCCTATTCCATCTCCTGTTTCTCCCGAAATTCTTCTTTCGTCAACCGATGTGCCGTTGTCCATTATCTCAAGCTGGTAAAAGGCGGGATGCTCTCTGACTATTATCCTGATTTCATCGCCGTTACTGTGCTTAACTGCGTTGTTTACCGCTTCCTTTGCAATTGCAATAAAAGCATACTTGACATCTCTGGGCACATCATCCTCACAGTCGTATTCGAGTGAAAATGCAAATGCACTGTCTGTAGGCTTAAGCTTCGCAAGCGCCTGACGCAAATCGACCGATTCATCGTACAAATCATGAACGCTTTTTCTCATGCTGTCCATTGCCGTATCGAGTGTACTCTTCAGGTCTGCGATAGGTGCTTTAAGCTTTTCATCAGTATTTATCACACCGATTGCTCCCACCTGCAAAATAGAGCGCGTAATCATGTGACCCACGTTGTCGTGTATCTCCCTTGCGATACGGTTTCTCTCCTTTAGCGTGGCATTGTATATCTGCGCATTCTGCTTCTCGATAAGCTGGTGATTCATCTGCTCCATAAGCATATCGTGCTCCATGGACGCATCTCTCATGCTGTGCAGCTTCATCTGATACCCCAAAAGCTGCTCTGTGAAATACGAAAGCATTATCGCAAAAGCCATGAGAAGTACAACCTCCAGGATAAAAAAAATCCCGGGTACTATATGTTTTATCTTTAAAATACAGTCCACCGATACAGCTATCCCCACTACTGCTGCAGCCATCCTCGACACCGTGTATTTTTTCTTTCTGAATACCATCGCTGCATACGGCAGCATAAAAAATGATGGTGCAAAAAATACTCCGGACAGAATATAAACCGCCAGAATCAAATCCAAAGCCCGGTCTGCCGTTTTGCTCTTGTTCGCAGGACTCATCTGCGGCTCATCCTGCATGTCTATAAATGTGCACACGGTTATTCCTGTAAGTATGCACGCTATCATGACGTAATCGACCTGAAGGGATACCACCATAAGCATCACGCATGATAGAACTATTAAAAACTGACTACATATCTTATACATCAAAAGCCTCCATTTCCGTAAAATAAGCTTACAACAAATTCCATCAAACGTCACTATGACAAATGTCATTTTTTACACAACAATGCCTCATCCAAACATAAATACAAATGTGACATTTGACACTTACTTTCCGGCACGCCATATAGTAATCTGTTATTGAGCCGGATATCAGGCTTGCAAACGAAAATACAACATTATGGAGGCAATTCAATGGATACAACCAAAAATGCGATAGAAGTAACCAACCTTGTAAAACGCTACAAGGAGCTTGTGGCACTCGACCATTTCAATCTGACCGTTAAAACCGGCGAGATTTTCGGATTGCTCGGGCCAAACGGCTCCGGAAAGACCACCACTATAAACTGCATACTCTCCCTGCTCACATACGACAAGGGCGATATAAATGTATTCGGGCAGGAAATGTACTCAAACAGCTACGATATCAAACGCGAAATCGGCGTGGTAATGCAGAATGTGGCCGTGTACGACGAGCTGACTGTATATGAAAATATCGACTATTTCTGCGGTCTTTACGTGAGTGACAAAAAGCTCCGCGAAAAATATGTAAAGGAAGCAATGGATTTCGTGGACATAGCGGATTACAGCAAATTTCTGCCAAAGAAGCTCTCCGGCGGACTTTTGAGACGACTCAACATCGCGTGTGGCATAGCACACAAACCAAAGCTCATCTTCTTCGATGAACCGACCGTGGCTGTCGACCCTCAAAGCAGAAACAAGATTCTGGAGGGCATCAAAAAACTAAACCGTGATGGTGCGACAATCATCTACACCTCACACTACATGGAGGAGGTTGAGCAGCTCTGTGACCGCATACTCATCATGGACAAGGGCAAGGCTCTCGCGCTCGGCACAAAGGATGAGCTAAAGCGCATGATCAAAAATACAGAGACAATAAACGTAGAAATTGCAGACCTGTCAGAAGCACAGCTTGACTCATTAAAGCAGCTGCACAATGCATATCAGGTCAGCTTTGAAAACGGACAGCTTCGGATTTATTTCAGTGGCGGACGCCACAATATAATCCATGTGCTTGATTATCTGGAGCAGAATAATCTGTCCTTCGGTCAGGTGTACACGCAGCTTCCGACTCTTAACGACGTATTCTTAGAGATTACCGGAAAGGAGCTAAGGGATTAATGAATGGACTAAAATTATTGTTTCACAACTCAAAATACACCATGCTAAGCATGTTCCGCCTGAAAGTCACGCTGTTTTGGACACTTGCATTTCCACTGTTGCTCGCCACCTTTATGTATATGGCATTCGGAAATCTGTTTGAAAAGGATGAAATGTTCAAGACAATAAATGTGGCAGTGGTTGAATCTAAAAACGATGACACTCTGATGAGCGTGCTTGAGTCTCTCGATGTAAACCATACTGATTCCGTCAGTAAATCAGACGACAAGTCCGATAGCACAAATTCATTTTCAGACCTCATAAACATGAAGCTAATGGATAGCTCAGCAGCCAAAAAAACACTAAATAACAAAAAAGTGACAGGCATTATTTACACAGAGGATGCTTCTTTAGTCGTGGAGGAAAACTCATACAATGCCACAATCCTTGAATCCATCATGACACAGTACAAACAGCAAAAGGACGTATTTACAAACATAGCAAAGACTAATCCGGCTGCGCTTGAGACTGCAATTGCCGGGCTTTCTGAAACCGCATCAGAGTATAAAGAGATTTCACTTTCATCGGGAAATCAGGATGAATACACCAATTACTTTTACGCTGTTTTTGCGATGAGCTGCCTGTTCGCCTCATTTTCAGCCGTAAGCTCCACCTGCAGGCTGTTAGCTGATACAAGCCCTCTCGGCATGCGAAAAAGCCTTGTGCCGGCATGCAAAAACACCCTTATCTTTTCAGAGTATATCTCACTCTTAAGCATCCATTTTGCTGTTGAGCTCATAGCACTTGCCTACATGACTCTTCTTGGCGTGGATTTTGGAAATAAATATCCGGCAATCATCCTGACACTGTTTTTCGGCTGCATGATCGGACTTTCAATCGGAGTTATAATCGGTGCCATTCCTAAGCTCACAGAGGGCAGCAAAATCGGTATCTCTGTCGGAATCGGCATGGTGCTTTCCGTGCTTGCGGATTTATGTGCCAACGGTATAAAGGATATGGTCGAGCACAAGCTTCCTATTGCCAACCGCCTCAACCCAGCCTGTCTCATATCCGACTGCTTTTACTCGCTCAACGTATATGACAGCTACGACAGATTTTTCAGAAACATATCAATCATGGCAGTAGAATCAGTGATTCTTTTAATCATTGCCTTTGTACTGCTTCGGAGGGAAAAATATGCAAGTATTTAAATCATATTTCAAAATACTCAACAGACATATGGGCCAGATGATTATGTACCTGTCCATATTCATAGGTGTCATGGTCGTTCTCACTGCGACACGCACAAACAAAGCTGAAGATGATTATGAAGCCATCAAGCCCAAATTTGCGGTGTTTGACTATGACAAATCATCAGAAAGCAAAGCTCTGACAGCCTATCTTAAAAAGACATGCACACAAAAAAATATTAAAAATGACAAAAAGGAAACTATGCAGGATGAGTTGTTTGCCAGAAACGTAAACTGTGTTCTCATCATAAAAGAAGGCTTCAAGCTTGATGTTGTGACCATACCGGGTACGCAGGCAGCGACCACCTTTGAGTCTGCCATAAACAGCTTTACGAAAACGTACAATACTTACATTGCTTCCGGCTACTCTGAAGCTGATGCTCTAGCCGCAGTAAATACCTCGCTAAGCCAGAAGGCTTCTGTCTCACTGCTCAGTGGCAAAAATGTCACCTCGCACTCAGGGATATACTACTGCTTCAGTTATCTGGGATGGGTGCTCCTTGTCATGATGATTGCAGATATAGCTCCTGTTCTTCAGGTTTTCTCCAAAAAAGAAATCAAGGAGAGAATATCCTGCTCATCCTATAAATTTGCAAACTACAACCGCGAGCTGCTTTTGGGTGTGATTTTAACCGGACTTGTGGTATGCGCTGTAATTTTTGCCTCAGCTACAATCATGTTTAAAGGCAGCACATTCTCGTTTTCAGGTTTCCTGTTTACACTCAACATGCTCTGCTACATGCTTGTTTCACTGGCATTTGCCTTTTTAATCAGCAAAATCACCTCAAACAGTGAGATACTGAACATGTTTGCGAACACTGTGTCACTCGGTATGGCATTCCTGTGCGGTATATTTGTGCCGGAGGAATTTCTAAGCGATGGCATCATAAAGGCCGCTCACTTTTTGCCTGCCTACTGGTACAACCAGGCTGTAAAAAGTATTGACTTTCATCCGGTCAGGGAGCTTGGCTTTATTTCAATATGCATGGGAATACAGCTTCTGTTTGCTGCCGCAATAATTGTCGTTGCCCTTCGCATCACAAAAGCGCCTGACGGCTTCAAAAAGCATACAGCAGCTGTAGCTGCTCATAAATAGCTCTGCCTCATATAAATATATACAACGAAAAAGCCGGTACATCATGCTTCCATGAATGTACCGGCTTTAAATACTTAGCAGTCCGTACGGGAATCGAACCCGTGTTTCCGCCGTGAGAGGGCGGCGTCTTAACCGCTTGACCAACGAACCGTGTATTATAATATCATGGTCAAACGAATAATGCAAGTATTTTTTTAATTTTTTTCAAAAAAATTTTCCGTTCATTTACCTTAAACATTTTCCCTTTAAATGCTTCTGGCTTTAATTCCATTTTCGTCCCTATGTATGCTCTGCGACAATCTATCATATTCCGGCTCCTTATCCCAAAGCACACGTTCTTATCCTCATATTTTATTTATACGTTTTCCTCTTGAGTAAGATTATACACTACTTTGGTCACACAACGGTCACACGGAGCACTTTTCCACGGATTTTGTAAAAAGTATACATTGAAAATGCCGAAAACTGTACAATTTTAGACAATTTTCGGCATTTGCGTATTTTTTATTCGTTATAATCAACTATTATTTATTATATTTTTTGTATATCTTTTCAAACGCAGGCATGGAGCGCTTTATCATTTCCCTGTCATCCTCCTTTGCCTTCTCGCAGAATGCATTGCTGTCATCCTCGAGAGCCTTTACAAACATATAAAAGGAAAATCCACTGCGCCTCGCGGCTGTCAGCAAAAAACTTTATGAATTCAACCATAATGATTTTCAGTGTCCCGGTTAGCAGCTTAGCTAGTCCAAGAAATCGTCCGCATGCCCCTTTGATGTTTTTACATTGGCCTTCACAACCTGCTTAATTGCCTTTTTTCGTTTGCCTTGATTAATTTCATAAGATTGCATAAATCAACCTTCTCCTTCCATACCTTTCCTCCAAGAATTTATTTAATGTTTAAATATCTAAACCTGTTTGCATTTTTATCTATCATCCTTATTTTCATAAAAGGCTTTTTCACACCTTTCTTATAAATCACCCCACATTCACTATTGGGACTGCCTTCGAGAGTGATTTTGTCTATTTCTGAAAAAGCGATTACTTTTTCTTTTCCAAACAGCCATTTATATCTGATTTTTCTGTTTTCTATAGTATATTTGTATGTGCATGTATGTATAGCTGATATGACAGAAAAAACTAGGCATACTACCCAAAACAGATATAAATCTGGTCTGTTATCTGCAACTACAATTGTCATGATTAGGAATCCTAAAAACACCAATACTGTTACTATGGATCCCCCTTTATAGAAGTTTGGTCGATAAATCACAAATCGTTCTGTATTATTTATATCTTCGGGTGGTGTTAAGTTATAGAGTTTCATCATATCCTTTTCAAACCAATCTTTGAATTTAATAGAATGTTTACTTAATAACGTAAGTCCTATTCCGTACGCCGCAAAAATGGATAGCACAATAATCATTATTACAAATCCAGTGAATGCTCTGGGCTCATTAATATTGGATGGTACAAAGAAAGCAATTAATAGCAAAATTGCAATCAAGCTTAAAGTACATCCATAAATAATACGCCCCATGAAAGTTCCTATTTCTGTTTCTTTCTTTTTCTTCTTTTTTGTATCTTCTTTATATAATTTATTACTCATCTTATACCCCTTTTAAAACAAGCTCATTATGCATACAATTCCTATTACCAGGAAAATTGATCCAAATCCATAACCGAACAATTTTGCTTTCTTTTCCACAGAACCATTGGGGAACTCTTTATCATCAATGTGGATATAAATAGTTTTCTGGAAATTTAGATTATCAGCTATTTTGGTTACTATGGTTTCTTTTTGGGAATCATCGTATTTAAAGCAGACTTTTCACCCAAAAATCATTTATAAAGAATACCTGTATAATTGTTCAACACATCATATGGTTGTATTACATTCGATACCATCGAAATCTCCAGTTTGTAGATAGTATTTAAATCGCCAACTGCTCCTTCAACCGGAGTATATCTGTCAATATAAACATTTGTCTTCTTTTTTGTCGTAATAATCAATGCCACATAGTCATCCGTAGTAACCAGTTTATAATAAACATCTTCATCTGGAAAACTCTCACGTGCTCTGCTCACTATATTAGCAAAATTATAACGCTCGGATTCCTCTCCTAATGGTTCTTCTCCACCATCAATTGCAGTCTGAAGTTCTTCAAGTACCTTCACTGTTCTGTCGTCATTTTTTCTGTTGTCAGCAATTGACTGAATAGTGGTTCCCAGACAGATTACTAGAATGATAGCAGCCATAATAGCTAATGCTGAAACAACTCCGATTACGATTTCTCGTTTCTTTTTCTTCTTTTCCATCTCCGTTAACTGTGTAGCTGCAAACTGCCGCGAAAAAGTATCAGCATGCTCATTTCCATAGGCAATAAATGCCTCTTCTGTATTATATCCTGGATACATCTGGTAGATCTGGTTTTCTGAACAAAACTTCTCCATTCGCCAATAAAATGGAATATACCATGAGGTATATTTTCTACGTCGAACAAAAAATATAAGCAGCCCTATTACAATTATAGAAAAATATCCTGTCATAAGAATTGCGTCTTCCAATCCTTGTATACGAGAGGCTTCTTTCTCCGGTATAACTGCGATGATACTGTAATCTCCACTATCTTCATCCTTAGACCAGTAAGTGTTAAGACGTCCTCCGTAAGACCATCCAGTGGGATCTACCCCAAGATCAGTCAATGAATAGACAACGTGCTTTCCTTTATTCGGATCCTTAACAGATAATGTAAGTCCATCCTCCTGAACTACACCTGTCACAGTCATAGTTCCTTTTAATTGCTGGCCTGTTGCAGCTTTAATCGCATCAAATCCAAGACCAAACCCAAAAAACCATACACATGTAAGGACAAAATTAAGAACAATAAAACGAATCAAGCTTGCCCAAAGATTGTATCTCAAAGATTTTTCTAACTGTTCCTTTTCTGAAGAAGGGATGCCTGGCATGGTAATATACTAGGAAGCAATCATTTCTCGTCTTGTTTCATTTTCATTTGCGCGTTTGATATTAGCAGCATCTCGTACAGTTGTTGCCACCCCCATAAGCACACTCCTTTCACATATTTTTCCTCAGTATCTCTATTTTATGGCAATACTAACTTTATCTAACCAATTCTCGGTTAAATCAGTTAAATCCCCTAAACATTTCCTCATCTATATAACAGCCAGCCTTGTCATACTCCGTGAGATTTATGGCACAGTCAAACGAGCCTATCATGCCTTCTATCGGCTGTATAAATCCATTCCAACCCTCGCCCTTCATGCCCTGTCGCAGCCTCTTCCAATCTGTAAACATACGCACCGCAGGACGACCATGTTTACCCTCAATCGTAGCCAGTGCAATGGTCGTATCCTTCTCAATTACCACCTTGCCATTTTCGTCGGGACTTGGCATATCGTTGTCTGCCTTCATTGGAATTAAAAACTTTGCTTTCACAAGCTCTCTCGACATGAAAGAAAAATATAGCTTATAGATCAGCTCCTTATCCGGTGTATCTGGGTGTCCAAGCTCCGCTATCAGTAAAATCCATCTCTCCAGATCCGGATTCATAACCGGTCTGTTTATCTCTGGAAGATTGCTAAAATCCGGCTTTTCGACTATCTTCTCTGCCGATATCGAGGTATTACTATTGACCACACGCACTCCGCAGGCTCCATTCATATAAAAAATGCTTCCAAAAAAGTCGCTTATCGCATTGCTCTGATCGTTTTTTATCTCTCTTATTTCGTATTTTTCAGCTGGGAATGTTGCTCCTATCACATCCTTATAGGGTTTTGTGAGTATCCATATATCCGGTGGTGTACACATATAAGTACCATCTTTCTGATCAACCGTTTCTGAAAACATGGCCGGTTCACCGGTTATTTTGCTGTATACACAATATATCTGTGATACAGAGAGCATTTTGGTCACAATTGCCTCTGCAAGCTTTGCTATCTTCTGCATATCTTTCGCTCTATCTGCATCAGTAGCTGTCGGCAGTACCTTGCATCTATACCAGCTATACAGTCGCCACATTTCTGCACCGTCCGTGATGCTCATACGGTCAAGCTCGTCCTGTGTCAGCTCGATCTGTCTGTGAAAGACCATCTGATTACCCAACGCCTTCACATATGCATCATGAACATCGGATACGCTTGCCTGTCTCGAATAAAGCACAGTACCACATCGAAACGGAAAATCTGCCGCGCACTCCAGCTTTAATCCCACATGACAATCCTTGGCCTCATCTGCCCTTTTCCCGGGTTCAAGCTCTATTCCAAGCACTGTCGTCAGTAATATTTCCCCCTCCTCGTCATCCGAGAAGTTGGTTACGTAGACTGCTGCCCCCACTCTCACAGTTCCCTTCACATAGCCCACGACCACAATATCCTTTGTGTTCAAGAGAGCAAACCTGTCCTCAACTCCAAGCACAAAGCTTGCCGGCTCATCATTCTCCTTCTTTTTAAACGCATCAAAAATTCCCATAACTTGATTTCCTCCTGTATTCTCTTATATGTATGTAATCCTGTTGTCAAATAGAGACCGCCACTATGAGCTGGTCGACATCCACTCCATAAAAAATCTTTTCACGTCACTGTAATTTTAGCTTTAATATCTGGTATTTCTAACTGATTCATTTATCATCCTCGTTATGAAGTTTTGTTCTTTCGTATACCTAGGGGCAAATTTCGCTTTAACCTATGAATTCCTCTACGGAATTCTGACTCAATTTATAGTAATCGGTCACCGAAAAGTTTTGCCTTCGGCAATGGTTATGGAGGTAGTTGGATTTATTAGATTTTACTTCTAAGAAAGTCCTAAAGTATAACCATAATTAAGTATAATATATGTTAATACTACTAATATTGCTTCTAACGTCATATTCTGATACAATCTTTCCCCATTGATATTTTTCACCTTGAAGTAATCCCATTTCTGTTAAAATTTTATCATGTATCTTTTTTCTGTCTCTCTCGTTTGATTCAGAAAATTTTTCATCACAACAAATTAAAGACACCATATAAATTATTCCATCTCGAAAGAATAAACTCATAATAAATTGCCTGCCATAAATCGTTTGATGCTCGTCTAAATAAATTATTCTAACTCCATCTTGTCCATTATAAAATTTTGTTGTTTTAAATTTATCAAATGAATAATTGGGCCCGATAACTAATCCTTCTCGCGTACTTACTTCACCATTCGTAACATCTATCATATCTAAAATTCCTACTTTCTTAATGTAATATTATCAACCTTAACTAAAATGCCTTTTTGTATATAATCATTTGCATTTGGTACAAAATATTGTGGCAACCCTCCTTTTCCAAATTGCGGATTTGCATTAGTTATTCCATATGCACTCGCTATTTCCTCATTAAAGACATATCCTTGCATCTCCCCCCTATACCCATGTATAGGATGCTTTTCAACCTGCAATCCTTCAAAAACATTAGTTGCATCTCCTCCAGATTGCTCAATGGCATCCAATGTTGTAAAATACTCTGTTCCATTTGGTTCTCCTCTGTACAGTATTGTCCCTTTTTTAACAACAGTATCTACATAATCATCAACTCCTATGTATTTTCCAGTTCCTTGCCAACTTCGTGCCAACTGAGATGGCGTTGCATTTTCCCATACTACTTTGTCTGAGCCATAAGTTTCCCTAAAATATCTACACCATTCTTCTCCTGAATAAGAAGATGTACTTCCACCCTCTACAGCCGAACCCACATCCGCATCATTTAATACTGCGCCACCGTCAGTTCCCACATCTCCAAGCTTCGGTTTCGCCAGTTTCTTCGCTCCTGCTTCAATTCCATTCAGTCCTTTCGCAGTTGCCATACTTGCTGCCATACCTGCTATCATTCCTGCGGTCTGGTTTCCGGTTAAATCCGTCGTATACTTCTGGGCTCCTGCACCTGCAGTTGCAATAATACATGCCACCCCAACACCAACCAATACGACTCCGGCAACGGTCTTCCACACTCCCTGCGTCTCACGTTCTTCCGCTGCATCCTTTAGGTTCTGTTCCGCTTCACAGATTGCATCATATACATCTTTATTGTCTTCATGCTGCTGATAAAACAATTCACTGATATTGGCAAGTGCATACACGTCCTTATCTGTATAAAAGCTGTTGCTTTCATAATTTGCAATTGTTCCCTGGTTCAACCCTACTTTTGCAATACAGCTGTTCAGGCTCGAAATTAATAAGTCTACAGAATTCTCCAGCGCTGTTACGGTACTACTTTCCTGATTTTGGATTGTTGTAATAAAATTCAATAGCTCCTGATCCAACTGCTCATGTAAACCAATTATTTTATAACTTGTTTTTCCTCATCAAGCTTTACTATATTTGAATTTAACCATCCCTCATATGCATATTTGTCAACTCGATCCAACTTCAGCTTTTCCCCTATCTTACAGTCATTTGTACTAACCAAATATTCTCCGTTTTTTTCCTTTATAATTGAAACCCTCTCTTCATTCACCTTTCCATAAGTTGCAATTTTGTAAATTTCATCTACATCTGATATATTCACTAATTTACTGTATACTCCTGTATTATATTTATCTTTAAATGTACAATCAGTTTTCTTTAGATCTGATGTTATAATAATATAATTACCATCAGCATCTCTTGAAAATTTATATTCATTTCCTTTATAATAAGCATATTTTCCATTTTTTATCATTTTTTCACCTCTCTGAAATGTTCGCCATCAAAAATAGCTACGATAGAATCTTCTGAATCAATTACCCTATGCAATTCAGCACCTTCTATTGGTTCCAGGTTACCATCAACTGTCCATTCTGGAATAACTTCTCCATTCCTTGCACCTGTAAATCCATTACGTGTACATGGGGCAGGGTCTGTATTTCCCCCACCAAATTCTGTTCCATACGGTATTCCAATCCTATCCACATCATCCGTCATAAATTTAATATAACCATATGCATTTCCACCTTCTGGATATGGTCTAATATCACTATTTATTGTATAGTCTAATCTTGATGATTCTACAACATTATCATAACCATGAATATGTGAAACATCATCATATCTTGCTATATAGCCTCTGATAGTACTATATCCGTCATCTCCTATGTATTTTCCTATATCCTCAAAGGGAATAGTTTTTTGAATCACTGTATTACTATCAATCTTAGGCACTGCTTCTCTTATATTTTTTAATTTTCCAATTTGTTCTGCTGACAATTCATTTACATCTGCTAAACGAAGTGTATTAAACTCATCTAATGTCAAACTTTCATTAGCTAACACAGATTTTAAATTATTTCTTGCAAACGCTGAACCTCCGCCGTCTCCAACATCTCCAAGCTTCGGTTTCGCCAGTTTCTTCGCTCCTGC
>ULQI01026129.1_pt1 | contig 32954 bp, 27 predicted proteins | sample 1954261 | NCBI WGS metagenome assembly ULQI01 (sample SAMEA4835650, study PRJEB28245) | human gut metagenome | biome: gut microbiome; material: fecal sample | place: Denmark | collected 2008 | reverse complement strand
CGGCATGGAAGAAATACGTGAATTTTGCTTCAAAGAATTTTCCGCCGTCTGTTTATTCTGAAACTTTTTTGTTCTCTGGTATTTCTGTAATATTACTTATCACTCAAAAGAACTCTATACTTATTGCGACAATTCCTTATATTTTGTTCATCGGTGTGCCAGGCGCTGCACAAAAGTCCTGAAATTGTCTTATGCTGTGCGAACACACCCCATAGTGTGTTCAAAGCCTGGAAAGACACGGAAGATCGCCGATGTGAGAACGGCATGGTTAGAAATCGCCGGTTTATGCCGTGTGGAGCGCCGGCTGGGACATAGCCGCCTGGTCCGAGGTGTCCACGTCATGCAGCCGGTGGTACTCTTCGATAAAGCCGTTCATTTTGCCGGCTTCGGCGGCAAGCTCCGCGATGACGTTGTTGACGCTCTTGAAGCGCTCGGCATTGTCGGTGCACATCGCGTTGGTCTTCTCCGCGGAGGCACTGATCTCCTCGCTTGTCGAAGAGAGCGTGTTGGTCTCATCGACAAGCATGGTGTTGGTTTCTCTTAAAATGCGTGTCTTCTCTGAGATGGCGGCGGCATTCTGTTCAAGGCCGGTCAGACCGGAGCGGATGCCGCTGAAATTTTCTTCAATATCATGAATCATGCTGACCTGATTGCCGATCTTGTCCATAACGTGATCCATCGAGGCGATTGTGTCACCGGCATTTTTGTTCAGCTTTGTGATGATTTCTTCAATATTTTCGGTGGACTGTTTGGTCTGCTCGGAGAGCATGCGGATTTCTTCCGCGACAACAGCGAACCCCCTGCCTGCTTCCCCTGCGCGCGCTGCTTCTATCGTGGCGTTCAAGGCGAGAAGATTGGTCTGTGCGGAAATCTGCTGGATAATGCTGATAATTTTTAACATGTCCTGCGTATGTGCCTGCAGTGCAGTCATATTTTCCTTTACGAGCTTATTCTCGGATTCTACTTCCTCCGTCTGGGAGACAATATTGCTCACAAGCGCCTGACCGGTCTCTACATTTTTACCAGAAGACTGGGAGATGTTGGTAAGTGCGTCTGCGATCGACACGGTATCGGCAATGATGTCCTGAATCCGTCCGGTCATGGAAGCCTGTTCCTGAATGCTTGCGACTGTGCTCTCCATGCTTACGGTAATGTCACCCATTGCCTGGCTGACGCAGCCGGTTGCCTCTGTCATCTCCTCGATCAGCGCATGAATGGACTGGGTGGATTCATTGACGGATGTGCCGACGGTCACGATGGAATTCATCATATCCTCCTGCTTTTTCTTGTGGGCTTCCAGTTCGGCGAGCTCCTCTGCGTTGTGCAGGACGGCCACGCGGGACGCCAGGCAGGTGATTGTGTTGATGACAATAATAATGGAGCAGATCACAAAGATCATATTGGTTTCGGAAAGAGAGTTGGTTCCAAGCACATGGACAGAGTAAACACCGTTTAAAATACAGCAGACCATATTTAATACACCGGCGCAGATTTCCAGCTTCAGGTCAAAGTACATTAACAGTGCGACAAGTATGGGAATCATAAAGAGATTATAGACAAAAAGTTTTGAGGATAGACAGCTGACTTCATAAATGATCAGAAAGCATGTAAGTGCGACATTGCGGTAGCGTATGGAAACTGGATTAAAAAAATAGAACAATGTACTAACAGCTGCAGGGAGGGCAATCATGCCAGCAATGACAAAAAGACGGAAAAGAGCATGATTTCCCTGCAGAATGGTTCCGATAAACAGAAACATCATATAGATGGAAATGATGAGAACTGTAAGCATCAGACAATAGTTGGCACGCTTTGTGGAGCGTTCCTGTAACGTTAACTCTCTTGAATCGTTCATGATAGACCTCCTTTTCCTGTACGAAAGTACCAGATGTTTGTGATACTAACATAGACCTTGGTGCAGGTCTAAGGTCAATAGGAGGTTGAAAAAATCAGGAGTCTTCCAGCGGAAGATATACTTCGTAATAATCCAGGATGACATCTGGCTGTGCTATGCTGAAGACGTAGAAAGCGTAAGCCTCCGGTTTGCAGGAAAGCTGATGCTCCCCGGCGTATTTCAGGATGGCGGAGAGATCCCAGAGTATCTCCTGTTCGGTCGGAAATGCGGCTACGGTGTAGAGACAGCGGCAGCTGTCCCGTCTGGGCAGATTGGAGGAATTGAGCTGGGTAAGTGCAAGCATCGGCTCGCGGATGGCAAACTGGAGGGCACTGACCCGGCAGGAACCGGACGGCTCCACGGAGAGGATGTAGCTGAAATTCCCCATCGAAGACAGCGGGGAATGAAAGACATCCTTTAGCGTGCGGTAGCCTAAAAAAGCGGAATCCTGATGGTAGAGCGGATAGACAGCGGGAAGCGTCTGGATGCTTATAGTGCGGCTGCCTTCATCCAGGGTATCCAGATGCTGTTTCATATAGGACATCTGCTCCACTTCAAGTGTGAGACGCGCAATCTCTTTTTTGCGGGAATCAATGAAACCGGAAAAACCATCGGAGATATCTTCCAGTGTAGACACTTCGACAAGGCGCTTGATCTCGGCAATGCTCACATGTAGCTTGCGGTAGAGACAGATTCCCATGATGCGGTGAATCTGCTCGGTGTTATAGTAGCGGTAGCCGTTTTCCGGATTGCGCGTGGGCGTGACAAGTCCCTCCTTCTCGTAGAGCCGGATGGCATCCGTGGAGATATTAAGTAAAGCGGCAACTTCATGGATCGTATATTGTATCATGACAGACCTCCATAGAAAATAAGAAGTATTTCAATCACAAGATATGTCTCATTGTACCATATTCTGACAAAAAAATTAAAAGAAAAGAATGAAGAAAAAAGGATTTTATGGTACAATCATATGTCAGAGAACAGAGGGCAAAAGCAGGAGGAGAGGTTATGTTTTCCGTATCGGATATCAAGGAGGACGTGTATCCGGCAGTCTACCGGAGAGGAAAGGAATTATATGAGACAGGGGGCGTGCTGGATTTCGCGTATGATATTTATCTGGAGCATGATCTGCCGGTTGCCGAGGTGCGGGCGGAAGTACGTGGAAGGGAACAGAGCAGCTACCGGGTGACGGTAGTTGTCGATGAGGAATACGGCACGGTGTCGAGCAGCAACTGTACCTGCGAGGCATTTTATAATTATGAGGGGATGTGCAAACACTGTGTCGCAGCGCTTCTTGCGTACGTCAACCGCAGACAGGCGAAGGACATTCTGGCTGCGAAGCGCACCGGACATGAGGTGGGAGAGCAGGGAAGCGCCGCGGAGGAGAAGCCTGCCGCCCCGATGCAGACGGCGGGAGCGTTCAAGACGCTTTTGAACCAGTATTCACTGCGTGCCGGCGTAAGCTATCTGATTCCGGAGAGCGTCTATGGAAAGGTGGAACTGGAGCCTTATTTTAAGATGGATTACAGTTATGCGACGGTGGAGTTTAAGATCGGAATGGAGCAGAAGTATGTATTAAAGAATATTTCTGCCTTTTTACATTCCATCGAGCGGAATGAAAAGGTGCATTACGGAAAAAAGCTGGACTTTTATCACAACAGACAGGCATTTACAGAAGATGCATGGCGGATGGTAGAGTTTATGCGGATGCAGGATGACGACAAGAAGCGCCAGAGCAGATTTCATGCCTATTATGCTTACACCGGGGGATATGAGCGCACGATGGAGCTCGATGAGGTCGGCATCGACCGTTTTTTTGACGCCATCGGGGAAGTGCCATTATCTGCCGAAATCGGGTATCTGCCGGAGGAGGAGTATCATGTGCAGGAGGAAGAGCGCAAGCCGAAGCTTGAGATACGCGCAGGGGCGTCCGGTGTGTTCCTTGTGCTGGAGGATCTGCACGTCATAAGGGGAAGCAGATTTTACTATTTTTATGAAGACGGCATGATCTATCGCAGCAGTGAGGCTTTAAAGGCGAAGACGGGAGATTTTTTTGACTATATGGAGCGCCAGACCGGCGGAGAATGTTATATTGCCGCGGAGGAACTGCCGTCGTTCTGCAGGGATCTGCTGCCGCTTTTAAGGGAGACGTTCCGGGTAACGGCGGAGGGCTTCGATGAGACGCTCTACGTCCCGAAAAAGCCGGAGTTTGAGCTGTATCTGGACAAGCAGGACAACCAGACGGTCGGTGCGAAGCTGGTCGCTGCCTACGGGGACGACAAATATAACGTATTACAGAAGATTGAGCCGGGCGAGGTGCGGGATCTCGGGGAGGAGATGCGCGTGCGCACGCTGGTCGAGCCGTACTTCAACGAATACGGGCTCGGGCAGACGATATTCATTCTCTCGCACAATGAGGACATGCTCTATCAGCTTATCAGCAGTGGTCTGCAGCGCCTCAGCGAGTATATGTCGATCTACACGACGGAGGATTTCCGGGGAATGAAAGTCGTTTCTTCACCGTCGGTTTCGGTGGGCGTTGCGCTAAAGAGCGATCTTCTGGAACTGCAGATCCACTCGGATGAGATGTCGCGCGAGGAGCTGGCATATCTTCTGACCCGGTACGACCGGAAAAAGAAATACGTCCGTCTGAAAAACGGAGATTTTCTTGATGTGCGCGAGGATGGTCTGGGGCTGCTTGCGGAGATCAGCGAGGATCTCCGCCTGACAGAATCCGGACTGAAAAAAGGTCATGTGAATGTGCCAAAATACCGCGCGATGTATCTGGACGCGGCGTTAAAGAGCAATCAAGAGCTTTCCGTGGAGAAAAACCGCGAGTTTAAGGGCATGGTCCGCAATATGAAGACGATCGAGGACAGCGATTATGAGGTGCCGGATTCGCTCCGCAGTATCATGCGCGGCTACCAGAAGAGCGGTTTTCTGTGGTTAAAGACACTGCGCGAGAACGGATTCGGCGGAATCCTTGCGGACGATATGGGACTGGGCAAGACCCTGCAGGTCATCAGTCTGCTCTTGTCGGAACAGGAGAGTGCTAAGGCAGGAGAGCGGGAGTGGCACCGTTCCCTTATCGTATGCCCGGCGTCGCTCGTCTACAACTGGCAGAAAGAGATCAGCCGTTTTGCACCGCAGATCAAGACGACGCTCGTGACCGGACTCGCCACAGAGCGCCAGAGGATTGTCAGACACACGAAGGAAGGGGAAGTGCTGATTACGTCCTACGACCTGTTAAAACGCGACGTGGAGCTGTACCGTGATATGGTGTTTGCGATTCAGGTGATCGACGAGGCGCAGTATATCAAGAACCCTGGAACCCAGGCGGCAAAAGGTGTCAAGCAGATTACTGCGGGTTTCAAGCTGGCGCTGACCGGAACGCCGATCGAGAACCGGCTGAGCGAACTGTGGAGCATTTTTGATTATCTGATGCCGGGATTTTTATATACTTATCAGCGGTTCCGGGAGGAGATCGAGATCCCGATCGTGGTAAACGGGGATGAAAACCGTATGCAGCGCCTGCAGCGCATGATCCGGCCGTTTATCCTGCGCCGTCTGAAGGGGGAAGTGCTGCGGGATCTTCCGGCGAAGCTGGAGGAGAATGTCTTCGCGAAGCTCGAAGGAGAGCAACTTGCGCTCTATGATGCCCATGTGCAGCGCATGAAGGAGAGTCTGGAGGGCAAATCCGAGAAGGAATTCCGTTCCGAGAAGATTCAGATTCTGGCGGAGCTGACGAGACTGCGGCAGATCTGCTGTGACCCTGGACTCCTGTTTGAGGGCTATAAGGGAGAATCCGCGAAGGCGCAGATGTGCATGGAACTGATCGAGAATGCGGTTGGCGCCGGGCACAAGGTGTTATTGTTCTCGCAGTTTACGTCCATGCTGGAGCGTCTGGCTGCAGGGCTTAAGAAGGCCGGGATTGACTACTACATGCTGACCGGTTCTGTCGGCAAGGAAAAGCGCATGCAGATGGTGGAGAGCTTTAACGAGGACGACGTGCCGGTATTCTGTATTTCCTTAAAGGCAGGAGGAACCGGGCTGAACCTGACGGCTGCGGATATTGTGATCCACTATGATCCGTGGTGGAACGTGGCGGTGCAGAACCAGGCAACGGACCGCGCCCACCGCATCGGGCAGAAGCATGTTGTGACGGTCTACAAGCTGGTATCCGAGGGAACGATCGAGGAGAAGATCATTGCGATACAGGAGCGCAAAAAGGAATTGGCAAAGCAGGTGCTCGAGGGGGAGGGAATGGACTCTGTTTCCTTTACCAAGGAGGAAATTCTCGAGCTTCTGGGATAAAAAGGTTGTTTTTTCGACAAATCAGTTGACAAAAAATGTGGGCTGCTATATAGTAAGGAAACAGCATTATTGGTGAATGCAGATTCCGTGAGGGAGTAGTTCGCGCAGCGCGTGATTTGTCAACAGACCGGTCGGACAGCCTGACCTGGCAAATCTTAAAGAATGAGACTCATGTATATCTTTGGCTTCACATCGCAGACGGAAGCGGTGCGCAGAGGATATACATCAGTCTCTTTTTTTATGTGTGCGCCGGCGGAAAATGCATCCGGGCTGAATGTGTATGTGCGCCCTGTGGCAGGGGCAGAATAAAATGTGGAGGTTGGTATGGCTATTTTTATTGAATTGCTGCTCATTGGAGTGGGCCTTTCGATGGACGCGTTTGCAGTGTCGATCTGTAAAGGCCTTGCGATGCGCAGGGTAAACAAAAAACAGGCGCTTGTGATCGGTCTGTTTTTTGGAGGATTTCAGGCGCTGATGCCGTTTATCGGCTGGGCGCTCGGCACACAGTTTGAGAGCTACATTACCAGTATTGATCACTGGATTGCCTTTGTGCTGCTGGTACTCATCGGCGGCAAGATGATCGCCGAGGCGGTGCGTCCGGAGGATGAGAATGTGGAGATCGACAAGTTGGATCCGCCACTCGACTTAAAAGAGATGCTTGTGCTGGCGGTGGCGACCAGTATCGATGCACTTGCGGTCGGAATTACATTCGCATTTTTGAATTACCCGATCGGGGAGGCAGTCATGATCATCGGTCTTACCACGTTTTGTATCTCCATCGGCGGCGTCTATGTTGGCAATTTTTTCGGAAACCGCTATAAGAAAAAGGCAGAACTTGCTGGAGGTATTATCCTGGTGCTGATTGGCGTGAAGATTCTGCTGGAGCATCTCGGATTTGTGGGATAGGTGCCGGATTACTGGAAGTCGAGATAACTTTGAGAAAATAATTACAGTAGAGAAAACAGAGAGGAATGGAGATTATTATGACAGAAATGCTTTGGGCAGCTGTGCTGCTTGTTGTTGGATTTGTGCTTCTGATTAAGGGAGCAGATTTTTTTGTGGAGGGAAGCTCTTCCGTGGCAAAAATGCTGAAAGTGCCTTCAATCATTATAGGACTTACGATCGTGGCGATGGGAACAAGCCTTCCGGAATGTGCGGTCAGTATTACGGCATCGGTAACGAACAATAATGCACTTGCAGTCAGCAATGCTATTGGCTCTAATATTTTTAATCTGATGGTGGTCTGTGGATTCTGTGCCCTTTTTAATCCGCTCTATGTGGAAAAGAGTACGCTGAAAAAAGAGTTTCCGTTTTCTGTGGTCTGTGCAGTCCTGCTTTTAGTCTGCGGATATCTGGGAATGCAGCTTGGCAGGGCAGACGGAATCATCCTTTTTATTGTATTTGTCGCTTTTCTGGTCTGGATGGTGCGTTCGGCACTGAAAGCGCGTGCTGCTGCCGGAGATGATGAGTATGAGGTATTGCCGGTGTGGAAATGCATTGTGTTTATCGTCGGAGGTATTGTGGCGATCAAGTTCGGTGGGGATTTTGTTGTAAACGGCGCATCCACGGTTGCTGCAAAGCTGGGACTCAGCCAGAATCTGATCGGACTTACGATTGTTGCCTGTGGAACCAGCCTGCCGGAGCTTGTGACCTCGGTGGTTGCAGCGCGCAAAAATGAGCTGGATATGGCGCTCGGCAATGTGATCGGCTCCAATATTTTCAATATTCTGTTTGTGCTCGGTATCGCAGCGACGATCAGTCCGATCACATTTATCATGGAAAATGTGATCGATATTGTGATTCTGGTTGCGATGAGCGTACTGGTGTGGGCGCTCGCCTGGACGAAGAAGAAGCTGGACCGCTTCGAGGGCATTGTGATGCTGGCGCTCTATGTGGTCTATCTTGTGTATATCTGCATGCGGTAGCATGAAAAGATTTTGCAGAAAAAGATTTTTCCTGCTTTTTCGATTGCTGTAAAGGAAAATTGGCGTTATACTGGGGAAAAGGAAACGACAGGGAGGAAAGCTTCATGGAATTTTTTGATAAGTTAAGCGAGTCACTGGTAAGTGCGGGGAAGGATGTCAGCCAGAAGGCGAAGGATGTATCCGAGATTGCAAAGTTAAAGCTGGATATCAAGTCCAAGGAGGACTATGTGCAGAAGCAGTATGAGGAGCTGGGACGCTCTTATTATGAGAAGCACAAGGATGAGGAAGAATGTGAAGAAGCAGAGCAGTTTTTCCTGATCAGGGAAGCTGTGGAGGAGATCGAGCGCATGAAAGCCGAGGTTCTGCGGATTCAGGGTTCTGCGGAATGTCCAAAGTGCGGTGCGAAGATGCCGGAAGGTGCTGTATATTGCAGCAACTGTGGTACGAAGATGGATGATATGTATGAGGAAGAGTAGCAGATACGCGGCATACCTTCCGTTTGTGCTGGTGGCGGTGATCGGACTGGTCTACCACGTCGGGATGAAGCCGATGGCGGGAGACGACATTTTTTTCCGGGATGCCACAAAAGACACGACGCTGTGGGCGTATCTGACGCAGCGTTATCTGACCTGGACATCGCGTGTGGTGTCGGAGTGTGTACTGGTCAATGTCATACAGTGCCCGCTTTTGTGGAGAATTATTGATTTTCTGCTGTTTGCGACGCTGCCTCTTCTGCTGTCCGGGCTTTTCGGCGGTGGGAAGACGATGAACTGGTGCGCGGCAGCGGCGGTGCTGATTTTTCCGTTTCACGACATGGGTACGGCGGGATGGATTACGACAACAGTTACACATTTCTGGCCGTTCTGGGGATTTTTTTATGTGGCGTGGGTGATAAGGAAGCTGGCGCTTGCGGAGAAAATTCACCCGGCAGCGGCAGTGTCCGCGGTTCCTGTCGCGGTTGTGACAGGAAGTCATGAACAGTATGCCGTGATTATGACGCTGCTGCTCGTGCTTAGCGGCGTGTATCTGTGGAAAGCGCACAGAAGGCCGGGAAATGCAATGCTTTTTTGGACTCTTGCGGTGATCGATGTGGTTTCACTGCTTGTAATTGCACTCTGCCCGGGCAATGCCGGACGCAATGCGGTCAGTATTGCGGATCTTCCGGTTTATGCGACGTTTGGATTCGGACAGAAGCTGTATCTGGGACTTTTGAGTATTGAGCGCGTGTTTATTGCCAATGCGGACATTGTATTTTTTCTGGTGGTGCTGATCTGGACATGGCTTGTCTGGGAGAAGACAAAAGATTACCGCAGGACGTTTCTCTCGGCGCTTCCGCTGCTCATTCTGTTCGGGCAGACAGTGTTAAGAACTGCATATCCGGGGCTCTCGGGGCTGTTCGTGATGCCGGGGGAGATTCTGGAGTGGAGCTGGAGCGATCTGTCGACGTGGATTCCTATGGTGTATCTGGCAGTGACGGTGGCAGCGATGATCTATGCGCTGTACCAGCTGTTTGGCGACGATCTGTTTGCTTTCATCAGCGTGCTGCTTCTGGTGGGGTGCGGCTTTGGTGCCGGGATGGTGCTGGGCTTTATGGCGACGATCTACGTCTCGGGTGAGCGCGTGTATGCACCGCTGTACGGGATTCTTCTGGCGGTCACACTGTCTGGCATCTGCCGGCAGCGCAGCGTGTGGAAGGAGCCGGCGGCTGTGGCGGTATCTGGACGGAAAGCAGAGCCGGCGGCGGATGCGGGCGTGACTGCGGCGGTTTCCAAAGCGGCAGTGCCGTCCGCAGTGTTCCTGACGGCGCTGACAGTTGTCTGTTGTGCGGTGAACGTATTGTTTATCGTTTTGTCATTGTAAGACTGGAAGTATAAAAGATAGAATATGAGTTCCAAACAGGGAGCAGATTCTGCAGGGCAGAATCTGCTCCCTGTTTTTTTGACACACAGTCAGAGAGAGGATATAATCATTATTAAAAATAAATCCAGTTAAAGGTGAAGTGAAGGTTGTTGAAGGTATAGGGGGAGATTGAGAAATGGAGTCAAAAAAGGAAAAGAAAAATATAATTGGCATTACACAAAGCGGTCTTATATTGGTATTGGTAGTTCTTATTGTCTTTATGATGGTACAGATCAACAGGTTACAGGGGACTGCACGGGTAATAAATTATGTAGGTCTGGTACGTGGAGCCACACAGCGTGAAGTAAAGTTAGAAATTACAGGAAACCAGAATGAAGAATTAGTTCAGTATCTGGATGATATTCTGAGCGGATTAAGATACCAGGATGGACATTATGATCTGGTAAAGCTTCATGATAAAGAATATCAGGATAAATTACAGGTTCAGAGTGACTACTGGGAAAAATTAAAAATAGAAATTGAAGCGGTGAGAAGCGGGGGATATGAAAATACAGATATTGTAAATATGAGTGAAACTTATTTTAAGATGGCAGATGAAACAGTATCTGCAGCGGAAAATTATTCAGAAAAGATTGCAAGAAAGATTCGTACCATAGAGATTTTGTCAGCACTTGATATGTTGTGCCTGGTAATATTGGTTATTATGCAGACGCTGATGGCAATGAAGATGGCAGTGCAAAACAAGCTGTTAGAACAGAGGGCATATACAGACAGCCATACAGGATTACCCAATAAAAGTGCATGTGAGAAAATACTTAATAATAAAGAGATCATTACTGAACCGACAGCATGCATAATGTTTGATCTGAATAATTTGAAAACGGTGAATGACACAATGGGACATTCGGCAGGAGACCAGCTAATAATGAATTTTGCCCGGCTTTTACGCAATGTGATTCCGGAAGAAGATTTTGTTGGAAGGTATGGCGGGGATGAATTCATGGCAGTTATATATCATACCAGTAAAGCGGAGGTTGAGGATATTTTAAAATACTTACGCAGGGAAAAAGATAGATTAAATGGCAATGAAAATCCTATGTCAATCGATTATGCATGCGGATGGGCGTTATCCGAAGACTATAAGGAATGTACAATGCAGATATTATTGGATAAGGCCGATTCTTATATGTATGATAATAAACAATTATGCAAGCAGCATACCGTTTAGGTGTTTTACGGAGCGTCGGCAGGCGGATCGGAACTGTGTTGGGGCGGCTTGAAAAGGGAAAGATTTTTCTACGTTCTATTTGACAGTGCCCATATCCGGGGAAACCATGCTGCCATCGGTGTCTCACTCTGCGGCCTGCCGGAAAGTCCGCTGCGGGAAATTACCCTGGAAGACGTGACGATCGCTGCAAAAGATCCGCTGCGGGAAGAGTATGTGGAAAAGTAAAATACTTTTTCTCTGGGGCGTCTGTGCTTACGAATGCTTGACTTTCCGCAGGTTTGGTGCTAATCTTAGAAAAGTCGATACACACAAACACGAGGAAAAAGAGAGTACATCTGCAGATACTTTACAGAGAGATTTCCAGCTGCGCGGTTGCAGCTTGCTGCGAGGAAATGAGGAAGGGCGGATGGAAGATGGCTTTGGAGTGGCAGGACTGAACACTGGACGTTACTAAGGACAGCGATAAGTTCTGACGGGACCGCCTGTTACAGCGGGGGATATTCGTTGCGATATCCGCAGAGGCACAGAGTGCAGGCTCTGTGTGAATAGAAGTGGTACCACGGGAGCTATCCCGTCTTCTGGTGGCTATATCAGCCCCGAAGACGGGATTTTTTTGTTTTATTAGGAAGGAGCAGACAAAATGAGTGACAAGGGAAAATTTTATATGACAACCGCGATTGCCTACACATCCGGCAAGCCGCATATCGGAAATACGTATGAGATCGTGCTCGCAGATGCGATCGCGCGTTATAAGAGACTGGAGGGCTACGATGTTTATTTCCAGACCGGAACAGACGAGCATGGCCAGAAGATCCAGGAGAAGGCAGAAAAAGCAGGCATTACGCCAAAAGAATATGTAGACAATGTGGCAGGCGAGGTAAAGCGCATCTGGGATCTGATGAACACGTCCTACGATAACTTTGTCCGCACGACCGATGCAGACCATGAGAAACAGGTGCAGAAGATTTTTAAAAAGCTGTACGATCAGGGAGATATCTACAAGGGATCTTACGAGGGACTTTACTGTACGCCGTGTGAGTCCTTCTGGACAGAGTCCCAGCTGGTGGACGGCAAGTGTCCGGACTGCGGGAGAGAGGTAAAGCCGGCGAAGGAGGAGGCATACTTCTTCAAGATGAGCAAATATGCGGATCGTCTGATCGAGCATATTAACACCCATCCGGAGTTCATTCAGCCGGTATCCAGAAAAAATGAGATGATGAACAATTTCCTGCTTCCGGGATTGCAGGATCTGTGTGTTTCCAGAACGTCATTTTCCTGGGGAATTCCGGTGGACTTTGACCCGAAGCATGTGGTTTATGTATGGCTGGACGCGCTGACCAACTATATCACGAAGATCGGTTATGATGCGGACGGCAATTCTTCCGATTTATTTAAAAAGAACTGGCCGGCAGATCTGCATCTGATCGGCAAGGACATCATCCGTTTCCATACGATCTACTGGCCGATTTTCCTGATGGCGCTGGATCTCCCGCTGCCGAAGCAGGTATTCGGACATCCGTGGCTCTTACAGGGCGGAGACAAGATGAGCAAATCCAAGGGAAATGTGATCTATGCGGACGATATGGTGGATCTGTTTGGCGTGGATGCAACCCGTTACTTTGTACTGCATGAGATGCCGTTTGAGAACGACGGTGTGATTACCTGGGAACTGGTGGTGGAGCGCTTTAATTCCGATCTTGCCAACATCCTTGGAAATCTCGTCAACCGTACGGTTTCCATGAGCAACAAGTATTTTAGCGGTGTGGTAAGAAGCACGGGCGTGACAGAGGACGTGGACGAAGACTTAAAGGCAGTTGTGACCGGAGCCAGAGACAGAGTGGCACAGAAGATGAAGGATCTGCGTGTGGCAGATGCCATTTCTGAAGTATTCGGCGTGTTCCGCCGCTGCAATAAATATATCGATGAGACGGCACCGTGGGTACTTGCGAAGGACGAGGCAAAATCCGACCGTCTGGCAGAGGTGCTTTATAATCTGGCAGAGTCAATTACGGTAGGCGCATCCCTGTTGTACAGCTTCCTGCCGGAGACCGCAGAGAAGATTGTGGCACAGCTTCATACACAACTCCGCGGTTTTGAGGAACTGAATCAGTTTGGTCTGTATGAGAACGGCACGAAAGTGACAGAGACGCCGGAGATCTTATTCGCACGTCTGGATGCAAAGGATGTGATGCCGAAGGTAGAAGCGATCCGCGAGGCACAGAAGAAGGAGTTTGAGGCGGAGCAGAGAGCGCTTGGCGAGGAGACTCCTGCAGAGGAAAAAGCAGAAGACGTCATCGACATCGAGGCGAAGGAAGAAATCACATATGATGATTTTATGAAGCTTCAGTTCCAGGTGGGAGAGATTATTTCCTGTGAGGCTGTGGAGAAGTCGAAGAAGCTTCTGTGCTCCCAGGTAAGAGTCGGCAGCGAGGTGAAGCAGATCGTTTCCGGTATCCGTAAATATTACACGCCGGAAGAGATGGTCGGTAAAAAAGTGATGGTACTGGTAAACTTAAAGCCTGCGAAGCTTGCGGGAGTTCTCTCAGAGGGTATGCTTTTATGCGCTGAGGATGCGGAAGGCAATCTGGCGCTGATGACGCCGGAGAAACCGATGCCGGCAGGTGCTGAAATATGTTAAAAGGAGACATCGGAGCGAAACGGACATGGTTTTATGAAAATGGTGCATTTGTGGCGGCGGCGCTTGCCGCCGTCCTTTGGCATGTGGTATTGTCCACGAATGTCGGCGATGATATGGTCTATTTTAAAACCCTTCTGGACGGTAACAGTTCACTCGGCGAGATCCTGGCACATCGCTATGAGACATGGTCATCACGCATGGTGATCGAGGCGGTGTTAATTCCACTGGTGCACTGTCCGCTGCTCTGGAAAATCCTTGATATTGTCATCTTTACGTCCCTCCCGGTGCTGCTCTGCGGACTGCTGGGTGTGACCGGGTGTGGACGCTGGTTTGTAACCGGACTCGTGCTGCTCTATCCGTTTACGGATATGGCATCCGCCGGATGGATTGCGACGACGACCAATTATCTCTGGCCGCTCTGGGGCGTTCTGGTGATCGGCATGGTGTTAAAGCAGCTTCGCTGCGGCAGAAAAGTGCCGGTGTGGGAGGCGGCAGCAGCGCTTCTGGCGTGTGCTTATGCGGGCAGCCAGGAACAGGCTGCGGTGCTGCTGCTTCTGCTGCTTTGTATGGAAGTGCTGCATTATATCTCAGAAAATCGTATGAAACAGCCGCTTCTCTATGCATTGTGCGGCATAGATATTATTTCCCTCATATATATTTTCAGTTGTCCGGGAAATGCAATCCGGAGCGCGCAGGAGATGGCGGGGAGAATGCCGGAGTTCGCTGATTTTACATTCGCAGAGAAACTCTACATGGGACTTGCCAACGTGGAACGGATCTTTATCGCACAGCTTGATCCGGTCTATTGCGTTGTGGCAGCAGTGCTTGTGCTGCTTGTGTATCGTAAGACAGGCGATTACCGTAAGACGCTTTTGGCGGGGATTCCGGCGTTGCTGCTGTTTGGACAGGCGGTGGTGCGTGTCAGCCACCCATCCTTGAAAAAGGTGTTCGTGCGACCGGAACAGACGACACACTGGGATTGGCATGCTCTGGTAACCTATATGCCGCTGGTATTTCTGGTACTGTCTGTTTGGGGGATTCTATACGCCCTGTGGCAGCTGGCGGACGGCGCGTGGAAGCATTACCTGTGGACGGCGTTTTTACTGGCAGGCGGTTTTGCCACAGGGGCGGTCATGGGATTTTCACCGACAATTTACGCATCGGCAAACCGGCCGTACCTCTATCTGTATTTTGTGCTGATCTATGTGTGCGCGGATGCCGTGTGGAACATGGGCGGCATGAAGGTTGTCTGGAAGACAGGTAGTGCAGATGCAGTGCGGAAAATGCCGGTGCCGGAAAAACTGATGTTTACCGTACTCGGGCTTCTGGTGCTGGCAAACATTCTGGATGTGACCCGGATGTGCTGGCTGCTTGGAAGGCTTCTGTGACCGTTTATAACAGAAATCCGCTGTTTCATGCAGGAAACCTAACAAAAAATCCAATTTCAGCCGATGTATACCATATGAACGGACTCAGTCAGGGATACATTCAGGGAGGAATGTGGATATGGGAATCAGCATCAATGCACCGGGAAGTGTGAACAGTCAGGCATCGATGACAGGCACACTTTCCATCCGAAAAAGCACAAATACATTTGAGCAGATGACGGGGGTCAAAAGTTCAGGGGGAACCTCGAAAAAGCAGCTCAATTATAATCACAGAGATATTTCCGGACAGCTGCTCCGGGCGAAGAAGCCGCAGAGTGCATCTGCGGCGTTGACCCGTGCAAAGAGCAAGGTGTCTATGCTTCAGCGTGCGGCGGCATCCGGACAGTATGATTCCAGGGAAGTGGCGAATGCGCTTGCGCATGCGAGACGGATGGTGCGCTGCGCGCAGTTGAAAGTGCGCAATCTGCGCGAGGAAGAGCGCGAGCAGCAGTCTGCGCAGAAAGAAAACAGCGGTAAGAGCCAGCAGAAGGAACATGAGGTGAAGCGCCGTGTGGCACAGAAAGAGCGTCAACTCAAGCAGAAGGTAGCGATTGAGAATACGCAGGAAGTGCTACGGCAGAAGAAAAAGAAGAACGAGATGGCGCAGAAGCAGCAGAGACACCGCTCGCAGGAGCAGGGTAAGATTGCGGAAGCGGATTTCAAATATATCAAGTCACAGCTCGAGGATGGCAAAGGCTTTGGCGGCGGCAGTTCTTATTGTGAGGACAGTGGATTTACACTGGATATCAGTGATGCCGCAATGTCGATGGCGGAACTTGAGATGATGGCACAGAATCAGATCGAAGCGGAGGCAGAGGCGGAAGTGGAAGCGGAGATGTCGCTTACCGACGGAGGAACTCTTGCAGTTACGACAGCGGGAGCCGTGACGGCGGGCAGCGGAGCGGGAACTGCATCGGACGCAGCGCCAGCCACTGCCGGCGTATCTGTGGATGTGTCAGTGTAACAAAACGGCGAGGGACACTGCCCCATGAAGCAGGCGGTGTCCTTTGAAGGCTAAGTCATATTATGAGAAAATCACACTTTTCGATTTCAGGTAGAATGCACAGGAAATATTTTCGTAAAAAAATGTGGCATTTCTAACCAGCCGGTGGCTTGTCGGACACCCTCCGGGAGAGTCCAAACGTGGAAGAGACACGAAATCAGATGCAGTCATCCGGCTGGAAGAACTGCACACATTTTTTTCAATAAATCTTTCCTATGCAGTTCTACCTGAAATCTATAGAATGTGTTTTGGATAATATGACTTAGCACTTCAAAGGACAGCGCTGCCTGCCTATGTGGCAGTGCTCCTGCGCTGTTTCGCAGCGACAGCAGTCAGGGCAAACATGGCGGCGGCAAAGAGGAGCTGGATGCCGATGCATTTCCAGTAAAAGCCCAGATCGAAGACTTCCTTTCCGAATCCCGCCAGCATATTGTTGGCGCGGATGTACCAGTAGGCGGGAAGGAAACGTCCTACGGCAAGTACGGAACCGGAGAGCATGGACTGTGGGACAAAGACACCGCAGAGGAAGGACATGGACAGACCGACGATATTTGCCAGCATATTTAATACATTGTCATCCGGCGAGAACGTCGAGATGAGCAGGGAGAGTGCAGCCGTAAAAAGCAGAAAAGCGAGGCTGTTTAAGATTGCATAGCCGACATAGGGCTGTAGCATGGCTTTCCAGTAGAATACGAGACCAAGCAGCAGAAAGAGCAGCCAGATGCCGAGACTGTACAGGAGACAGCCGGATGCCAGGGCAAGAGTACGTGTTCTTCCGGGAAGAGCGGAGCACGCCGTCCGGGCTTTCATGTCGCGGCTGTTTAAGGTAACCAGAATCGGAGCCATGCCGGCGAACAGGATTGCCAGAAAGATATACGGAAAATACTGGAAGAAATAAAAAACCTTGCTGTTGGTGTCGGCGTCGGACATCTGAAAAGATGTGACGGAGACTTTGGGAAGGTCGGAAATGGTATGATCCGTATGGTCGATGGCCTCGGCAATGGTGTCACCGCCTGCCAGATAGAGCTGTAGTGCCTGCACATACTGCGTAATCTGGTTGTCCACGTACTGGCTGCTGCTTCCCGGAATTGTCAGGGAGGAGACAAGGTCTTTGGTCTCGCCGGCGAGCACCCGGTCTTCAAATCCTTCCGGGATGACCAGGGCATAGTTGAGTGTGCGGTAGTAGATCGCATCTAACAGTGCGGTGTCATCTCCCGGCTCCGGTGTTGTGACCTGGTGGATGGATGCGAGATAATCGCACAGAGCGCGGCTTGCATCCGTGTTGTCTTCATCTGTGATGGCGATAGAGCGCTGGCTGGCTTTGAAGTTCTCGTTGATGGAATCCTGCGAGAGTGCCGACAGCAGCAGAGTGATCATCGCGTAGACGCCAAAATAGATCAATGCGGCATTTCGCCGTTTTTTTGCGATTGCGAAAAATGCTTTAAAGACTGGCATATTTTTTCCTCCTTACCAGTGCAAGACCGCCGAGACAGAAAAGTGCCGAGAGTAACAGGAGTCCTGCGATATTTGTAAAAAATCGTGTGTAGGATGGGTACACAACGAGTGAATACAGCGCGTCAGAGATGAGAGCTGCAGGATTGATGCGGTTGAGCAGCGGGCAGAAATCTTCCACAAGTGCACGCATGTTTCCGATCATCAGACCGCTTAAAAAGCAGCAGATCATAATTGCAGCCATCAGGAAACCAAACTTGGTCTCTTTGGAAAACTGCCCGATACAACCGACCAGAAATCCCAGACTCAGCCCGGCAAGACAACCGCAGAGGCAGGTCAGCGCCACACCGCCGAGATGGTTTCCGAAATCAACCTTAAGAACCAGTGTCAGATAGGCAATGGTGATCAGCAAGGAGGAAAACTCAAAAATCAGAGCTCCGGTCAGATCACCGAGGGTGGCAAGCAGCCGGGGAACCGGCGAGACATTGCGTCTGGCACCCAGATCCGACAGATTTGCCTGATTGGAGATGGCGAGCGTGTTGCCGATCATGGCAGCATAGAGGCAGGTCATGGCAATCAGATTGAAAAAGTAAGTAAGGGATTCATCCACGGAGCCGGCACCAAGGGATTCGTGCCGGATATAGCTGACTTCCGTAGAAACCGCATCAAGCAGTGCCGGAAGCTTCGTGGGATCTTTCATTGCGGCCTGGGCGATGGCACTGTATTCTATGTTGAAACGATCCACAAGCACACTTAAAATACTCTGGTACAGAGGATCGGAAGTCATCTCTGCGGAGAGTGTCAGCGATAGAGGATACGTGGAAACATCCTTGGCGGATGCGGCATTTCTATAATCGGAAACGGTTGGCAGATCAGCGGTAATGATGCCGTAGACTTCTTTTGCTTTCAGCAGTTCCTTGGCATCCGCAGCGGAAGCATAGGTAACTTCAAGGAACTGATCTTCGCCGGGTTTGGACAGGGAATCAAACATGGAGCGCAGCTCGGAGGATTCCTCTTGCATCACAACTGCAACCGGGATGGCGGAAAAACTTTCGCCACTCCCCAGTCCGCCGAATGCAAAATGGAACATCGTTCCGAGCAGAAGTGGAAAAGCGACACACCAGAATACCTGACCTTTATCCCGCAGCAGATTAAGCAGTGTATATTTCATCGTATGAAAAAACATGGTGGTACCTCCTAATCACGAAGTTCTTTTCCGGTAATTTCCAGAAAGACGTCATTTAAGGTCGGAAGTTCGGAATAGACTCTTCCGAAAGACACATTCTGTTCCTGCAGATAGTTCAGAATGTGCGGCAGATTGTGGGAACCGCCGCTGCACAGCACTTTTAAGCAGTGATGTTCAAAGGTCACCTCATAGACGTGCTTTATGTCACGGATCGCTGCAATCTGCGCAGGAAGAAGATCCAGAATATCAATCGAGATGATCTCGCTCTTTTTGATCATTCGTTTTAACTCTTCCGTGGTTCCAATGGCAAGATTTTTGCCTTTGTCCATAATGGCGATCCGGGTACAGATCTGCTCCACCTCCTCCATATAGTGGGAGGTATAAATGATCGTGGCACCATTGCGGTTTAACTCCTGGATTCCCTCCAGAATTTTATTGCGGCTCTGCGGGTCGACTGCCACAGTCGGCTCGTCAAGAATGATGAGCTTTGGCTTGTGGGCAATTCCGCACGCGATATTCAGACGGCGCAGCAGACCACCGGAAAGCTTTTTCGGATAAAATTTGCGGAAATCGTTGAGACCGACAAAATCGATGGCTTCTTCCACATACTGGCGGCGGAGCGCTTTGTCGCGGACATACAGACCACAGAAATAATCAATGTTCTCATAGACGGTCAATTCCTGAAAGACAGCGACATTTTGCATGACAACGCCGATCTGACGTTTCAGATCGTAGCTGTCCGGCCGCATTTCCTGACCGAAGACCCGGACGGTTCCCTTGTCAAAGGCAAGCAGTGCAAGGATGCAGTTGATGGTTGTCGTCTTTCCGGAGCCGTTTGGTCCAAGCAGACCGAAGATCTCACCTTCCTCGATTGTGAGATTGAAGTGATCGAGGGCGACAAGCTCCTGATAGCGTTTTACCAGATTTTCTATTTCTACAACAGGTACTGACATAACAAATCCTCCTCGTTTGATGGTAATTACATTATAGCGGGTGGCGCCCGGCGGTACCAGTGAGCAGCGTCAGATGTTTGATGTGACAAATGTCATAAATCTCTTATTTTTCAAAAAAGATGTGGCGGCTGTCTTATAATGATGATATGGTTATCATAACGTGTGCGGGAAAGTGGAAGATATCCCGGAAATATGGCGGCATATGTGGACAGGGAGAGAGTAGAATGAAGCGGATTGTGGATAAAGGACTGTTGCTTGCCGGCGGTCTGCTTATGGCGGGACAGTCGGGAAGGCTTGCAGCGCCGGTCATAGCGCTGCTGTTGACGATGACTGCGGCGGCATATGGCAGCTGTGTGGACAACAGACGATGGCATTGTGTGTGCCTTGCGGGGATGTTTGCGGTCTGCTTTATCCTGCCGGAACTCTGTTTTTTCGTGCCGGTTCTTCTGTATGACTGTGCGGAAAAAAAGGAGATGCGGCTCTGGTTCTTAAGTGTTCCGGGGCTCGCTTTTTTCTATCGGGAACAGATGATCCGGCAGCCCTTTTTGTGGGCGGCGGACGGTATGCTGATCGTGGCTGCGATATTGCTGGCGTGCAGAACGGGCAGAATTCTGTATCTGGAACAGGAGATGATCCGTCTTCGGGATACCAGCACGGAGCTCAATCTCGTGTTACAGGAAAAAAACAAGAACCTGATGGAAAAACAGGATTATGAGATCTACCTTGCGACACTGCGGGAGCGCAACCGCATTGCAAGAGAGATTCATGATAATGTGGGGCATATGCTTTCAAGAAGTATTCTGCAGATGGGGGCACTGATTACGATTCATAAGGAGGAGCCGCTGCACGGACAACTCGCCGGGGTGGGGGAGACGTTAAATCAGGCGATGAACAGTATCCGTGAGAGCGTGCACGATCTGCACGATGAGTCCATTGATCTGCGGCAGTCTATTGCGGAGGCGACCCGTGAGATGAAGGAGCACTATCAGCTCACGGTTGATTACGATATGTCTCCGGAGATTCCACGCAATGTAAAGTACTGCTTTATCACAGCGGTAAAAGAAGCCATGTCGAATATTGCGAAACACTCCGATGCGGATAAGATCTCCGTGATTTTGCGGGAGCACCCGGCGTTCTATCAGATGACCGTTGAGGACAACGGAACGGTGGGACGAAAGGGACAGAGCGGACCATTGTGGGAGGAAGAGGTCGTCCGTATGGACGGAAAGGAAGGGATTGGTCTTTCCAATATGAAGGAGCGCGTGCAGGCACTGGGCGGAACCTTCCGGATTCATACGGAAAAGGGATTTGTGATCTTTATTTCGATTCCCAAGAGGGATAAAATGTAGATACGGTAATGATGACTGGGAGAGAGAAAAATGAGAGTTCTGGTGGTTGACGATGATAAGCTGGTGGCAGTATCCCTAAAAACGATTCTGGAAGCTGACGGGGAGATTACGGTCGTGGGTCTGGGAGAGGCGGGAGATGATGCCATCCGGCTCTATCGGGAGCAGCATCCTGATATTCTGCTGATGGATATCCGCATGCAGGGAATGTCCGGATTGGATGCAGCTGAATGCATCTTAAAAGAAGATCAAGCGGCAAAAATTTTGTTTTTGACAACCTTTTCCGATGACGAATACATTGTAAAGGCACTGAATATGGGAGCGAAGGGGTATCTGCTGAAACAGGACTTTGAGTCGATCGTTCCGGCACTCAAGGCTGTCTACGGCGGGCAGAGTGTATTCGGCGGACAGATTATGGGAAAAATTCCGGTGCTTCTGGCAGGAAAAGGCAGCTTTTCCTATCATGATTACGACATCAGTGAGAAGGAGCAGGGCATTATTGAACTGGTGGCAGAAGGCTTAAGCAACCGGGAGATTGCAGAAAAATTGTATTTGAGCGAGGGTACGGTGCGTAATTATATCAGCACCATACTGGATAAATTAAAGTTACGAGACCGCACACAGCTGGCAGTCTTTTATTATAAGAACTGCGGCTGAGCCGGCGGTACAGCAATCGCACAGAAGCTGTGCCGACAGACAGCGACATGAAAGAGACGGCAATGCAGCAACAGGGAAGATGAGGAAAACAATGATATTTGAGACACATGCACATTATGATGATGAAGTATTTAATGAGGATAGAGAGCAATTATTAGCTGGGCTCCCGGAAAAGGGAATCGGGAGGGTGATTAACGTCGGTGCGTCCATTGAGACGACGAGGACGACGCTCGCGTTGGCGGAGGCGTATGATTACATCTATGCCGCCGTGGGTGTGCATCCGAGCGATATTGACGGGCTGAACGAGGAGACATATTCCTGGCTCAAAGCGCAGACGGCACATCCGAAGACGGTAGCGGTGGGAGAGATTGGTCTGGATTATTACTGGGACAAGGAGCCGGAAGTACAGGCAGCGCAGCGGGAATGGTTCGTGCGCCAGCTGACACTCGCAGGGGAAACAGATCTGCCGGTAATTATCCACTCGCGTGACGCGGCGGAGGATACCATGCAGATCTTAAAAGAGACCGGAAGATTCCGGGAACATCCCGGCGTCATTCACTGTTACTCGTACTCGCCGGAGCAGGCAAAAGAGTACGTGAAGATGGGATACTGCATTGGTGTGGGCGGTGTGGTTACCTTTAAAAATGCAAAGAAACTCAGGCAGACGGTGGAGCAGATCTCTCTGGAACACATTCTGCTGGAGACGGACTGCCCGTATATGGCGCCCGAGCCGCACCGGGGAACCCGCAACGATTCCTCCAACCTCTCTTATGTGGCTGCCAGGATTGCGGAGATCAAAGGCGTCTCTGTGCAGGAGGTGGAGCAGACGACCTGGGAAAATGCCTGCCGTGTATTCGGCGTCCGGTAGGTGTCTGCCCGAATCAGCAGAAGCGGGAATATTCCGGGGTGTCTGCCCAATAGCGCTTTGGGATTAACTGCATCTGCAAGCCCGGATTTTTGCGGGATTCTATGGCAATGTGATCAAAAAAGGTCAGCCAGAGCTGCCGGAAGGCTTCCTCGTCGGAGGAATACCGGCTGACTTTCTCCAGATCCAGATCTGCGGCATCTGTGAGAATGTAGCTGGAAAGCGCTTTGTGCACCGCGACAGACTGATGTGTGGCGTCATAGATCATAAAGTTCTCGGAGGGCAGACGGTCGGTGAAATGCTCTGCCAGATAGGGAAGGACATTGTCTTTCGGATGGATCGTGGCAAAGAGAACGCCGTTCTCAAGCTCGGAGAAGCGCAGAAATTCGAGATGGTGGCAGGCTTCGCGGTTGGTCGCCCGACAGAGCTCAAAAATCCGGTAGACACACGGTTCGCCTAAGGAAAGAAGCACTTTCTGACCGTCTCCGCTTGCGAGTGCGAGGAGGATGGTCTCATAGATGGCGTCTGCCTTGTCCATCTTCCTGCCGGAGGATGGCTCGCCGGACATTGTAGCCTGATAGATCGACTCATAGAACTGCATGCCGAAACGGGACGTGATGGTGCGGATCACCTTGCCGGTCTTATCCGCGGAAGGAGCCACGTGAATATATTCGGAAAAAAGCTCGTAATTCTCCGGTTCGCCGGTGGCAAGCCGGATATTGCGGTGGCCGAGCCGGCTTGCGCAGGCGTCATAGACACCGGTAAAGATACCTTCAAGACTGTCCTCACAGATAAATACATACATGTAAAATACCTCTTTTCTATGTGTAATCAGGGCGGTGGGCTCACAGGGCAAGCCCGGTGTCAAACAGCGACAACTGCTGATAACCGGTGTTGCGGAGCTCCTTTGGAATCTGCGTGTGGTCTGCCATGAGATGAGAGCAGATATAGTCCTCGTCGAGCTTCGTGCGGTACATCATCCGGCCGGAACAGGTGATGAAATACAGGGCGCGCTTTAGCACAACGCCGATCTTTTTCAGATCGTCATAGGTGAGCGCGGTATCCCGTCTGGCGGCGACGATCCGCTGGGCGGACTTGTATCCGATTCCGGGTACGCGCAGAAGAGTCTGATAACTGGCGCGGTTGATCTCGACCGGAAATGTGTCGAGATGACGCAATGCCCAGTCACACTTGGGATCCAGATAAATATTAAAATTCGGGCGGTCTTCCGACAGAAGTTCATCCACATGAAAGCGGTAATAGCGCAGCAGCCAGTCTGCCTGGTACAGGCGGTGCTCGCGCAGCAGCGGAGGTCCGCCGGGGAGCACCGGCAGTGACGAATCGCCGTTGACATTGATGAACGCAGAGTAGAAAACGCGCTTCAGATGAAACTTCTCATAGAGTGCCTCGGACACACGCATAATCTGATAGTCGTTCTCCGGGGTAGCACCGATAATCATCTGTGTGCTCTGCCCGGCGGGCACGAACTTCGGCGCCTTGCGGTAGACCATCAGCTCATTCTGGTTCTCCGTGATGCCATTCTGAATCTGGCGCATGGGAGAGAGAATCGTGTGTCTTGATTTGCAGGGAGCAAGCTGCTTCAGCCCGTTTGCCGTGGGAAGCTCAAGATTGATGCTCATGCGGTCCGCAAGAAACCCTGCCTTCTCAATCAGTGCCGGGTCAGCGCCGGGGATCGCTTTTACGTGGATGTAACCGTTGAAGTGATGGACGGTACGGAGCCGGTAGAGCGTCTGGTAAATCAGATCCATGGTGTAATTCGGACTGATGAGGATGCCGGAACTTAAGAACAGACCCTCGATATAATTGCGCCGGTAGAATTCCATGGTGAGCGTGCAGATCTCATCCGGGGTAAAGGAGGCGCGGGGAACGTCGGAGTTGCAGTTGTTCTGGCAGTAGGCACAGTTAAAAATACACTCGTTGGTGAACAGGATCTTGAGCAGGGAGATGCATCTTCCGTCTGCAGCAAATGCATGGCACACGCCGGGAGCCAGACAATTCCCCATGTGCCTGCCGTCTCCTCTGCGGTCGACGCCGCTTGAGGTACATGCCACGTCGTACTTCGCGGCATCGGTAAGGATGGCAAGCTTCTCCATGAGGGAGAGATTCTGCTGAATGTTCATGTGAAAGCACCTCCTGGCAAAACAAATGTTCGGTTAAAGAATAGCACATATGTTCGACAAAAGCAAGAAAAAATCGAATATTTGTTCGAGAAATATTATGGTTCACTTGGACAGTGGGTATATGATATAATGTACGCGAAGGCAAAAGTGAACATGGTGCAGATACCGGATGCCCGTGCTTGCATGGAGCGGACATCGGAGACTTTAGACGGATGATAGGGCGAATGCCCGTCAGTCCGGGAAATCTATGATTTCCTGGACGAGCACTGCGAAGACGTGACTTTTGCCAGAGCGGAGTCGTACAGATAGAAGCCCCCGGACGGGCTTTGGAATGGAGAAAGATGGATACAGATATTTTTGAGCAGTTCCCGGATCGGGAAACATTTGACAAATACTGGAACGAGAATTATCAGCCGGTGACATACGAGGATGTGCGCGAGGCATTCACGGATTTTGTGAAGTCTGCAGACGGTCACATCTACCTCTCGGATTACGAGGAGAAGGGGCTGATCTCACGGGAAGATTTTAAGGAAAACCTCTCGCAGGAGGCACAGTTTACATTTGAGGACGGACTGACGGAAGTTTTTTACGATAAGAATCCGGAGCTTTATGAGACGGCGTTTGCGCTCTATGAGGAGTCAAAGCTTACCGGAAAGGGAGATGCATCGGTGGCGCAGACGTTTCACGAGACGTTTCGCGCGCTCTATGCAGAGTTTCTGGACAGACTGTATGATGAGGTGCTGGCAGCATGGCAACATTAGGAATCCCGCAGAATACGATTGCGGTTCTGCAGAAGTATCATTTTAATTTTCAGAAAAAGTTCGGACAGAATTTTCTCATTGATACCCATGTGCTCGAGCGCATTATTGAGGCGGCGGGCATTACGAAGGATGACTTTGTGCTGGAGATCGGACCGGGCATCGGCACGATGACCCAGTATCTGTGTGAAAATGCCAGAGAGGTAACGGCGGTGGAGATCGATCAGAACCTGATCCCGATTCTGGCGGACACGCTTAGCGCTTATGACAATGTGACGGTTATCAATGAGGACATTTTGAAGCTGGATATTGTAAAGCTCGCGGAGGAGAAGAATGCCGGGAAACCGATCAAGGTGGTGGCAAATCTTCCGTATTATATTACTACGCCGATTATCATGGGGCTGTTTGAGAGCCATGTGCCGATTGACAGCATTACGATCATGGTGCAGAAGGAAGTCGCAGACAGGATGCAGGTCGGACCGGGGACGAAGGATTACGGTGCGCTCTCGCTGGCGGTGCAGTATTATGCAAAGCCGGAGATTATCGCAAACGTGCCGCCGAACTGCTTTATGCCGCGGCCGAATGTCGGCAGCGCGGTGATAAGGCTGACGCGTCATGAGACCGTGCCGGTGCAGGTGGAGGATGAAAAGCTGATGTTCCGGCTGATCCGGGCATCTTTTAACCAGAGGCGCAAGACGCTTGCGAACGGTCTGAATAATTCGCCGGAGATTCATCTCTCCAAGGAAGTGATTCAGGAAAGCATTGAGGAGCTTGGCGTGCCGGTGACCATCCGTGGAGAGGCGCTTACATTGGAACAGTTTGCGGCGCTCTCGAATATTATCGGACGCAGAATGAAGCAGCAGGCATAGAGAGAACAGGGGGAAACAGACAATGGATGGACAACAGAACAATCAGAGTGGATGGAACAGGAACGAGACACCCAGAACATACGGTGAAGATACGAAAATGTATCAGAACCGGCAGAACGCGTCGCAGCAGCCGAATTACGGAAATAACCAGAATGCATATCAGCAGCCGAATTACGGAAACGGTCAGAACGCATATCAGCAGCCGAATTACGGAAATAACCAGAACGCATATCAGCAGCCGAATTACGGAAACGGTCAGAACCCATATCAGCAGCCGAATTACGGAAACGGCCAGAACCCGTATCAGCAGCCGAATTATGGAAACTGGCAGGGGAATCCCTACCCGCAGGAGCAGCACGGTCCGGTATCCGATGTTCTGTGCAATATTCTTCTGGTGATCTTTATGGCGCAGATTATCATCAATTTTGTGGTATTTGGCGCGACATGGAATGCGATGGCGGGGGAAGGAATAGACGCTTATCTCGACGGATCCGTGAGTCTTGGCAGCCCGGTGCAGATGCTTTCCATGTTTTCCAATCTGCTGTTTGTGGCGATGCTTGTGCTGTTGATTCTGGATATTGTAAAAATCAGCAATCAGAAATACAAGATCACCGGTCTGGTGCTGTTTGCGATTTTCTTAAGACCGGGCTATTACGTCTGGAGAGCACATGTGCTCAAGAGAAAAATGACGTTTCCGATCATCTACACCATCGTTTACAGCGGAGTGACCGTGGCATATTTTTTCTATTCGTTTTATAAAGTTTTTTCACTGACATTCGGGATTATGCAGAGTCTGAACTAGTGCCGCGGCTTTGTGGGAATGGAAGATCTCCTTGGTTCATATAATAATGGACAGGGAGATTTTTTTATGCGGAAAAAATGGAAACACTATATTGATAGAATGCTTACATTCGCGCTTATCGGCATATTATTGCCGCTTTTTATCACGATAATATGTCAACGTATGCGGCTGGAGGAAGTGATATACGGCACGTACAACGCGATAACGGAGACGGCAGAAAGAGAGGGCGGGGAGGAACTGGAAGAACAGCTGCCTTTTATTCTGGCGAAGGAGATCCGTGCGGACGCGGAGGATGCGGCGCTTATGGCGCAGTGCGTGATTGCGCGGACAACACTGTATGATGCCGCGGCGAGAGGGGAGGAACAGCCGGCTGCTTTTTCGGAGGAAGAATTAAGGCAGGCGCTGGGGGAAACATATGAAAAGGCCATGGAACGGCTTGAGACGTGCGTGGAGAAGACGAGTGGGCAGGTGCTCTCCTGGAACGGTGGCTATGCGTATGCTGCATATCATGCGATCAGTGCAGGAAGTACGAGAGATATGAGCCGGTCGGCGGAAGCGGCGGTGCCATATCTTCCCGCGGTGGAGTGCCCGGCGGATCTGACGGCGGAGGGCACGCTCTCGGTCATTTATTGTGAGGAAACTGACATTTTAAAGCGGTGCGGGGAGCATTTTGCGGAGGCAGACGTGTCCGCGGTGTCTGAGATCCAGGTTACAGAGCGGGATGCGGCGGGTTATGTACAGCAGGTCATGCTGGGGGAGTATGCCTGCACCGGGGAAGCGTTCCGTGAGGCGATGGGCTGGAATTCCGCGTGTTTTACGATCACGCAGATGGGGGAAAATGTGCGGATCGTGACAAGGGGACTGGGACACGGGTACGGCCTGAGCCAGAATGAGGCGCGCGCGATGGCGCAGGAAGGAACCTCTTACGAGGAGATTTTACAATATTTTTTTCCGGGAACAACGCTTGTGACAGCGGATCAGATAAAATAGGCGGCGCTCTGCATAAACCATCCGTGCAGGGGGAACAATAGGAATAAAAATAAATAATATGGATGGTGAAAAAAATGAGAAAAAGCAGATTTTGGGCATTCCTCGGGCGTAAACAATATGTGATTGCGGGGGCGATTGTGATTGCGGCAGCAGTTGCGACCACGGTAATTTACAGCGATCATGAACAACAGCAGCGCGAACAGCTGGAGGAAGAACTGGCACAGGAAAACACACCGGAGGAAGACGGACTTGTCGCTGCGACGGAAAGTACGGAACAGACAGCACAGGCATCCGCAGTTATTCCGCCGGAGCAGACCGCGGAGACGGAAAAGCTGGAGCAGAAAGCAGCGGAGACGACAGAGAGTACGGAAGTGGCGCAGGTGGAAAAAGAAGCGGAGAATGAGACAGCAGAGACGGGCGCAGAGGCCAATGCGCTCCATTTTGCCCCGGAGGACGGCATGCTCTGGCCGATGGAGGGAAATGTGATCTTAAATTACAGCATGGATTCTACCATATATTTTGCGACGCTGGACCAGTACAAATACAATCCGGCGGTGATTATCGCGGGAGAGGTCAACAATAAGGTATATTCCGTCGCAAAGGGAAAAGTCATCGGTCTCTCCAACAACGAGGAGACCGGCTGTACGATGACGGTTGACCTGGGAGACGGCTACCGCGCGATCTACGGACAGTTAAAGGAGCCGAACTTTGCGGTGGGTGATTATGTGGAATCCGGCCATGTGCTGGGCTACGTGGCAGAGCCGACGAAATATTATTCGGTGGAGGGCAGCAATCTGTATTTTGCGCTGCAAAAAGACGGACAGCCTGTCGATCCGGTAGCATTTTTTCAGAGCTAGTTTGTAAAAGGAAGACACCGGTTCTTGAATATGTTGGATTTCTTCATTATAATGAAACAAGAGATAAGGGAGGAATCGGTACATGGAATTCAAGGAATACAGTAAAGCTGTGATGGCGTGGGTGGACGGAGTGATGCAGAACCGCGGCGCCGATGCCGAGAAAACATTGAAATACTGTGCAGATATCGAACAATATGCAAAACAGACGGGGGATCCAAAGCTTCTGGGGTTTGCCTACTATTATGCGGGCGAGACCTACTATGTGCTCAATGAGGGCGAGCAGCTTCTTAAGACCATTACCAGAGCCATCACCTATCTGGATCAGGCGGAGCAGTGGGACATGGTGGCCAGATCTTATAATATCCTTGCGATTGCCTTTTTGAACCGTGGAAATACGCCGATTGCGCTGGATTATTATCTGACCGGACTCGGTTATTGTAAAAAATATAAGCTGGCGAACGAAGAAAACGTCATCAACTTGAATCTCGGAACCCTCTATCTGGGCAACGAACAGTGGAATGAGGCGCAGAGATATTTTGAAAAAGTCTCCTCCGATATCAAGGCATATCCGAAGACACCGAATTATTACGGGCTGATGAGCTGCGTGGCGGTCTGTCTGGGGCGGTGCTTTATGCAGCGGGAACAGAATGAGCGCGTGCAAGCACAGCTGGATTATCTGGATCAGGTCTGCTGGGAGCACATGCAGAAGATCGAGCGCCTCTCCGCGCTGATTTTTAAGGCGGAATATTATCACCGCGTGGGAAGAATCACACTCCGCGAGGAATGTATTGAGCAGATCCGCGGACTTGTGGATATGGACATGGCGGTTATGGATATCTTTGATGATGTGTACGGGCTGTGCAGACTGTTGCTGGAGATCGATCAGGAAGATGTCTTCTGGGACATCGTGGCGGTATTGGAAAAATTGACGAAAAATGCCAATATTGCGAATTTGCAGCGGAAAATAGTTTCCTTAAAAATCCTCTGCTATCGCAGGAAACAGGACGAGGCGGCTTATCTTGAGGAGGCGGGTCGGTTCTATGAACTGACCGAGGCTCTGGATCGGGAGAAGCATTATATGATCGCCAACATGCTCTCTGTGCGCAGATCATTAGAACATGCGAATGAGAAGCGGCGGGAGATGGAGAAAGCGAATGAGCGTCTGCTGGAGAAGTCCGAGACGGATCCGCTGACGCGGCTGGCGAACCGGTTCCGGTTGAATGATTATCTGGAGCGGGCGTTTGAGCGGGCGCAGGATGACCATAGAGCATTTGCGGTAGAGATTCTCGACATCGACTACTTCAAGGAATACAATGATAACTACGGCCATCAGGCGGGAGATGCCTGCATCGTGGCGATTGCGGATGAGCTGCGGAAAATGCAGAGCCGCGATACCTTCTGTGCGCGGTATGGCGGGGATGAGTTTATCATTATTTACGAGTACAAGACGGAGGACGAGGTTTTTTCCATGGCGGACAGTCTGCGGGAGCGTATTCTTGACAGGCGGATCGAGCATGTGTGCTCGAAGGCGCTTCCGGTTGTCACAATCTCGCAGGGAATCTGTTTTGACGTGGCTCCGGAGGGAAGCCGAAGCTGGGATTTCCTGCATGCGGCGGATATGATGCTCTACGAGGTGAAAAAGCGCAGCCGCAACAATATTTCGCTCGGACATCTGGATGCAAAAGAGGCGAGATACGGAGAAGAGAGGAAACTTTTATAGATTCCGGCATAGAATATACTGTAACGGAAAATCCGCAATCGAGCCTTTTACTTTTACCGAAGCGCAGCAGTATGAAAAAGTACAGATCAAGTAAAGTACGCATCTGTCGATTGCTTTTCATAGGAGTATTGCCCAAAGCCGCGAGCGGATTTGGGTTACATAGACAGAAGTTCGGAGATTTGCGCATTTCTTGACAAAAGAGAGATGCCGTGCTATGATTCAAAATACTGCGCAGTCGGCAGAGGTGGGCACTTTCTGCCGGTGCTGGGCATGCGTCAGAGAATTGGCTCTGGCGTGACAGAAAGGAAAAAGATGGAAACAGTTAGATTTGATGAGTTAGATTTATATCCTCAGGTGTTAAGAGCGATTGCGGATATGGGATTTGAGGAGGCAACGCCGATTCAGAGCCAGGCGATTCCGGTTGTGATGTCGGGCGTGGATGTGATCGGACAGGCACAGACAGGTACCGGTAAGACGGCATCCTTTGGTATTCCGGTGCTTCACAAGGTAGACCCGAACAGCAGAAAGGCGCAGGTAATCATTCTCTCTCCGACCAGAGAGCTTGCCATCCAGGTGGCGGACGAGATCCGCAAACTTGCCAAGTATATGCACGGGGTCAAGGTGCTTCCGGTGTATGGCGGGCAGGAGATCGGACGCCAGATCAAGGCGTTAAAGGGCGGTGCGCAGATTATCGTCGGAACGCCGGGACGCGTGATGGATCATCTGCGCCGCAAGACGATCCGCTGTGATGCGATCCACACGGTGGTACTCGATGAGGCGGACGAGATGCTGAACATGGGCTTCCGCGATGACATCGAGACGATTCTTGAGTATATTCCGGCGGAGGGACGTCAGACGATCCTTTTCTCCGCGACGATGCCGAAGCCGATTCTCGATATTACCAGGAAATATCAGCACGATGCGGTCAACATCAAGGTGGTAAAAAAAGAGCTGACGGTTCCGAGCATTGAGCAGTATTACTACGATGTCAAGCGCAGCGACAAGGTAGAAGTTTTAACGCGGCTTCTCGATTACTACAATCCGAAGCTCTCTCTGGTATTCTGCAATACCAAGCGGATGGTGGACGAACTTGCGGAAGAATTAAAGGGACGCGGCTATTTTGCAGAGGGACTGCACGGAGATATGAAGCAGTCGCAGCGTGACCGCGTGATGAAAGGATTCCGCAGCGGCAAGACCGAGATCCTCATTGCGACCGATGTGGCGGCGCGCGGAATCGACGTCGATGATGTGGAGGCCGTTTTCAACTACGACATTCCGCAGGATGACGAATACTATGTGCACCGGATCGGCAGAACGGGACGTGCAGGTCGGACCGGACGCGCTTTTACCTTCGTGAAGGGCAAAGAAGTCTACAAGCTGAAGGATATCATGCGCTACTGCAAGACCAAGATCGTGGCGATGCCGATTCCGTCAACGGATGATGTGGCACAGATCAAGGCAGAGAAGGTCATGGAGGAGATCGGCAGGATCATCGACGAGGAGAATCTGTCGGACATGATCGACATGATCGAGCGTCAGGTGAATGCTTCGGATTACACCGCAATGGATATTGCAGCGGCATTTTTGAAGCAGGCACTCGGCCAGGTCAATCTCGACAACGGCAGCGAGGATGACTATGACTTTGACAATACCGGGGCGGAGGAAGGGATGGTGCGTCTCTTCATCAACATCGGTAAAAAAGACCGCGTCAAACCGGGAGACATTCTCGGGGCGATCGCCGGGGAGTCCGGCATGCCGGGCAAGCTGGTCGGCGCGATCGACATGTATGACAAGTATACCTTCGTGGAAGTGCCGAGAGAGTACGGCAGAGAAGTCCTCGAGGGAATGAAGAACACTAAGATCAAAGGGCGCTCTGTCAATATGGAGCCGGCAAATCAAAGGTAGATTTAATAAATGGAACGCTATCAGAATCTGGAACTGCCGCAATAAGCATAGACCTCTTTGGGGTGATAAGTAATATTATTAGAAGACCAGAGAGCAAAAAAGTTCCAGAATAAACAGACGGCAGGAAATTCTTTGAAGCAAAATTCACGTATTTCTTCCATGCC
>ULQI01005678.1_pt1 | contig 36889 bp, 35 predicted proteins | sample 1954261 | NCBI WGS metagenome assembly ULQI01 (sample SAMEA4835650, study PRJEB28245) | human gut metagenome | biome: gut microbiome; material: fecal sample | place: Denmark | collected 2008 | reverse complement strand
ACACTGAACAGTAAATTAAAACGGACTCCGGGCCAGGTCAAACAGTCGCTTGATGGTGACGGGACAGGCACGCTGTCCTATTCCTTGGCGAGCCGGTACCTGCGGTGGAACAATCCGGGATCTTCTTATTTTGATCCTTCGGATATCCAGTATAAATACGGTACGAATGCCGGCGGGTGGCCTGATTCCATGATGCGCAATATGATGACCGGCACGATCACGGATAACATGAAAACGAAAACCAATGCATCGCCATTGGATGATACGGACAGCAACTCCAACCAGATGTTTTATCCGGACGGAACAAACCGTACTGCGCTGACGGAAAAAGAAGCGCTCATCAGCTGTTTCCCGGATGCTTTGCAGGCGGCAATTGTTCCGAAAGCTGTAAAATCGGATACGGTATCGTCCAGCACAAAGAATAATTCCGTAACAACATACGATAAGTTATGGCTGTTTTCCGGAAGAGAATGGCGTTTTGGCGCAGAAGGAAATGATATCCGGCCGAATGAAGGTACGGTTTACAGCCGGCAAAGTAAGCTTGGAATTGACGCACAGAATTACGCCAAGGGCGTCGTGTATAACGAAAACGGTACCGCCGCCGTGTGCTGGCTAAGGTCAATTTACCGACTGAATAAGATTTCATGCTATTACACCTATTCAGACGGAAACTGGAAAGCCGGCCCTGTCTGGAACTATTACAGTGTATCGCCGGGATTCTGTTTGCGGTAGGTATCGCGGAAAGCACAGTTTGAGGTCATCGCCTGTTACCCTACTTACGATAGAAGAAGAGGATACTTTACAACATCACGCAATGAGTCTGCCTTGCAAATCGGGCAGGCTCATTTTTTATGGTTTATTTTTCGATAGAATGATCATCCAAAATAGCACGATTCGTCCAAGACTTCCGTCACGAAAATTCTTATGTCAGCCAATAAAAACATGATGAAATAGGGTATTTCGATCCGCATACTGAAGAAGTAATAAAAAATGAAAAGGCATTGAGAAAAGAGGGAAGAATAAGAAAGAAAACGTGTACAATGCCGCACGTACGAATAATTTTATACTGCGGAGGAAAAGAACTATGAAAACTGAGACAAAAGCAAATGATGTAACCATTCGGCGCTATGAGGTCGACGATTTACCGAAAACGGCAAAAAACCTGGATGGCTTCGTAATGCGGATTAAAGAATTCCGGAACTGGATGGATTGCGATGTCATTTTCGACGATGCATACGAAGACGGGACGGAAGCGACGGTATGCCATATTTGCCCAGGGCTTTATCTAACTGGTAATATCATACATCCGGCCTTTATCATGGGACACAACCCATTTCCTTATGTGAATATTGGGGTGATCCAGACTGCCACAAACGGCAAGAAGTATTGCGTCATCGATGCCGCTAACCGCTATTCGGTGACGATCATGACAGAAGATGGCAGCACGATTGACCACCGGAATCCGAATTACATCAAGCGAGGGTTTTTTGGGCTGGAAAAAGGCGCTACTGCAATGCATAGCCAAGACGGTAAGGAATACGCATTAGAAATCGGACTGACTCTCCCGAATAAGGATGGAGAACTGGTTAAGATTCTTGAGATTGGAAAGAAATCCAATAACGGGTCAGGAACCCGTCGTGTTGATGTGGAGATCACTCATGATGACAAGGTGTATAAGCTGACAAACCAGACAGAAGCTGCATTCTGGAAAGGCACCTTGACTGCAAGTAAAGCCAAAAGAGTGGCGCGAAGAAAACCGGCTGAATCAGCCGGAAAGGATTTGCCTAAGATGGTGAATACCTCAGATGGTCATCGTTACATCCTGGAAAATATTCAGTTGGACTCAAAGCTGGAGGTACTGGTTGATGGTGTAGGACGAAAAGGTGTTACGCATAAGGATTACCTGAATGGCACAATCACATTAGGCGAGTGGTACAAAGCCGGACGAAAGATCATTGAGCATGAAACTGCATTTAGTAGTCAGAACGATCCGATGAGAATTACGGCTTATCGTACAGCTATGGATGTGGATATTGAAATCCGCACTCCATTCGGCGTACAAACTGCTACACATCGTACCATGGATAATTTCCGGAAGGGCAAGATTACATCAGATGATGCCAAGAAGGAAGCTGAAAAAATTGCCGAAAATAAAACGGCAAAACGATTTGCAGCAGGACTTAGCAGAACCGGACGCCTTTCCATGAACCGTGCGGGTCAGCGGATGGGTGTCATGAAAGTCCACGCAGACGGATTGCTCGACGTTGTCTTCGAAGAGACTGGAAATGTAAAGAAGCATCAGACATGGTATGCGTTTCAGCAGGGATTGATTCTGGATACAGACAGTACGCCTGAGGTTCTGACGGAAACAATGAAGAAACTGGAAGGGGAGACTCCGGATGTGAGCGAATTCCGGGCAACTGTTTTCGGTACCCAGGTTGCTGCGGGAAATGTTTCTGAGGCAGCGGCTGAAAAGATTGCTGAAACGGTGGCATCAAAACTGGAATCTGTATGGGGAATTAAAAACGATGCGGTTGAGCAGACTGCAAAGAAAGAAGAAAACGTGCTCAGCATTGGTATTCAGAGATTTGTGAATACGGTGAACGTTCTGGCGATCGGAAGACTTCCATCCATTCGCGAATATATGAAAGCACTGGCAAACTATGCGGAAGGAAATATCTTAAACCGCCTGGAAGCCGGAGAAGATGCGAAGGGGATGCAGATGGAACTGGAGATCATGCTGGATGTCGCAAACAAAGGAATCTCAACAAAAACAGGAGACAGAATTTTCGACGAACGCTATGCTGCGGCAGTCGCGCAACTGCGGAAAGTGTTAAAATCCGAATTCTAAGCCGACAAAAAAACTATCTTAAGGGGATGTGCAGATGCGCATCCTCTTTTTTGCTTGTTATTCGTATGATATGACCAAAAAGTGTTATCCGCAAAAAATTTTTGCATAAAAACAGCACGACCAATTGCCATACTGGAACTGTAATCATAAATCATAAGAAATAGGAGGAAACAAAAATATGGATAAGAAAATGGAGATGCAACAGAAAATCCAGAGCATGAAGGAAGCAATGGTCGGATTTCGCTACCGTTATTTTAAAGGCGGAGTATATATTGTGAGCGATATTGCCATACACGGCGAAACCTGGGACCCCATGGTCACTTACAAAAACTTTGATGACCCGACTTTCGTATGGGTTCGATCATTATCATCATTTTTATCTGAGGTGGACCATGAAAAATATCCGGAAGTAAAGCAGAAATTCCAGTTCGAACGCATGGATGGCGAAAGTATCAGCAATAACCTGACACCTAAGAATTCGCAGAATAAGACGTATTGGGCAAATCCCATGCCGCTTGAAACACAGTGGACACTGTGCGATGAGGTTGGAATTTTAAAAGGCAACATTCTTATGGATAGGAAAACGCTTTTTGAAGGTGTGCTGGATGATGATGAAGTCCTTGATCTGATGTCCGAACGTCTGACTGGGGATCCTGGCATGACGGATATGCATTACGCAATCGTTGATACAATCTCTGATAAAGTGGTGGTATGCGTTCGCGGAAGCATCGCAGAGCGGGACGCATTCACGGAAGAACTGGAAATCGTGTGCAAACGTATCAAAACCGCAGTGATAACTGCAGGGGATGATGCCATTTCCGATTTTCTTGGTATTTCCGCAGAGGGGAAATCAAGAGAAGAATTGGAACAAGCTATGGATGCTGCGATGAGTGAAATGTCGACACTGACATTGATCCAGCATTTTAAAAAGTATGCTGCTGGAGACGTGACGCTCGAGATGACAAATTCTGTTTTTGAACGTTTTTTGGCGCCTGAGTGCATTGGCGCGCCGGATATTGACGCTGATTTCGCGCCTTCCGCCAAGAGGACGAAAAATTATCCGTCGCTGTAGTGTTATAGTGCGTGCTATGACAGAACGGCGGGAGAGTGCATCATCGAGCGAAAATAAGGAGGATACGGACGAATGATAAAAGAAATTAAACGAGTAGAAGATATGCCCAGGGAGCCAATTTCCTGGGACAAAATGGATGAAGACTGGGGCAAGCGCCTTGAAGAAATGGGAAAATGGTGGTACCAGAAGCACCCGGCTGGCTCTAGCCCCAAAGAGCAGGCTGCCATGGATAAAATGGTAAAACTGCGTGACCGGCTGTTGGAATTTGGCGGAAATATTGCCTGTATGGATCTGACAGATGCACATTATGATGCCATCATGGAACGCGGACAGTACTTTTATGGTGAAGGTATCCACCACGCTAAGGGCTTTCCAAGCCAATGTCATTATAATGCGTGTGCGTTCTGGGCAAAGCATCAGCTTCGCATGCGTATCGCAACCGGATATGCATTGTCGAAGGACGGCTGCTGGCGGCAGCACAGCTGGCTGGTAGAGCCGTTAAAAACAAAATACCGGATCTGGGAGACAACCGAAGATCGGATCGCCTATTTTGGTGTCGTACTTACGCAGGAAGAATGCGCAGAATTTTGCGAACTGGAGTTGTCCAGTTTTGAGCCGGAATTAGCGCGACGTTCTGTGAAGTATGACCTCAGACAGGTTGTTGACGGAGAATATGTGGCTACCCCGATTAAAAACGCATTTAACAGCAAAACAGCGTACTGGATGACTAAAAAAGGCTATACGGTAGCAGTATATATGTTTACCGTTGAAGACTGTTTCGGGATCGAGGACTTTGAGGCCCGTCTGACAAAAGATGGCCTTCAGGAATACAAAACTCTTTTCCGGAATAAATTTGAGAACGATGATCTTGCTGTATATTGATCTTGCTGTATATGCGTCCTGAAAATGGCATATATAAGTAGTTACGCGAAAGAATTAACCAGATTGTCATAATACTTATTATGCAAAGAGTCTGCCTTGAGTCATTGGACAGGCTCTTTTTTGTCAGGAAATGAGGATTGTGATTTGCATAGCACTATGGTACAATACGCGAAAACAAAATGGTGAGAAAGAAGGAATGCGACATGACAAAATATATTCTGAAGCATCGTAACAGAGATGTGGCTTTCTTTGCCATGGACGAGGACGGGGACCTGTATTCCCTGGAAATTGCCAGCCCGGAATATATGCCAATCCTTGGAAATGGGCCGAAGAATCTTGCTGAATGGATACAAAACCGAGCAATCCCGGAGGGACGTCCGGATCTGTCAAGAATCTTGCTGGAAACAGGTTGCAAAACCGCGCTGGAGTATCTGCTACAGAATCTGGCGCTCAGCCCGTCAGATTCTTACTGGATCTGTCCGGAGAGCTTAAAGGGGATAACATGGGAAGAAATTAGTTTATACCAGCACCCGGACGGCACCAGGATTCCGTTTTTTACGTCCCGCGGTCCCACGTACAGAACGATCCAGAATGATTCCGCCCTGACCGGCTCTCTCGAAAAATATAATGTATACAGGCAGGGCAGCTGGCATCTCGTTAAGAATGGAGCATCAGGAATCGCTTTTAGCCTCCAGAATATCAATGAGGCATTTGCTTCCGTGATCCACGAGAGGCTTGGGTTTGCAGAATACACGAAGTACACATTGTGTTTTGATGAGCACGGAACCTGTGAATCCTGCAGCTGCAGGTATTTTACAGATGAGAGCCATGAACTGGTTTCCGCCTATTATGTAACCGGAGGGATTTGCGGACAGGCAAAAACGCCGCAGGAGGCCTATCAGGAATACATTGACACATGCATCGCTAATGGGCTGGATCATAATTACGTTGTTCATTTTATGGATTACATGATCCTCACGGATTTCTTGATAACGAATACAGACAGGCATTGGGAAAATTTTGGAATCTTAAGGGATCCGGATACGCTCCGGTTTCTGACACTTGCGCCAATCTTCGATTCCGGAACCTCAATGCTATACGATGATCCGTTTTCAAAGACCAAACATCATCTTATGAACATCGGCGTTCATGGACTATGCCATTCCCAGGCGGAGAATCTTTGCCTCGTCCGTGACAAAAAAGCCGTGGACGTATCGCGACTTCCGGATGAGCGGAAAACGGCGGAGTTTTATATGGCGTGCGGGGTGCCGGTAGAGAGAGCGACACAGATCGCACGGTGCTTCGAGCTAAAAAAGGATATGTTATTGGAATTTCAGAACTCGGATACGGACTGGTTTTCCACGCAAAATACAACCTCACAGATTTTTCTGTGAGGTTTTTCTTTGGATGAGTAACTTTCTTTCGTGCAGGATTCTGACGGATTGCGATCAATTGCCACTCTCCACCTTCCATATGCCGCCCGGCCTAAGCGCGATCGGCTGGTGGGCAAAATTCTCTTCGGAAAGTAGAGTGGTTTGTTGCCATACTGAAAACGTAATAAAAAAATCATAAGAAATAGGAGGAAAGTAAAGATGATCAAAGAACTAAAGCGCGAATCCGGTAAAATTTTCGTTAAGGCGGATTATAACCGGGAATTCATTGACAAAGCAAAAACAATTGGTGGGTCCTGGTCGAAACCATACTGGGTTTTCCCGGAAAACAATGAGGATGTCCTGCGCGAGCTCTGCTTGAAATGCTACGGCACTTATGATGGCGAGGAAGATAGCCTTACCATCCTGGCTGACTTGGAAGATTGCCCTTATTCCTACAAGGGGAATTCTCTTATGCTCGGCGTGATACCACTGGCTACGCGATACTCGCGAGACAGCTCGGTCGTCACAGCGCCAAATGTATGTGTTGTGAAGGGCGAATTCAACGCGAGCGGCGGATCAGCGCGTTGCCCGAGCGTTACTTGGGACGACAGCGTTGTGCTTCGCATTGAAAAATTCCCACGTATGCAGTATGAAGCATTGCCGCATACCAAAGGCATCACCGTGCTGCAGGAGATAAAACATTCTCCTGAAAAGCAGGAAAAAGAAAACACAGCCACAGCAGATGCCTGCGTGTGGAAAGAAAACGAAGACGGGATGTATCAGCCCCCGCACACAGACAAACAGTTTGATGGGACCCTTGCGGCAGAGTTTTCCTATTGCCCGTATTGCGGTAAACCACTGGTACTCGCTAAGGGGAATATCGGTATCACATGGGAACAGATTGAAGAAAAATATCCAGAGGATCGAAGCAAAATGCCGGAGGAAATGGAAAAGGCATTTGTGAAAGACTGTTTTGACTGCTATGAGCAGGAGGGATTTGCAAAAAAATTCTGGACATCTCACGGTGATTATGCGGAACGAACCGGACAGAGTTTTAAGGTTATTGGCCGATGCTCAACGGAAGATTCCGATTTGTCTGTATTGCCTATGTGGAATATCGAATTCCCGGACAGTGTTGTGATCGGAGCGTATCCGGAAGAAATCATCCCAAGGGAAATGAGACATAACGGATGTTTGCTGGATGAAATCGAGTGAGTCGAATACAGGACGAAAAAGGAGAGCAAATTATGGAGAGTAAGGCAAAATTGGCAGAAGAAAAGCTAAAACTCATCGAAAAGGGTTTCCCAAAAGATCCATGCAAACATTGCGCGTTTAACGATGAAAGTGAATGCGGCTGTGATGATCGAATCGATTATCAAGCTGCACTCCAGCGTCTTCACGATCTTGGGATTTACAATCTCATGTGGGATCTTCAGAGAATCAATCAAAATAAGAGCCAGATTGTTTGGATCCAGCGAGAGATTAGCAGAAAAAACCATCAGATCATCACAATTCAGAAGCAGATTGATGAATTAGAAAAGGCATGCGCTGATGCTATGGAACAGCTGCGAAAGGAGATTTAAAATAATATGAGCAAATGGACGGACATCCGATGTGATGTATTCAATGAAGAGGAAGAAAAATACATGGTCGAAGCATGGAAAGCGGGTGATACCGCCGAGCATGGTGCTGTTATCGCAAAATTGGATTTAGCGGCCGAAACGGTGGAGTATATCGACGAAGACGCGAAAACCGATGAATATGCGCAGACTGTTATTCAGGAAATGTTAGAAAATGGGTATATTTTGACGGAGTAAGATGATAAGCAGGGACGCACAAATCCAGTAGGATTATCATCTTGCCAAAACATACAAGGGAGAGAAAATATGAAATATGTAGTCATCGAAACAGTAGAAAGAACATCTTATGTAATCGGAAAGGCTTCCGATATGCATGCAGCAAGAGAAATGATGAAGGAAGGCTTCCAGAAAATCTTCTGGGAAAAATTCCCGAATGAAGCAGCATCTGAACAGAGTCTTGAAGAGGTTTACAGAGCGAACCTGGACGAATCCGAATTTGAGTTTGACGAGGAGACGGCATTCGTCAATGGCGTCCGTGGATACGATTATGACTGGAAGATTTTGGACACATCCTGTGAGGGTGTGCTGGAAAAACCGCTTTCCATCATGGAAATGTTGGATTGCTGCGACGCCGACCTTTATGTGGAAGGCGATGTTGTGATTGATCTGAGCGAACTGATCGATCATGATCTGGAAGGTATTCTGGATATTATGGCAGAGCGTCTGACTGGCAGTCCTCTCTTAATGGATGTCAACTATTCCTTAGTAGATATCCTGGACGAAAATTCGGCTGTCATGCGCGTCCGTGGCGATATCACCGATATCCTGGAGACTGACATGGATGAAGCAGCATTTCATGCTGTTGCAGACAAATTGAGAACCTGTCTGGCTGATGACGAAAATGATGCCGATGACCTGAAGGCATTGGATGATGCGCTGGATACCATGTCTGAGATAGCGTTAAGCGAGCGTTATGTTGTAGCCCGCATCCGCCATGAAGAGAAGCAGAAAGCCGGCACAGAACATGTACCGTCCTACTCTGAAGATGTGGAGCAGGTTAACCCGAAACGATATGCGCTGCTTGCGTGGAACGATGAGTATTTGGATCTGTACATGGTACCGTTCGTTCCGCAGAATATGACCTTGGAAGAAGCGAAGGAAGCCCTCGCGAAAAGGACGGTGGAGCGTCTGGTGGAGCTGGATATCGTCAAGAATGAGAAGGATGCGGCTGCACTTTTCGCCAAACAGGCAGAAGCGGAATACGATGATGAGTGCGACGAACTGCATGTTGGCGAATACGAAGCAACCATTCGGTACGGCGGCGGTTTCGAAGAAAGAATTAAAATCGTGGAGCAGCCACAGTAGGGAGGAACCATGGTATGGGACATTTGTTGGATTGGTATACGGATCCGGAAAAATTCCAGGGCGAGGTCAATCTCAAAGTGATCAAGTTCATTGATGAGATCACTAATTTTCCCGACCGGGATGGGGAATCCGGGGAGCAGATCGATCACCTGTTTTCTGCCGGTTACTGTTACTACTTTGCCAGCATGCTGAAAACCGCTTTCGGCGGACAGTTATGCTGGGCACAGGATAGAGGACATATCGTATGGGCCGACATCCAGGAAGGATGCACATTCGATGAGCTTCAGAAAGCCTGCGCTTATGATATCAGTGGCATATTCGACGATTACGAAGTGCTCTGGCCGGTTTCCTACCTGGGCGATGCGATTGTCGATTATCTGCACAATGAGCAGGTCTTCCATATCAACGACAGCTTTAAAAACTGGTGCGATTTTTGCCATGTTACCGAAATGTATGCCGTTGACATGATCTGGTGGACGATTCCAATGGAAGAAATCAAAGCTCAGTATCACAACGGCTCCGATTACGTACAAATTGCTTATCAGTATTGGACGGAGCATGCGTCCGAACTGCAGCAGATCATCCGCTATCACAGAAGCCATAAGTTTTTCTGGCCTGACCATGCCGGTATCGAAGCATGCATGGAACAAATTGAGACCGGAATACCAAAAAAAGAAAGTGCATAAGAAGAACAGGAAAGATCAGAAGCCGCTCCGGATGGGGCGGCTTTTTTATGGCGTAAAACCCGCAATTTGGCCAATGTGCGTATCGCCATACTGACAGCGTCATGAAAGAAAAGAAATTGAGAAAGGAGAAGAAAATGGCTTACGAATTAACCGAAACGGGAAAAGGAAAAGTAAATTCTTTCATCGAGGAATGCGCAACATGCGCCAAAGTTAAGGATGCTGGCGCAGTTGAGGCGGGAAACAAAAGATTCCCCATAGAAGACCGCATCCTGTCCAATCTGGATCGCGGAATCGGAGTAGATTGCAAAGGGGATTATCATGGTATATGGGGCATAACCAGTGAGTGTGGATCTGACCATACATTGGACCTGAAATTTGGAGAAGATTTCGTTAAGGTTGTCCCTTGCTCGGCCCTGCAGGCGGATGCGGAAGTAGTCTTTATGGCGTACTCCGCCATTCATAAAAGGAAGGTGCCGGAAGCAGGAACAGTGTTGTGGGTGGACGGGGATGAGAAAACAATTGCTGTTGTATGGCTCGATGGATACAAGAGCAGGACAGAAGATATCCCATACGAAGACATGCTTGCGGTATACGACAAAACAGGTACGGAAATGTCATTTGGGTGCTTCCGTGGTCCCAGTGCCAAGTTAATTGTGAAATAAGAAAGGAAAACAGAATATGGAAAATAGTACAGCGAAAACAGAGGACGCATGTCGCTACGCATCTGCGAAAGGATTCGGATATTGCGCATCCGTATTCAACCGTGCGACGGATGAGCAGATTATTCATTTCATGTACCGGCTGAATCCGCCGGCATTTAACAAAATGATCCGGGAACTTGGCCGGGGAAAAATAAAGCTGGCTGATTATCTGAACGAAGAAAAAGACAAAAACAGTGGAGCGTTTAATCGTCTTGCCGCCATCAGCAATGCTATGACAGAAGACAGCGGTATTCTTTTTATTTATGATTCTTCTGACGACAACCCGTCTGGAGCGATCATTCATCCGCTGCAGTTTCCATGGCAGATGAACAGTCTGGAACAGGCATTGCAGAAGGATGCACTGAACGCATTGTATGTGAAATACATGCGATTGCTGTTTGCCGGCGATGCTCCGCAGGAAAAACTTGAGTTTTTTGATTTTGATTGAGAAGGAGAATTTCTTCATGATAACAATACAAATGTATTGTAAAAGCAATGATTTAGCATTATAATGAAGAAAATAGATGAAAGCGAGGTACTGAACATGGCTACTACAATTCAGGTCAGAGTAGAAGACGAATTAAAGGGTAAATCGGATGCATTATTTAAGGATTTGGGAACAGATACGACTACAGCAATCAGAATGTTTTTAACTCAGGCGGTGGCATCAAATGGGTTCCCTTTTGAAATCAAAAGGCAGGCAAAATCAAATCCATATGCACCTATGACGGAGACGGAAATGCTGGCAAAACTGGCAAAATCCAGAGAACAGGGAATTTTCAGAGATGCAGATCTTGTGGTTTCTGATATGAGGCAGAAATATGGATTATAAGATTGTTTTGATGAGAGGTGCAGAGGAAGACCTTGACGGATTTGTCGCATATCTTTTATTCGAAAAGAAAAGCGAGCAGGCTGCAATCAATTTATTAAACGATTTCGAAGCAACAAAAACAAGTCTGTCAAATGTTGCCGGGAGTCTGAAACTTTGTGATAATCCAAAATTAAGGGCATTGGGATATCGAAGGATTAATTTTTTATCGCATCGATACTTTATGCTTTATCGTATCGAAAACAATACGGTTTATGTGGATAATATTTTTCACGCGTTACAAGATTATGAAAATAGAATGAATTAAAATGTCAATGGTCGAAGCTACAGGCTGTCTTGGCGTGTCTGCGGCACCCTACCAGTTGATCGAAAAACAGTTACTTCAAAGCAGGGCTTCGGTCCTGCTTTTTTGTTCTTTGTTATTTTTATAAACATCAGACATACTGGTTATAAACAGACATTATTTTAAGGAGGTATCGTTATGCCACATTCAGGTGGAGGAGGAAGTCACTCAGGAGGAAGCCATTCGAGTAGTCATTCTGGCGGTGGCGGAAGCCATTCGGGAGGCAGCGGAAGTTCATATCGCCATTCTGATACTCCATTCACAGGAAGCCACCCTTTTGTCGTATATAGCCGCACAAGAAGACCGAGGATTGTGTATTCCGATAACCCGCATTATTCTGAAGAAATGACAAAGGGGCAGTACATCATCTGCGTGATCTTTGGACTCTCGTTTGCTATTCCAGGTTTGGCGTTTTTTCTGATTGGGTTATGTATGTTTTTCTCTTCATTTTCCATTGGATACCAGAAAACTAACATACCCGGCAGTGTTGAACAATCCATCATGATCCTGGATGAGAATGGGTATTTGTCGACAGAGGAAACGGAGGCGCTGGAGCAAAGTTTGACAGATTTCCGCGACCATACAGGGATCATTCCGGCTGTCGAGCTGATGGAAGATGCTACCTGGCAGCAAGATTATATAACCATGGAGCGATTCGCTTATAATGAGTACATCTGTCATTTCGATGATGAATATCATCTGTTGGTTGTGTATGGGTACGGAGATAAAAACCCACAGACAGGGTTTTGTGAGTTCCATTATGAAACGATGTGGGGCAATGACCTGTCGAAAACCGCAAGCAAAAAGGATGAAAATAAGCTGATCGATCTCCTACAGAAACAATTTGCGCGGGCCAATGGAGAAGGTGTAGGAGGCGCCGCTGCGGATGCATTTAATGAATACCTGGAATACTTCGAAGCAAAAAGTTTTAGCGTAGACGGTGGGAGGGCGATGGATTCCGCTTTTATGCTTATCTTTGGGCTGCCGTTTCTGGGTGCTGGATTGTTAGTTATAATTTTCGCGCACAAAAAATATCAAGAAGCGAAGAAAGAGGGTATAAAGACTTACAGGATCAACGGAGAGCCGGAAATATTAACATGCGATTACTGCGGCTGTACATATTATGCGGGTACCGTAGGGCTCTGCCCGCACTGCGGAGCGCCATTAAAGGCTTCATCCGAAAAAGCATAATTGATGCAAAAAAGTGCTTGCATTTTCTAAAACCATATGATATAGTAGACGCATGAAAAGGAAGTGCCTGTCCGATTCATACGAAGTATCGTGTGAATTGTACAGGCTTTTTTTATAGCAAATTTGGAAGGAAGGAGAAAACATCATGACTGCTATTATTGGAACAATAAATGCAATAAATGGAACAAATTGGCGCGGCTTTACAGGCACAGCGTTTCATTTTACATGCGGAAATTTCGCCAATATTGGGACAGCACAGCGTTTTCTTTCTTGTGATACAGGATTATCGGATCATTCCTGGCATTCTGCGGGACCAGGCACCTCGTAGATACGGATCAATCAGATATCATGGCAAAAGCCATCTGTTTTGCGGAAAGACTCCAATTCGCTGACAGGTGGCTTTTCTTTTACTCAAAAATATGGAAAGTTGGTGGACTTGGTGGACACACATGGTTGAAGCCCGTGAGAAGTTAGTTCGATCCTAACACTTTCCACTGATAGATCAGTGGTGCAATGGTAGCATAAGAGTCTCCAAAACTCCTGATGCAGGCTCGATCCCTGCCTGATCTGTTTGTAACTGTTATTTGAATGCAGCTCAGTTGGTCAGAGCGTCCGCCTGATATGCAAAAGGCCGGTGGTCCGACTCCACCCATTCGAATGTATGCTTGGATAGCTCAGCAGGCAGAGCAATCGGCTGTTAACCGACTGCTCGCAGGGTCAAATCCTGCTCCAAGAGTTTTTCCCGGATAGCTCAGTTGGTAGAGCACGCGGCTGTTAACCGCGGTGTCATGGGTTCGAGTCCCATTCTGGGAGCTTGGTACAATTTTGGAAAGGCACTTCCTTTTTTGTATCTGTACCGGGAATAGTTACCGGATCCGGACGATGCAGCAGCATAATCCGGAATACGCGCTCTAAGGGACCTAAATGGTTTCCTTGTTATAAAATCGTTATGAATTAGAATTTGCCGGCGTGGCGCAGCGGGTAGCGCAGCTGACTTGTAATCAGCAGGTCGTGGGTTCAATCCCCTCCGCCGGCTTTTGGGGTCATAGCTCAGTTGGGAGAGCGTCTGCCTTGCAAGCAGAAGGCCGCGGGTTCAATCCCCGCTGATTCCACTCGAATGTAGCTCAGTTGGTCAGAGCGTCCGCCTGATATGTGGAAGGCCGGTGGTCCGATTCCACCCATTCGAATGTATTCTTGGATAGCTCAGCAGGTAGAGCAATCGGCTGTTAACCGATCGGTCACAGGTTCAAGCCCTGTTCCAAGAGCTTCGGACATTTAGCTCAGTTGGTCAGAGCATCCGGCTCATAACCGGACGGCCCCGGGTTCGAGTCCCTGAATGTCCATCGCGGGAGAGTGGAACGGAATACCATACCAGACTCATTTTCTGATGATAGCGGGTTCGACTCCCGTTCCCGCAAGTCTGCCCGTCGGTCCTCCGGCGGGCTTTTGTTTTCTTGGTAGATAAAGGTTATACCGCCCCGGTTACCTCAGCTGTGACCCTGCTCACAATCTGCTCGATCAGGTATTTCGTGATGTCGGACTGCGTGTGGGCATCATTTGCATAACCAAGGATCTCATCCGTCAGAAAGTCCGGATTGACACTCTGCATATATGCCTGGATCATGGCCTTTCGCTCTTCGTACTCAAATGGAAGGAATTCTTCCTGACGCTGGAACCGTCTTAACAACGCCGGATCCAGACGGTCGCGGCGGTTCGTGGCAGCGATGACTACCTGGCCATCAACAAGGCTGTCCAAGGACTGCATCAGTGCGATCGTTGTCCTTCCGAGTTCTCCATCTACGCCATGGTCATGTCCCCTGGCGAGTCCGATACAGTCGATTTCATCGAGCATCAACACGCATTTCTCGCCTTTGCAGTAGTCAAATACCTGGTTCAGGTTCTTGGCCGTTTTTCCGAGATAGGAATCGATCAGGCAGGAAAAATTAAGGTAGGCATATGGCAGCCCGAGCTTAAAGGCAACGTACCGAGCAAATTCCGTCTTTCCGGTCCCGGGAACTCCGTATAACAGCGTACTATTGGTGTACGGGATGCCATACGCCAGCATTTTGGTCGTCACATCGGCGCCCATCTTGATTTTGCTGTACAGAGCCTGCTGTTGGGCACCGAGATAGTACCTGGATTCATTAAAATCGGACACGTCCTGCATCAGTATCAGTCCTTTTAGGTTTGCCGGCAGCTCAAACAAGGTTGTTGTTCCGTTTTCCAATAATTTTTTATAATATCCGGTTTTCCCAGCATTCTTTTTGGTTGTATCATTCACGCAGCAGGCGATCGCGGCCTGTTTTGCGTCCTGGATGCGGTTTTCCGCCAGGGCGCGGATGCAAGAAAGCATAAGATTATCCATTCCCATGTCAATCGTCCTTTCTATTGATTTCAAAGCAATTTCTATACCAACACAGTATGCATCTACAAATCATGCCAACAAGGCGCTTTATCCTGCAGGTTCCTTCGAGATGTTGTTATAACAACAGTATGTCGCAGTTACAGGACCTCATTTTTGCGGATAACACTTTTTGGTCATCAAAATATAAATCCAGGGTTCCAAAAATCCTTTTGGCTGTGTCCGCTTCCATTTTTCAGCAGTCTGCAGATACATACTGAAGATGTCATAAACATCATAAGATATGGAGAAGAAAGGAGAAAAAATATGCAGAAAATCGGAAAGGCCGCGGATTTTACCAAAAAGTGTTATCCGCAAAAAATGGATTGTAAATTCTGAAACATTTTGTATGTGAACGCAAACGAAAACGAACGAAGGAGAAAAGATATGACGATTAAAGAAGTACTGGATGAATTCGCAAAGTTTATACAATACGATCCGAACCAGACGCGTTTCAATATGTTATCCGCCAATTATGTGTTTCATGGCGCCGGCAAGGATATCGAGACGCTGCTTTCCGGATATGACCCGTCCGGAGCTTTATCCGCGATGCGGGCGAGAGATGCGTTTATGGAAGTTGCGCAGAATACGAACATTCCCCTGTATGGATGGCTGACGAACCCAGATGTTACACGGGAGATGCAGGAATATGCGACCATGTGGCAGCGGTTAAACGATCCGGAAGTCTTAGAGCAGGAGGACCATTACTTAAACAGCATGAATGAAACGCTAAAAAATTCCATGGGAATCGCCATGATCGGCGACAGGGACATGGAAGAGGAGCGTAAACACTTCTTAAAATCCACGATGCAGGTCATCCAGGATATCAAAAAGATGAGGATTGACTGCTATCAGAACAGCGGAATGCCGGTTAGCGAAGTGAAGAAGTTCCATACCAGAATTCTGGTCTTTGAACGTATGTCAGACTGCATCCTCTATGTTTCCAATGAACCGGATGCGATCTATCTGTGTTATATATCCAATCATCAGAGCGCAGGGGGATATTTCGCATTCCTGTTAAAGAATAACGGAAATCTGATAGCGTTTCATGATCGTGTGGATGAGGTGTATATCGGACAGCACGGCAATTTGCGGAACGGACGCTGGACGGATAGACACATGGATAAACTGTTTCCTTACGATTATATTTTTCATTTTGAAAATTACGATTATAAAGGATATGCAGGTACCTATATTATCGATCAGGAAAAACTGGATTTCATCAAACTCGGTGTGGAAGTATATCAGCCACTCCTGGTAGCAATGATCATTCTGAAAAATAAGTACGAGGGATTGCGTTTTGAAGCAGAACCGCTATTTTTGAATACGCTTATGGAACAGAACTTTTATCTGGAACATAAAGGCATGGCGGAAACGGAACTGGCCGTGATTGAGAAAAATGAAATTGTCATCAGGAACCGTCAGTATACCTGCACCCTGGAGACAGATAAGATTATGACGGATGAAGGCTATAACCGGGAATTTGAATGTAACACGCATAAAGTGCCATGGGTGGCGCTGTATGGCACCGGATTTAAACCGGATCTTTCAACCGCACTGGCCTCATGCAGCCGTATGCAGGAAGATGCTTACGCGGAGGAATTCATTGGGACCCAATACCGGATGGATAAACAGGTATACTATGAAATCCGCAAACAGTTGGCTGGATATATCAAACAGCAGATGCAAAAAGAGCTGCAGGAATTTGGCGCCAGCCATGCCTGGGAGTATTGGAATAAAAAAGCAAAAAGCAGGAAAGACCGGTTTATTGATCTGATCTGCAAAAAAACATATCAAAACTCGCATCCGGAAACGGATTGGGGCGAGGATACAATCTGTTTCGACGCAATTAAGCAGGAAGACTGGGGGTATCGCAGACCGGAACGCGTTTATAACCAGAATTTCAAGTACCATTACAACCGGAGCACAAATGATATCCTGGATGACTACAATGGTGCCAAGTGCTCCATCTTCTATCAGTTGGATCCGTGTAATTGGCATACCATGGAGGCGTTTCTTGGGGAACCGTTGCCTAAGATCTTCCAAGGATTTGGCGCGAGAAACTATAACGGAAACTCGCTTCTGGAAGCGGTTGATGAGGTTGGCGAGCTGGTGTGCCCTCTTACCGGGCATTTTAACGGGTACAGTTTATGCATCGGCTTCTCGAAAGCCGGATGGAAGAAAACGTATTACGACTGGCTGACTGCACATGGATATGGAGCGGAAATTGAGCGTCTGGAAACAGAAAGGAAAGAAGCACTTAAGAAGAAGAAAATGGCCGAACAGGAAAAGGCTATGCTCCCGGCAAAACCGTATCAGCCAAGTAATCAGTACGAACAATATACCAATGCAGCGGAGCTGATTCGGGCGGAGCGGGAACTGCACCAGGTTTTCCCAGGAACTAAACTTGGCGTATTTGGGCAAGATCCGGATGCGGATTCGGTAACCGGAAAGCGTCACGTTATTTATACGGAAATCACCCTGCCGGTAAAAGGGAATAAGGACAAATTCAAACAGATGGAAGATCTTGGCTGGCGTGCGTCGTATATCAGCGTGCAGGGAGGCTGTCGGGTGCAGCGCTTCCGCTATGACTTTATCTAACCAAACTGCAAAGGCTCATCCTGAAAACTGGGTGGGCCTTTTTTATGCAAAAAACACAGCACATCCAACCAAGCCGTCTCCATACTGATAACGTAACAAATAATCATCATAAGAAATGAGAGGAGAAACAAAATGAGCAAAAGCACTACACGTTTGGTACGGGAATGCCCGGAGGAATTTATCGGACAGATCATTGATATTTTTGAGGATGATTTGACAAATACGGGTTCCGACAAAGATGATGGTTCGTCTGTCCATATTACAGGCAACCGCTATGACCATCTTTCAGATGCCCTGAGAGAAACACTGAAAAAATGGAATGTTTTGCCTGAGTCCGAAACACCGGCAGATACCAATGCAGACATGCTGATCGACGCACTGCAGAACGTGGATGACGATGAGGTTGCAGAATTGGTTGCCCCGTACATCAATTGCCCAAGTTCGGATGACTGCGGTTATCAGGGTGGCAGCGATTACTCACCGTGTATCGCCTGCAAGACGAAATGGTTGAGAAGCACGCAGGAATAAGGCAAAAATGACGAATAATAGCAAGGAGAAAAAAATATGACATTGTATAACATCGGAACATTTGAGACAAAAACAGACAGCGAAATGCGGGAATTTATTTCGATCATCAATCAGGTTGGGTTAGGAACCATGACATGCGATGAGAAAAATATATGCAAGACAGACTGTGGATATTCCCTGGAGGTTTCCGAATGCGAAGGCGATCTCGATCCCGCTTTAAGGGAGATTATCAAAGCATGCAAATCGGCTGGGTTGGAGATGAGTTTTGATATCACGCACTTTGAGGACGAAGAGGGCGGGTACATTTATCAAAACGGCGTATACGAAACCTTAGGGCGCGAAGATCTTTGTCTGCGGACAGTCAGCGACCGAGCACTTTTTGCGGAAATCCGAAGACGCGGATTGACGCAGGAGAATCTGTGACGCAGTGTATCCAACGACCTTATTTTCATCGGTAACGCGATAAACCGATACTCAAGAAATGGAGAAAATCAAAAATGAAAGAAAAAGATGCAAAGAGATGCTATAAGACGCGGCTGGCAGGACGCTCACCGAAAGGCACAGGAGTTGCCTCGAAGAAAATGTTTTTTACTGCATTACTTTGCGGTACCGCTTTTTGCGCACTGACAGCGTGTGATTTTTCCTATGCGGGCACTGCTGATACCAGCAGCACTGTGGTTGGGCGCGAAAATCCATTCCGGGAACTGACATGTGTACAAAATGGCATCACAAAAAAGATTGTTTACGATTATACGGACCCGGAAACAGGCGTGCATTATCTGATTTATTCAGAAGATCAGTACAATGCGGGAATGGGCGGTATCACGCCAAGGCTGAACCCGGATGGCAGTACTATGGTCGAAAAAACGGAAAAAGGAGAATAGAGCGGTGAGCGGCGAAGATATTCTGGAGTGGCGTAAGTTGCCGAAAGATTTCTATGTCCCAGGTGAGCAGATCAAACTGGTGCATTAGCCCGGAATATACCCCGAATTTTACAACTAAAAATCTATGGAGTCATGCAATACGCGTGGCTCCATTTTTTATGGACTTACGCGCAAGAGACGAAACGCATACTGATAGCGTAGTTATCAATCATAAGACGTAGTAGTTAAGGAGGAAAATACGATGGGTAAATTTTTATGCAATGGAGTGATTGAATTCCCCGCCGACAAAATGGATATTGTAGCATCCGTTTTACAAAAGCACGGGTTGAAAGATCCGGATTTCAAGGAAGAATGCCGTGTAAAAGGAGAGAAGGCAACCTACTTTTTAAAGGAGTCATACGGTATGTCATTTGACAAAGACACCTTTAAGAAAGCATTCTGGGAACTCTTAAGCCAGGGCATCTACATGGTTGTCAATATCGTTTATTCCGCGGCAAGCGGCACTGACGGGGACTACGGGCTCAGAACAAGGAACAGAAAAATCTATGATCTCACTCCGGATGAAGTGACGATCTGGAACGCCGATACAGAGGATCTTCTAAAAGAACTGGAAGAACGCGGAGCCCTTGGTGGTGTTAAGCGTGTGCAGCCGGATGATGAGCCGGAGTTTATTGGACGGTTGGTCGATATTGTGGAGGATTTCTTGTGCGACAAAGGCGTGATGATCGATAATCCTGAAAGAGACGAGGATGATGTTGAAGACGCTGCGATTATTTACGGCGACGACTATGATGCGCTGGCGGATGAATTCCGGTATGTCATGAGGGCGTATCATTTTCTTAGTAATGGAAAATAACAAAAATCTGACGAATTGACGGAGGTATAAGACGTGAAAAAACAAATGGAGCCAACTTTGAAAACGGATATCACAGAGAACGATTTGGTCAAAAAACTGATGGAATTTGATGTGACGCAAATTGTTCCTACAGGTGATAACCAGAAGGATCCTGCGCACACAAAGCTGCAATTCTGTGTGTATGGCACTTACCGTTGGGAGAAAATGGAACATAACGGTGATGCCTATGTTGCCGCTTTCCTGTATCCGGTATTTGAACATCTGCGTGTGACTCAGGTATCAGGGGGGGGGAAGAAGTTCCGTACGAGCCGCAGGGAACCCGGCCATCCGACGCACCTAAGATCTTTAAAGCGATCGCTACCCGGGCTCTGGCAACGGAAATTATGGGAACGACGACTGAGATGTTTCAAATGCTGTTTTTGGATGAAGGGTTACGCAAATTTGTAAATCATTTCCGGTCAGAGGAGAATTATGTCTTATGCATATCCGGACTCCCGATTTATAAATACATCGTATCAGGAAATTTAAGAGAATGTTTGGAGCTGAGCATGGTTACTGATGCATTTATTTATTATTCGCAATACGGAATGTTTGAGCTATATTTCTGAATATGGAACATTTTACGGCAAACTATGCGGAAGCAATATAGGTAATGTTTTGTTACGTATGGAGCAGTATAAAATCGCAAGCACGGAACGCAAACTGGAGATAGCCAAATCTTGTGTTTTGGGCAAAAGTATTAACCAGAAAAATCTATTGGCAAATGCATCTGAAAATGCAGAAGCAAAAAGCCGTGAAAGACTGATTGATGCCTCATACAAGATCAGCTCATTATTAGGGGATGTTACCGAAGCGCCAACTGTAGAATCACTTCGCGGAATAGAAGGCAGTATCGCTTCGATTTATTTTTCCACGTTTGATGATATGATTAAACGCAAAGACACCGGTATGGAATTCATTGAACGCAGCAAACGGCCACCGGCGAATTGTTGCAATGCGGCTCTATCATTGCTATACACTATTTTGATTTCTCATTGCGTTGCCGCATTGGAATCGTTTGGATTAGAGCCGTATTTAGGCTTCCTCCATGAAATTTTGCCAGGTCGAAAATCATTAGCATGCGATTTAGTAGAGGAATTTCGAGCTCCTCTTGCGGATCGATTCGTTCTCAATCTGATCAATCGGAAACAATTAACGAAAAATGATTTTGTTACATCCGACGGTGATATTCGCTTGAAAGACGCAAGCCGTAAACGTATTTTATTGTTGTGGGAACAATGGAAAAGCGAAAAGGTCTACTTCCCATTATACGAAAAAGATGTCGAACGCAAAATGTTGCCTTATTTACAGGCGCAATTATTAGCACAATATATTCGAGGCGATATTCCAGAGTATCCGCCGTACGTATGGGAGGTTCGATAAGCATATGTTCTTATTATGTTCTTATGATATTGCTGATAGCCCAGAGAGATTGCGGAAAGTAGCTCAAATATGTAAAAATTACGGAGTTCGTGTTCAAAAATCTGTTTTTGAGTTAGATGTATCAATGGCTGATCTTATTAAAATGCAAGCCGAATTACAAACAGTCATCAATAAAGACTGTGATTCCGTAAGGTTTTACAGGCTTGGGAAAAATTTTCGTGAACATGTGAAAATTCTTGGAATGCGCGAAGCTGTAGAGTTAAGCAAAGATGACGCCATAATATTTTAGCAAACAGCAGGCAGGGATGATTTCTGCCTGCTACTTTGCGTCTAATTGAACTCGCATTTAATTTTCCGCTTTTTCACTTCTCACAGCATCAGACTGATAGTGTTACAAACAATGGAATTGAGAAAGGAGAAAAAGAAAAATAGAAAATCGCGGTGAAAAACGCATAAGCGTGATACATACTGATAGCGTAGTTATGAAAGGAATTGAGACTTTCATAATTTACCGGGCGTACGGAAGGCGTTCCTTCTATTTTCTAATGGGAAGAGCCGTTCGAAGGGGTGTCTATATGTTTTGTGCATACAGCATCTCGATGGGGGCGGCAACATGTTTTCCCTTCCACTGGCCCTGGTATGGAGTTACGTACAGCGTTCCTTCTATTTCCTAAAACATATACGAGTTGTCCGGGATATCATATCCGGCGGGCAACAACATGTTTTCCTGTACACTGTCCATACCCTAAGGCTGACGCACATTTGGTCGTCAGCCTTTTTTCTTTACAAAAAATATCGATCATTGCCGAAAGGAGAAAATATAAATGAGTAAAAACAGAAGCAAACAGGATATTATCCGCTACCGCATTGAGCAGCAGAAACAGGCCGTCAAAAACAGCGCATATTTTGCGGCTCCGATGTCTGTACCGGAAATGGATTATTTTGCGAAAACGCGCATATTCCAAGCATCCAGAAAATATATCGTGGATTCCATGGATATACAAAATCCACAGGATCGCGAAACGTTCGATCGCCAGCTGCGTAGCGCATTAACCATAGACCGGAACCTGCGTGGCGCTTACGGCATTGGACTGGATGCGGAATTGCTCCGGACGTTTGCTGCAGCTTCCATGGAAAGCCAGGCGATCGCATATCAGAAATTGGATCGTCTGATCCGCGATAGACTGGGACTCGACGAATTTCAGCAGTCTCACCTGTTTTATCCAGGATTCCCGGAAGAAGTCATGGGAAAAAGTGATGTGGAACTTTATCTGAACGCGATCATTTATTACGGGGCTCGGTACGGTGCTGATATCATGGGGTTTGCGAACGTCATGCAGGAATACGGCATGATGCAGAACGAACCGACAGAACGCACGCCATTAACAGAAACCCTGAACAGAGAGATGAGATACGTCGGCGTTGGTCATGAATCCGATTTTCACGCTTTAATGGACGGCCAGATTCATGGCAATGCTTTGTCTGCCTCTGCGCGTACGGATGTTTTACGCTATGCCGCTTCCTGGACAGCCCGCTTTTTGAATTCTATGAGCAGGCCGTTTTCTTCCAAGGAAAATGAAGCGCTGTGTACGGCATGGCTGCATGATAGCGGCCTTGATTTTGTAGCATATGAAAATCATCTGTGTAAGGATGCAACCGATATTCTCCGGGTTATCTCCGTCATCAGCTGTACCAATGGCGCGCGCAATGGGCGTACATATCGCGACGCTAATAACATCCGCATGGCTGCAAATCCGGAGAGGCTTCTTACACCAAAGAGTTTTGAAGTCCGCTTAACGAAGAAAGACCAGCGCTTCATAAAGGAATTGATGGAGCGGTGCCCCGGATTATATCGGGATATGTGGCGGGAGGAAGAATACTGGAAACGTGTTATGCGAAATATCGATGCCAGAAAAGGCCCGGATCGCGTTGTACAGGCATTTGATCACCTTGCAAGCGGGAAGCATCTGGACGAACATGGGCAAAAACTGGATTCCCAGGCTGCCATGTTTTTGCAGGCGAAAGAAGCATTGCATGATGGCAATGGTTCTGCCCGCATGGCTGCTTTTGCCAGAAATAATCCTGGCTATTTCTTACAGCGTTGCCTTTACGTGCTCAGCATGGCCCCGGATACAGAGAAACAGGCTGTTTATGATATGGCTCACGACGCGGCACAGAACGTGGGGCCGGCAGCAGCCCTGAAAGCGGAAAATGCGGTTCGGATGCGTGGGATGGCAGGTCCGCGTATTATCCGTAATCACAGTCGTGCGCTGGTTCCTGCGCGTGTCCAGAACGCTGTCCAGCTGCCGGAGGAAGAGCGGGAAGAGCTTGCTGGCGCAATCCATACCGGTCTTCTTCATAGACTCGAAAGCGCCAGGGAAATGCATCAGGTATATATCGATCCGGCACTGGATGGCATTCGCGTTCCGCAGAGGCAGGATACAAAAGCCTCTAAAAATGCTTCCGTATCGACTGGAAGCCTGATCCCTGGCGTGCGCGGTGCAAACCTGGGGGCAGCAGGGATCAGCTGGAAAACGCCATGCCTTGATCTGGATCTACATGCATATCCGGTTGCCATGCGTAAAGATGGCTCCATAGAATGCGGAACGGAAGTCGGCTACCGTAACTTACGGGAAGCGTGGGGAGTCCATAGCGGTGATTTTACGGAGGGAGATCCGTATCGTGACGGGAAAGGCGCCCAGGAAATCGTCATGTTTGATAAGGATATCCTGAGACAGCATGGATATGATTATCTGATTTTTTCGCTTCATGGATATAACGCGAGCCTGGCTAATGATGACAGTATCCGCGCAATCATCATGGAGCGCGAAGGCACCCTTGATACGGCTTATAGTGGAAATTACCGCGATGAGCGTCCGTCCTTCTGTGGTGAGTTAATTGAAGCAAAAGCGTTTACGGAGGCGTTTCAGATTTCAGCAACGAATAAGGACGTCACTATGTTTGCCTACGATGTCAGCCGGGACGGGTTTATCTGGCTTGACGAGCCATCCCTGATTTTGCCAGAACCAGGATATCAGAGTTATGAGTCCATGGATGATTGCGCAAAGGCATTAGTCCATGCCCTTCAGAGTCCGGAGCCGACCATGGGACAGTTATTCCATGCATATGCAGAAGCGCAGCAGGCAACGATTGTGACCGATATGACAAAGGCTGACGCAGTGTTCACGTATCAGCCTGTAGATCGGGAAGAAGCAGGGATCCGCGAAGACGCCTCCTTAGTCAACAGTCTGGAGACACAAAAGATTTATGCGGAATATTGTGAATGCGGAGTGTCGGCAGGCGATGATAAGGGAGAACATGACCGCAAGGACAGAGTGACGGATGAACTGGAATTGTAGCCAAAAAGTGTTATCCGCAAAAACTTAGGTATCATTTTTATAGCAAAAGTCCTCATTTCATGGAGTGGGGACTTTTTGTTGTGCTTGCCTGTGCCGGCAATCGCGTAAGGTTCGCGAAGATGTTGTCTTGATATTTTAATTTTTCACTTTTCCGTGTCCCTCGCAGCACCATACTGATGATGTCACAAATAATGGAATTGAGAAAGGAGAAAATATGGAAGTGACAAGAACTTGGAAGGTGTATGGCGCCGATGGACACAGACAGAAAGCATCTTTTGCGCCGTCTGCAGCTTATGACTGGAGCTCCGAGGGAGATGTAAGAAAAGTCGCACTTAAAAATGCGGATATGACCGGAACGAATGAGTATACAATCATCCGGATCACCAGGAACACCGCAGAAGAGTGTGAAAGGGAACTGGATGGCCAGATTTCCGACGGCTTTTTTGAGAACTGCGTTGTAGGGAAAGTAATCGAGGTTTTAGAAGAAGCTGGTGAGCGGAAGCAGGCAAAGTAGGAAAGCCGTGCGGAGTATAGTGACTACTTATGGGCACAATGCTCTGAATGCGGGTTCCAGACGGAATCATATAATGCCGTAGAGACGGGGCGTAGCAGTGCAGAATACGTTGCTGTTAAATGGCATTACTGTCCAAAATGCGGTGCAGAAATGTCCGTGTGATGGCTTCCAGGCTGTAGCACAAAAATCAATGTTTATTCTCAATAAAAGCTTAAGCAGGAATCTCCCGACAACGTCGGGAGAGGAATGCACTCTTTGTCCTGTATGATGCTCACTTGGTGTACTGGTTGCGGATGTATTGCTCCACAACCTCTTTACTCATGTTACCCAGTGTACTCATATAGTAACTATGGCTCCAGAGATGCCCTCCCCAGAATTCATGGCCGCGGATTTCCGGATGCTTATCGAAAAACTGTTTCGCACTATGCCCTTTCAGATATTTTACGATATCCGAAGGGGCGTATTTTGGTTTAAAGCTGATCAGCATGTGGATATGGTTCGGCATGACCTCCATCTCCTCGATGGAGATCTCTTTATCCGCTGCCAGCTTCGATAAGATCGATTTCATGTCACGGACCAGTTCCGGTGTGGTAAATGCCGGGTTCCGGTACTTCGTCACCCAGATCAGATGGAAATGGAAGTTGTAGACGTAATTCCGTTCGTAAATGGCGTCCGAGACGCGTTCTTTCTTCTGCATATACAATACCTCCTTTCCCTTGTATTATACCATGTATCGAGTTGTAATCAAGCTGCATATGTGGTATAATATAAGCATCATAAAGAAAGGAAGGATGTACTGTGAGGACTGTTGCGGAAATGCCATATCACATTGGATTAAAGGTCAAACTGTACCCGTCTGATATACAGAAGCACCTGATCGCTGTCAATGCCGGCGTGAGCCGTTCTGTCTATAACCATCTGGTCGCCTGCGGCAATGAAAAATACCGGCTGTCCAAAGCAGTGTCTTCCGTCCCGGTCTATCAGGACCGTATGGATTATCTTGCTTCCGTGACCGGTGATGTCCGGAACATCAAAAACGCCCTTCCTTACCTTTATGGAAAAGATGTGGATGAGCAGGCGATTGCTAATGCGGTCAAAAACTATAAGACCGCGTGGAAGAACCAGAAGGAACGTCATACCGGAGTTCCGACGTTTAAACGGAAATCCTATGAGCTGTCCTACCAGACGAATGCCCATTATTACAAAAATCCAAAACCCGGAAGGGAATCCAATGTCCGTTTTGAGGATGAAACCCATGTCACTCTTCCGAAACTGGGAAGGATCCGGATCGGCGGGTCAAAGAAACGGATCCGTATGCTCATGGAAAGAACCTGTGACACCCGGATCGGGGCCATCTGCATCAGCAGGGATGCCGTCGGGGAATACTGGGCTTCTTTCAGTATCGCGTCCGAAGAGCCGTTCCGCGAAGCACTGCCAGAGACGGGAGCTTTCCATGGGATCGACCTGAACCTGATTGAACTGGTAAACGATTCTGACGGTAATGCGGCAGCCAATATGCGCTACCGCGTAAAATCCGAACAGTCATTGTGTAAAAACCAGAAGAAACTCAGTCGGATGGCAGAACGTGCAAAACAGGAACACCGTTCCCTTAGTACGTCCTGCAATTATCAGAAGCAACGGCAGAAACTGGCCTCAATCCACCGGAAAGTGGAACGTCAGCGTGCGGAATACCTCCATGTCCTCTCCAAACAGGAAGTCGAGAACCAAGACTTCATCGCGGCAGAGGATCTGAAAGTCAAAAACATGCTGAAGAACCACCGTCTTGCAAAAGCGATCGCGGACGCATCTTGGCGGAAGTTTCTAACGATGCTGCAGTATAAAGGGATACTGTACGGAAAGACCGTCGTCCTTGTGCCGCCGCGCAATACGACACAGACCTGCAGCCAGTGCGGCTATGTTATGAAGGGAGAAGAACGTCTCACCCTTTCTGACCGGGAATGGACGTGTCCGAACTGTCGTGCCGTTCATAAACGGGATACGAATGCCGCCCAAAACATCTTAAGCCGCGGATTACAGCTTGCAGCCATGACTGCTGGCTGATTTCCATAGAATAACTGTTGAAATATGTACCCTGGTATGGCAACTCATCAGGATAACCGTCCGGTCATTGGCAGACCTCCACCTGTTTCCCTGCGGGGAGACAGGCGAGTCAGCTGTATCCGGATAAGCTTGGATGTCCCGCCGGATCCGTCCGCAGGATTCTCCAAGCTCCTGACGCAAGTCAGGAGTAGTTGACCAGGATGTCACGAAGGTGGTATCCTGTTTTTATGCAGACACTTCGCTCGAATTCCAAAAAAGAAAAAACTGGGATTGTAGCCAAAAAGTGTTATCCGCAAAATTCCAGTCGCGCCAGCATACGACATACTGATCATATCAAGTTAATCACAGGAGTAGCGGATGAAAATATTTTTCCAATATGCAAAGAGATTTCTTTTGTGCGTCATAAAGTGGGCAGTATTCGTCCTGGTATTTTGCGCATTGTTATATAGCATTGGCATTGTCAAAACTTTGTCATTAAGCTCAGTAATGCGAGCAGAACTCACAGGTATTGTTGGTATTATATGGGGCATGGCGGATGAACTTTCTGCAAAAGGAATTCTGAAAAAGAAAAAAGATCATGACAAATAAATATGAGACGCGCGGGTCGTATATGACTCGCGCTTTTTTGTGCTTAACTCAATACATCAATCGCAGAACAACAGAGCCAAAAAGTGTTATCCGCAAAAATATATTCCGAAAAGATGATACATACTGATTCTGCCATTAGAATTTGAGCTGGAATTGATAATTTCTCAGCCGCAGAGATTTTTCAAGGAATTTAGTATCCGCCCCGTATGCACGGGGATGAGCCTGAAGAAAAAATTATTTGTTAGTGTAGGCGAAGATCCGCCCCGTATGCACGGGGATGAGCCCTGAGACGTCCGTTTATATCAATTCACTCATGGATCCGCCTCGTATGTACGGGGATGAACCGATGCTCAAGATTGGGCACACTGTTTCCTATGAATCCGCCCCGTATGCACGGGGATGAACCTATCTTTGGAATCGCAATCCCTGATAAAACGCTATCTGCCCTGTATGCACGGGGATGAACCGATGAAACTGGAGGCGATGAAACATCAAGGGGAATCCGCCCCGTATACACGGGGATGAACCTTGTTCGTGATGGCAAGTCAAAGTGAGGCACATATCTGCCCCGTATACACGGGATAGCCTAAAAGCAATGGAGCATTACCTTACCACCGGACTTTGTCCCCACAGGGCCCGGTTTTTTATTTATAAAATATATCCTTCCCCGCCCACGGCAAAGCCATACTGAATATGTCACAAAAACAAAAGGAATCGAAGGAGGAAGAGAAGATGAAAGAAGAAACACGCGAAACAGGAAAATGTATGGCCGGAACGATTATGGCCACAGAAGTCGAAAAACGGATATTCGAGCACAAGTGCTACGAAGCATACCGGCTGTACTGGATGCTCTCACACGGAAATACGCTGCAGGAGTTATCTGGCGCGATCAACAGCCTGGCAGCAGAGCTCGTGGAAACCGACCCGGTCAGTGCGGCGACAGATGGGGATAGCACCAGACGCTTGATGGAGAACGCGGAGCAGTCGTTTTTGTGCGACTCTGGATTTTGCGGGGCGGTTTGGGCTAACAAAGAGAAATTCCTGAGTGAGGAATTCTGCGACCCGGATTACATGAAAACCCTGCTCAGTCTCAGAAGCGACGGTGATGAAATGTGGAAATTTTATCAGGCACATTACATGCCAGATTCGAGCGAGGGAAAGAAGCCATATACTAATCAGGAATTGTTTCATGTTCTGTGCGAGCAGGTTGAAATGCCGGAACATCTGCAGTCTGCAATGCCAGCTGATGACGTGCGATCCATCAAACGGGCGGACGGACTATTCTGGAACCGTCTGGAATTTGGCAACAGCGGAAATATTTATCTGGAGATCGGATTGGAATCTTTCAACCCTGAACATGAGATCATTGATCTCGGATGTTTTCTGACGCAGGATACCAGCCTGCAGGCAATAGAAGACATGGGAAAACTTCTGGCAGATCTCGTATATGTGATGGATGATCTCGTGAAAAATAACAGAGAAGACTTCGAATGGGAAGGATACCGGATTTGCGGCATCAAGGAGGATGGTCAGCCATCTTATGCGAGCCGCTATCACCAAATCGGACTTACGATGTACGAAGTAGGCAAGCTGTTAAAAAGCTATCCATACGTCCAATTATTTGACTACAGCGAACATACCGAATCGTATTACTGCACGGGAAAAGACAACGCATTGGTCAAGTGCAAAACCCTGGAAGAGTGCAAGCAAAAAAGAGTGTCATGATAAGGAAACGAAATGAGAAAGAGGTGCCACCTGCATCTCTTTTTTTTGCGAAAATAGTAAAAAAATGACCAAAAAGTGTTATCCGCAAAATACATTCCAAAAAGATGATACATACTGATTCTGTCATGGAATTTTGAGGTGGAAGTAGACGCTCCGCAACCTCAGAAATTTTCTTGGGGAGTTTAGTATCTGCCCCGTACACACGGGGATGACCCTACTTATGCTCAGAACACCTTAACAGAACAGTTATCTGCCCCGTATGCACGGGGATGAACCCTTGATTTCTACATTTTACTCATTGCCGGATGAGATCTGCCCCGTATACACGGGGATGAGCCTAAACAAAGTAAATTGAAATGTGGATATGCGATATCTGCCCCGTATACACGGGGATGAGCCCATTACGTGCTTTTCTTTTCAAGAGGAGGAGAAATCTGCCCCGTATACACGGGGATGGTCCCTTTCGTAGCTTCCATACGAGATTTCGTAGAGAATCCACCCCGTATGCACGGGGATGAACCCAATAGATAGACTATAAATGCGGTGAAAAGCGTTCTGCCCCGTATGCACGGGGATGATTCTGTATCGCCCGATCAAAGGGGTTAAATTGTGATACGATCAAGAAAGAAAGAAGGGAAAATACATGAGAAGAATGGTTTGTTTGAACCCAGAAGAGGCTTTCCATATTCACACTTGGCGGTGCGGACATGCCGGAGACGAACGGGAAGATGCCTACATTAGAACTGCCATGTATCTGGGTGCAAAACAAATCGCATTCACAGATCATGCCCCATTCCCGGGAGACTCTTTCCGTGGAAGAATGAAAATGGCAGATTTGCCGGAATATATTGAGACTCTTTCAGAGCTTAAGGCTAAATATCAGGGAAAAATCGAGGTGCGGATCGGGCTGGAAGCGGAGTATCTGTCTGGCTTTCGGGCGTATTATGAAAAGCTGAGAGAAGACGAACGGATTGAATATTTGCTTTTGGGACAGCATTTTTATAAGCTGGCGCCCGGAGTGTACAGCTTCTCCATGAAAGAGAAGAGCGGGCAAGCTAACGGCATTATCCGGGCTGAACTTGCCGGGGTAGAAAGCGGATACTTCTCCGGTGTTGCACACCCAGATCGCAGCTATCGATATCTGAAACCTGGAGAGACGGCGGATGTGGGGCTGGCGAAAGAACTTATTGTTGCTGCAAAGGAGCGTCATATTCCATTGGAACGGAATCTTAGTTCCATGGAAACAGGCCAGTTTTACCCAGAAATGTTCTGGAAGCATTGCCCCGACGATTACCTGGTAGGACTGGACGCGCACTCTGTGTCGGAAATGGTAAGAAGATATCATGAGGCCGCTTTCTGGAATGAGATGGGAGAGTAGGAGATGATCATGAAGGCTACAAAGCAACAGTTAGTAGAGAGGTAGTTGTCAATCATCCGAGTTGGAATATATTAGGCAGACAGATTTTATTTTTGTCTGTCTTTTTTGACCAAAAAGTGTTATCCGCAAAAAATACCATTCATTACCAAGAGCAAAATGACAGCATATTTCAGTCAGAAAATACGCAAAGCAGAAAATACAGGGACAGGAAACAGGGTATTGCGTCAGTATTTCATGGCAACTGTCCTGTATTGGGTATGCCTGGTGATCATTTACATTCCATGCGCTATTCCAACATTATTATTGTTGCTATAACTCGAACCAAAGCAGGGAAGTGCTCCCTGCTTTTCGCACATTAACATGTATAATTTTTCTTTACAAAATCAAGTACGGAAAATATTTTTTTCGCATTGCTTGCAGTCCTGAACGATTTATAAACTTTTTTCAAGCGACTTTTCGCAAAATGGCAATTTATTTAAAACGAGAAACGTAATATTTCAGATAGTTAATCTTTATTTTCTGATATTTACTATTTTTAGGATTTTTTTGATTTTTTCATCTATTCCCTCAATACAACCTTATTTCTGGCACTTTTTCGATGCTCTTCGGAGAGGGCGGCGTAGTGCCGTTTCGTAGTGTTTACATCGTTGTGCCCGAGAACATCGGCGACCAGGTAAATGTCATTTGTCTCTGCATAAAGATTGCTGCCGTAGGTGCTACGTAATTTATGCACGGTAATATGCTTGGCCGGAGCAACGACTTTCGCGTATTTTTTGACCAGGTTTTCCACGGCATCCACGCTGATCCTTTTCCGCTGCATTGATAAGAAGAAGGCACGTTCATGACCAGGCACTTCCTGGATTTCGTCACGTATAGTCAGATAATTTTCCAAAGCGTCATGAACTTCATCACCAAAATATACCGTCATTTCTTTACCGCCTTTGCGTGTTACCCGGACACCGTCATTTTTAAGATCGACATCATCGAAGTTCAGGCCGACGCATTCTGATACGCGAAGTCCCGTACCGAGTAGGAGAGTAAGGATGGCCAAATCCCTGGCAACCGTCTTTTTATAATATTTCTGTCGGTGCGGAGTCAGGGTAGCGCCGCAGCTTTCTACGTAGTCTAACAATTCAGCTACTTCATCCGGTTCCAACCGGATAATATCTTTTTCGGCGATCTTTGGCATTTCTACCTTAGACGGCTCATTTCGGCTGATCATGTCATGCCGGTATAAATACGTGAACAGGCTACGCACCGTTGAGATTTTGCGTGCGATGCCGCCGGCGCTGTTCTTAATCAGAGTACCGGTCGCCGGATCTGTGTATACTTTCAGATATTCCTGGAATTCTTCAAAATCGGAAAGTGTCAGCTGATCTAAATCAGATAGGGAAATGTCCTGTATACGGCGATTTTTCCATGCTGGGTTATTCTGGATCAGGAACGCAAAAAACACCTTAAAATCATAGGAATATGACAACCGGGTTTTTGTAGAAGTTGACAATTCACGGCCGCGGAAAAAATCCTTAATATATGGTGGCAAATCAGTTAAAAGCAAACGTATTTTTTGAGTATTTTCAATTTCTAATTGTTCATGGTATGTAAACCGATCGAATGATGCCATAAAAACCTCCTTTTATGTAACATAAAACTGAAATGTTCGGTACGCATGAGATGTTCAACAAATTCCGAAAATTATTCCGGGTGTAAGCGGTACGAAGCCGATCAATCACAATAAATCCGGGGAAAAAACCGTTAACTATCGGTAAAATCGTTATTTGTCCGATAGTTAGACCTGTATAATAAAAGTCCGTACCGCGCTCTTCCGAATGTTTCTCTCTTCCTTCTTCGGCTATTTCTTTTCACGAAACGATACGGGCAGGTGTCTTTTGCAGTTACTTTGGGATCATCGTGTTTTGTTTGCAATATTATAACATATTGTGACAAATGCGGCAAGGTGTATCGTCTTTCAGGCTAAAACATACGTGACATTTTGCGGATAACACTTTTTGGTCAAAAAAGATAAGCTGGGGCAAACCCTGCTTATCTGCAATAAATCTTATTCGTATGTGATATCTTCTTTGGTCTGGAACTCGTGCTCCCATTTATCAACATCAGAGCGATCAGCCATTATATTCTGCGCATAAAATTCCTAGTCGATATCTGCTTCTCTATCTTTGATGTATAAATCTTTCTGCACGGACATAAGGGCAGAAACAACCATGCCATCTTCATCGAGACATACATCGCTTGCACGATTCCGTATTGTAACAAGTGAGGTGCCTGTCACATCTACGAATATGGTCGATAATGACAGGCTTTTCTCGCTGTTTTTTCATTTATTGCATTATTCAAGGTTTGGATCGTCAGTGTTTTTCTCTGCCTGCTGCATCTGCTCCTTGTCCTCCATCTCTGCAACGAAATTGCCGCCAAAGGCGCATTCCAGATCATCATGTGATAATCCATGTTCCAGTGCGGTTTCGTACAGAGCCTCCTGATATGCCTGCAAATCTGCGTCTAAATGGCAGTCCATCGCCTGTTCGGATATTTCCCAGGCAGTAGCTGCCATGCTATACTGCTTTGCGACATCCTGCAAGATCGCACGCAAACATTCCTTTGGATGTTCGCTGACCTGCTGCTGGATTTCGGCAGTATCATTACCATTTGTTAATTCTACATCTTTCTGTGCCAACAATACTGGCTCGATCAAGCTATATACGTCCCCGTGAAAATACCCGGCTGCAGTATTTGTGTCACGATCAGGACCGTATATTTCTGTTGTCACATCATCCAGCGCTTTGTATACAGCATCTTTGTCTAATCCGGCATTATTGCATACTTTGCAGAACTGTAACAGCATATCCTTTCGATTGCTTAAAGCGTTTTCAGCTGTATCGCAAAAAGCACCGCGAAGGATAAGGCTCATGTTGTCATAAGAATGATCGTATGACTCCTGGCTGTCCCAAAATGCATGATGGAATAACTCTTTTGCTGAAATCGGTTCTGTCCGCGCTTCCTCCGGGTCCATACCCTCATTTCTTTCGCGTTCATCAATGATATCGTCGCGTGTCATTTCTAAATCGTGTTCAATGTTGAATTCTGGTTCGATACCCTGCGTATGGTTCAGAAGAGTCCGGCTCATTTCGTTCCACCAACGCCATTCAACGCACGGAGTGTTCTGTTCATCGATACCCATCGTCTCCTGTGCGTGCTGGATGTTGGTCTCATCACGGGCAAAATCAGGTAATCCGTTATACTGATAGTATGCATACTCTTTCTGCATGTGCTGTGCCATTTTTCCGTGATAGTATTCCCGGTAATCTTCTGCGGAAACACCATAATCTTCTTCCAGCCACTGTTCGAATGGTTTTTTGCTGCTAAAATCCGGAGCCTGGTATCCGTCCGCAAGGATGCGAGCATCCGTATGCATGGATTTTTCCTCGTCGTATCATGGATCGAAATTATGCCACGGCCTTTCCGTATCAGATTCAATATTGCGGTAGAAATTACCCGCCGGCGTAAGCGCAATGTTTTCGCCGTTTGTCAGGTCCTTTCCGTACCAGAAACCTGGCTGTACCGTAAAACCATGAAAGTCAATATTTTCCTTTGAATTATTATAAGTCAGATGATAATCGGCCTGCTGGTTTTCCCATTTAGAGGCTTCAATCTGCGCGGTACGGTCTTTCAAAATGGTATCCAGGGCCGTTTTTGCGTGCTCCATGGTATCGAAGCCACAGACATGTCTTGCCGGAGCTACGAATTTACAACCTTCCGGTTTCTGGCTCAGCCACTCCTCCGGAAGTTTTGCCTTTGTTTCATTCCCGGTTAAGCCTTTCGGTACACACTGGATATTGTACTGCCCCTTTGTTTCATAAAGAACATACTCTGCTTCTGTTTCTGGAAGGACATCTCTCCACGGAACGTAGGACTCCAGGATGACACTTGTTTTATCCGGTGATTTCGTATATGCGTCCTGCACGATGGAACGCGCACGGAATGCGGAATTTACGTTTTCGCGGTCTTCATCCAGGATCTTGTCTACCATTTCTTTTGCGGCTTCCGGGTTCACTTCTCCGAGTGCGGAAAGCCCTGCGGTTAATGGATCCTTTGCCTGTCCATCGTACATATCTCCCTGTAAGGCCATGTAATGATTCAAGCTTTTATCTTTGCATGATGCGTCCAGGAACTCTCCTGCTCCCATCATTTTCTGGGCTTCCATTAAGGTTTTGTCATCGATTGCCGGTTCTGTTTTTCCGAGGTCGTTCACGCGATGCCGCTCTGCCTCCAGAATGGCGGACATCCGGTCTACAGCCTCGTAAAAAGCCGCATCCCAGTCTGTCTTCTGGTCCCAGGACGGGTTTAAACCGCCGATGGCATGGCTTAACATATTACGTTCTCCACCATTATCCGTCACTTCAATCGGTTTTACATAAGTATCCTCGAAATACTTCTGGCCCTCCTTGGTGTTAAAGAGCGCATCTTTCCATTCCTCATACAGTAATCCGCAAGCGGCGTATTTCGCTCCGTCCTCGCGCACTGCTGCATCCGGTTGATGATGATCGTACTTTCCGCCGCCAACGTCTGCGATATAAACGCCATTCCCGTTTAACTCGATGTCCATCGGGTCAAGGCGTCTTGTGCGCTGGATCCAGACATCCGGATTTAATGATCTTGCCATTGCGGCACACAGAACGTCATCCGCATGGAATACTCCGTCGTGAACGACTAATTTAGAGATTTGAGGTGCTGTTTTCGGCATATTTGATTCCTCCTTTTAAGAATTTGTTTTGAATCGATGTTACTTTCAGTATGTTAACGCAACCCGCGTTTTTAAGCGTTTTTTTGCAAAAAAATACCCATCCCGTTTTTGGGATGGGTATGTCAAGCTGTTAGTCTGTCGCGTTGAATTTCTGATTGTTTGCGATCAGTTCGGCAAACGTCGCCGGCGCGAAGTCGTTCAGCATGCATCCCGCATTCAGCGCGTGCGGCATGCGTTTCATGACCTCGTAAGCTTCGTTTCTCTGTGCATGGATATGGGCGAAAATATGCCAGCTACCACGCGTCTTGCCGTTCCATTCTGCCATCGGATAATGACAGAGAACGATCTTCTTGCCGCCTTCTTTGATTTCCATGTATGAATGGATCTCTTCGAAACAACGGCGGGAACGCTCATCCTCCAGGAGCTCCCCATCGTGATTTCCCACGATAAGAACCTTGTGTCCTTTCATCTGCTCCAGATAATGCCATGCCGGGTATTTGCTTCTGTAGCATACGTCGCCCAGAATGTATACCAGGTCATCATCTGTTACGCGAGCGTTCCAGCGTTCAATCATCCCCGCTGCCATTGTTTCTACATCCGGCCACGGTCTGCAATCGTATTTGATCGCATTGAAGTGTCCAAAATGTAAATCACCGGTGAAGTATACTTTTGCTGTGTTCTTATTGCTTTTTGTATTCATATTTTATTTTTTCTCCTTTTCTCTATTCCTTTTATAATAAATTCGATTACAGTATGCGAATGAGGAAGGCGAAAAAATGTTTTTTTAGCAAATTCAGGGTATGATGGCATTGTGTGTGCAGGCATCAGAAGGAGTTTTTTGCGGATAACATTTTTTGGTCAAAAACATCATAAAATTTGACATGTTTTTGCAAAATCCACAGCGATTTCATACACCATATCACTTCTTCGCAATGTCTTT
>ULQI01004355.1_pt1 | contig 38134 bp, 59 predicted proteins | sample 1954261 | NCBI WGS metagenome assembly ULQI01 (sample SAMEA4835650, study PRJEB28245) | human gut metagenome | biome: gut microbiome; material: fecal sample | place: Denmark | collected 2008 | reverse complement strand
ATATTCCGAATTAGGGGAAAGGCTCTGAAATTCTTCAGAGCCTTTCCTTTTTTCTGTTTCTTTAAGAAAATTTTGACAAATAAAGCAGATTGTGATAGCTACAAAATATATGTTCTTATTAAGAATTAATGTTATGTCTTAACATATTGTTAAACTTAAAAATTTGAGTTATGAAAAAGGTATTATTATTTTTTGCATTGTTTTTGTTTGTTTTTGGAGTTTTTGTAAGATTAGGGAAGAAAAATTTTCCGGTTGATAACAACGTTGCTGTTGAGGCTTTTTCCGGTGTTGTATCTTCTCTTAATCCGTATAATCTTCCTACCTCAGATTGTATTGAATTAGAAACGCCAGAAGGGGTAATTATTCGACCTGTTGTCAGTTTTAGAGATTTTTCTGTTTCTGGACGAAAAGTTGCGGTGTCTGACACTATCATTCTTTATGCTTGGAATAACAACTTATATCCGGCGACATCCAAAATTGACTGGGCTGTTTTTAGTCAAAAAGTGAACAAGGAAGCTTCCATGGTTTGTAATTTTTGTCTGGCGTTGGCGTTGTTTCTTTGTATATTGGGTGCTAAAATTTATTCTTTTAAAACTTAATGAAAGAGGTGTGATAAAAAAGCGGTCGTTGATACGACCGCTTTTTTATGCTGTAAAATATTTTGACAAACTGTTGCTCTTATGATATTGTTTTTGTCTAAAATGAGTTATTGTGCGGTTATATCTTTATGTTGAAAAATTCATGGCTTTTGAGAACAGTTAAATAAAATATTCACTTAAAACTCTAAAGTTATGCTAACTTTTAATGAGGAAAGACAATACATCGACGGTGAGTTTGAAGCATTTGCCGAGATGTATAAAGAATTTGGCCTGTCGATTGACGGCGAAATTTATTTGACCCATTCGAAACAGTGGGAAAAAATTTATTTTGTACTTTCGTTTAAGCCGTTTGCTCCGAAAGTGCAGGATGATATGATAACAACCGATAACCGCGTGGTTCTCGGTATGTTTGCAAAGAAATACAATCTTAATCCCGATCAGGAACGGCGCTTGCAGAAAGTTCCGAAAGGGTTGCGAAAAGTGTACTACTCCAAACAGCGTTTCCGCAATGCTTTGGAAATTGAATTTTCTAAGACCGCGGATAAACGCGAGTTGCAGAGTTATGTGCACTATCATGGCGGCAGGATGTGCGAAAAGGCTGCAAATATATGCAGCTCGGTGCGCCGCCTGCATATTTAAGTTAAACACATGAAGAGCTTCGCCGTGAGGTGCGGCTCTTCTTTTTTACGGATGTGGCTTTTTGTAAAAAAGTTCTTGATTAATTGTGCAGATTTGTGTATCAAATATACGCGATATGATGATAGGGGTATAGCTCAGTTGGTAGAGCATCGGTCTCCAAAACCGAGGGTCGTGAGTTCGAATCTTACTGCCCCTGCCAAGGAAAATCAAGGGTTTGCGAGGAATTGTAAGCCCTTTTATTCTGACTTTTTAGTTACATTTTGACTCACATAGAATCAAATACTTAGCGTAGGTTGTCAGAACAGAGTCAGAATGAATTTTGGCATAAAAAAAGCCCCGGAAGAATCGGGACAGAGATTAAAAAATCAATAATAATTTTACTTTTGTTCTTTTTCGGCTTCCAGACGCTTGTTTAGCGTATTTAGCCCCATTCTTTCAGTCGGGCTTTTGTATACCTCGTTAAATATGCGTTCTTCCTTATGTCCGGTAAACATGATCGCTTCGGCGGTGGTTGCGCCGGTTTCAATATAGGCTGTGCTGCCGGTATGGCGCATAAGTTTGAATGTATATTTGAAGCCGCAAGCATTGCGGACGATACGGAAATATTTGGCAAAACGATTTACGGTAAACGGTCCGTAGTTATCAGTAATGAGATAGTCCTCTTTCTCCATAAGCTGGGGGATGAGATGTTTGGGGATAGGCAGTCTCATTTCTTCTTTAGTTTTGTTTTGAGTGAAGTTAATGAAATAATCATCGCCTTTTTGATAAATATCTTTTTTGCGCAGTTTCAGAACATCGGCCGGGCGTTGGCAAAGATAATCATCAAGCTCGATAGCAAGGGCAATGTAAGGGTGTCCGAGTTCTATTGCTTTGTCTATTAATATTTTCAAATGCTCACGAGGGATATATTCTCTTTTGGGTTTGGGAAGTTTGATTCTCATATTTGAAAATGGGTTGGCAATATCGGCGGCGAAGATTTTCTCCATTACTCCGAATTTATACATTCTGCGCAGAAAAGCGAAATGTTTTTTTACGGTAAAGATAGAGGTTATCTGCAAGAAGTTTTCATATAGCTTGTTGGCCGATTTGTAGTCAAATAAATCAAGGGGTGTATCGGCGAGAGATGTTCCTTTGATGTTTTTGCGATTTTCCATAAATTCATAGGAATCCTCATATTGTTCTTTCATCCGTTTGCCGATTTCTTTATAAAAACGGGTGGTTTTGTATTCTTTCCAAAGGTGGCGGATGGTTTTGGGGTTGAGAGGAGCTTCGCCGGTTTTGCGAAATGTTATGGTTTGTTGATAGAGTTCCAATGCCTTTTGACATGCAACAATATAGTCTTTTCCTAAAGGCTGAGATTTAACTGTACAGCCCTCCGGGATAAGACGAGCCGGTAGGTTGAAATAGTAAGCTATTTCGCCATTGGCCAGCTTTTTGTATGTCAAATAAGGTATTTTCATTTTCTATTTTCAAAAGCAAAAATCCAAATCCGTGGCAGTTTCAGTGCAAGGTGTAAATTCTGTTTTCTCGCGATAGAGCTTTACTTTGCGCGAAAAAGATTTAATTTCCAGTTTTCCCTGTTTGACATATTTATTTAAAGTGCGGTTGTCTCCGTTTCGGGCAGAGAGCCCAAGTAAAGACTTCATTTCTGCCGCTGTCATGAATCCGGTATCAGTCATTTTTCCCCTCTCTTTCGCGGTTTAAGCTATGTCTAATAATGGCAGTTAGGCGTTCTAATGTTACGATGGGCACAGAAACTGTGGTTGCGTTTTTAAATATGCAGGGACGGATATTTTCACTTAATAGCGTATTTATTCTGATTAATGTTTCTCTAAGCCGGTTAATCTCGGCTTGCTGATTAAGCAAATCATCAAGGTAACACCACTTCTCAATTTTGGTATTACAAACCTTAAATCCGGCACCGGATACATCTTCGATAAAATCAGCAAGATGATGACTCACGGTCCAAAATTTATTCCCATTGCACCTGACATTTATAAAAGCGAGCCAATATCTTTTATCTTCAGGAAATACTTTATCATCATGCCAAATACTCATCATTCCACCTCAAACAAATCTTTAATGCTGGCTTTGCTCTTGCCGATGTAGGTCGAGCGGTTTAAAAAATCTTCAAAGCTATCATAATAAGTCTCAACAAAATCCCCCTCATCGCAAATAGAAGTAACGCCATTTTCGTCAAGGCTTCTTACGTGATAGAGGAAGCCACCAAACTCCCACACATCGCCAACTTCTGGTTTTTCTTTACTCATTTTAATAAATCTCCATTTTCGTGAATATTGCCGATGATTTTCCAATCATTCTCGGGTATGTTGTGTGATTGTCTAAAGACATTTAATACTTTGCCGGTTTCAAGCTCAGTGAAATAAAAACATTCACAAGTGACATCTCTTATAGATCCGTCATACTCTGAAACCTTTTTGAAGCTCAACACTCCAAACTTCACAACACAATTTACACCGTATTTGAAATCGGAAATAATATCCCCCTCATAAATAAGGTTGCCGTTCTTATCCTTTAAGCCGGTACATTGCTCAAGTATGCAATCTTCGGTAACGGCAGGATTAATGTCGTTTGTCCCGCACCCATCCAAGGTGTCTTCAAAAGTAAATACTGGATTAAATCCGTAAACATAAAATAGCTTTTTAGTCGGCGTATGATATGCTCTAAACTTAAATCTATCGTTCATTTCTTAAAAATCCTTATCAAAATAAATGTCATGCCCAAAATAAAAAGTACTCATGATAGATTGTTACCGATTTCAATTGTCATTTCTGTGCCTTTCCACATTTATTGCATATTTTGCAAAACTTACTATCTAGCCTCATCAAATCCGCGCAACGCGAACACCAGCGCACGTTGCAAAAACCTAGCCAGCAAAGTAAACGTCTAATCATCTTAAAGCCCTCCCAAACAAATACGCAGCAAAAAAGCACATGACAGTAGTAACAACGTCTGACAGGTTTTCTCCAATTTCAATCATTTCAGCACCTTGGTTATTCTGGTTAAAATTTTGTTGAATTTATCTATTGACACAATATCTTGGTTAATAAATTCATTGTGTATTTTTTCTTTAACTTCTTTAAGCAACTGGCAGAGATGATCTATCTCTATCTCATTACTAGTTACAAGAGCTGATAAATCATTATTTTCATCTCTCACACGCTTCAGTTCTTCGTAATCACACGGAGCTAGAACTTCGACAACTTCAAACGTGTAACTTATCGCATAAAATCTATTAAATTTACTTAGCTTGGCGACGTCTACATGCCCGTTTGATAGCCTGACATAATACAGCCCTGCTTTTAATTTTCTAGCTTTCCAGTCATCCGTTAAACTCATTTTTTTTCATCCTAAAATAGTTAAATGGTTAAAATTACAAAGCTAGCACCGGGCGAACGTACCGACTGCTGCTGCTCTTACGGTACCAGTCCAAACCGTAACTGTAGTAAAAGTAAGAGTACCACGCGTAGCCGTTACCGTACTCCGACGAAGACCAGTACCAACTTTTTTTCAACGGCTCGCCGCCCGCACGAACAAGGGCTTTGTTGACAGCATCCAAATTTTCGGCAATCGCCATCCACTCTTCTTTAGTTGGAATTCCAATTTTTACGGCGTCGTGCCAATTCATTTGTTCCGGCTCATCATGCAGCGCCAGCACAATCGTCCGGCCGTTGATAGTGGCGGCGCGAACGCCGACCGGCTGGCCGTTCTTTTTCACAATCATCACTCTGAATTTTGACATTGTTTATTTCCCAATAGTTAAATGGTTAAAATTGCAAAGCTAGCACCGGGCGAACGTACCGATAGTTGACGTTCTTATAGACCCAGCCCAAACCGTAACTGCCGTTAAGGTTAGAGTCCCACGCCCACCCGTAGTCGTACTCCGACGAAGACCAGTACCAGTTTTTTTTCAACGGCTCGCCGCCTGCTTTGATGAGGGCTTTGTTTACGGCGTCAAAATTTTCAGCAATCGCCATCCAGTCTTCTTTTGATGGAATTCCTAATTTTACGGCGTCATGCCAATTCATTTGTTCCGGCTCATCATGCAGCGCCAGCACAATCGTCCGGCCGTTTATAGTGGCGGCTCGAACGCCAACCGGCTGGCCGTTCTTTTTAACAATCATTACTCTGAATTTTTTCATTTTTTCCTCACAAACAAAAAATCGGGCGAACGTACTGCTTGTCGTCCTTATCGTACCAGTCCAAGTCGAAGCTGCCGTTAAAGGTAGAGTACCACGCGCCGTAGTCAGAGGTCTCCGAGGAAGACCAGTAATCTCCTTTCAGCGGCTTGCCGCCGGTACTTTTCAGCATTTTGTTAACCGCTTTTAAGTTTTTGCCAATAAATTCTAGTTCATGTTTCATCGGCAGCCGGCAGTAGTGTTCTTCACACCAAATTTTTGCGTCAAACCAGTCCATTTTTCCCGGCGCGTCTTCCAATCCAAGGTCAAAATAATGCTGGCCGTCAATGTAACATCGTATGGCTACGGCTTTGCCATCTTTTGCTATTGTTGCCATTGTTCCGGCGATTTTGGCCGGTTCAAATGCCAAGTTATTTTCGTAGTCCGGGGTATTGTTACTCATTTATTTCTCCTGATTTCGATTAAACGAATGGTGTAAGTGGCAGCGTTGAAAAAGAATAAGTGTATTTAGTACGGCCTGCATTGCGGCGATTTCCCTGTCTTTTTCTCCTTCAGTCATGGTTTTATTTATGACACGACGCGGATAAACCCGGCGACGCATGTCAATTTCGCGCTCGACGCATTTGATCTGATCCGACAAACTGATTTGCATTGTTTTCCTTTCTTTTTCAGACCTCCGGGTCAAGCCCGAAGGTAACAGTTGTGGTATTTTCCGACAAGCCCGACAATGACGGGTGGCTTAGTCGGAATTTGCCCGACAAATAGTTTGGGCGGATGACCCGCCGCCCCGGGTGGAGTTAAGCTCTGTTTCTTACATAAAAAATCCGATGAAGATTGTTGAAAAAGCTAGAATAATTCCCGATGATTCAATAATTTTCATTGCAAAATCCTCAAAATATATGTGTTGGGGACGGGATGCGTGCCCAGTATTTAATTGCCTGCGTATGGGCGAAATCAGTGCCGGTCCATACGGCGACGTCGAAAACATAGGGCGGAATGCCGTTATGTTCCGGTTCTCCGGCAAATTTGCTCCGATAAAAACGCGGATTTGGATAAGCGATGACAAAAGTGTTCCAGCGTTCCGGTTCAGTCGGTTGTTCGGTCATCGGATGCCAAAAAAGTCTAGCCATGGCTTTTCTCCTGTTCTTCGGCAAAACGGCGGAGATGCGGCCGGGAAATCATAATCAGCGACTGATAGGCATTGTCTATTCTTGCCTGGTATTCATCGAACAGGTAATGGTTGTCGACCGGTACTATACCTTTGACTTCGTCCAAAACATTTGCAAATTCGGCATAGGTTTTGGAAAGTTTGGAATTGTATGCGTTAATGATGTCGTCAATCTGATTGGTTACCATCTCAATCTCCGAATGGTTAAAATTGCAAAGCTAGCACCGGGCGAACGTATTGATAGCTGCTGCCCTTATAGTCGTCGTACAAACCGTAACTGCCGCCAAGGTATGCATCCCACGCCCATAGGTTGTCGCTCTCCGAGGAAGACCAGTACCAACTTTTTTTCAACGGCTCGCCGCCCGCTCTGACGAGGGCTTCGTTTACGGCGTCCAAATTTTCGGCAATCGCCATCCACTCGTTTTTTGTCGGTATGCCAATTTTTACGGCGTCATACCAATTCATTTGTTCCGTCTCGTCGCGCAACGCCAGCACAATCGTCCGGCCGTTGATGGCGGCGGCGCGAACGCCGACTGGCTGGCCGTTCTTTTTCACAATCGTTACTCTGAATTTTTTCATTTTTTCCTCACAAACAAAAAATCGGGCGAACGTAGTAAATGCTGAGCTTATGGTTGCCGATGCCCAAACCGTAACTGCTGTTAAGGTTAAAGCTCCACGCCCACTCGTAGTCGAACTCCGATGAAGACCAATACCAGCCGTTTTTCAACGGCTTGCCGCCCGCACGAACAAGGGCTTTGTTAACAGCGGCCAAATTTTCGGCAATCGCCATCCATTCCTCTTTTGTCGGTATGCCAATTTTTACGGCGTCATGCCAATTCATTTGTTCCGGCTCGTCGCGCAATCCCAGCACAATCGTCCGGCCGTTGATGGCGGCGGCGCGAACGCCGACTGGCTGGCCGTTCTTTTTCACAATCATCACCCGAAATTTTGACATTGTTTATTTCCTCCTTACAAATATATTTATACGTTTTTTGTATAATGTCAATCGTAAAATAAATTTTTTTATTCGAAAAATTTATTGCTTTGATTTTTAGGAAATTTTTTTTTGAAAAGAGTAAAAAAAATACCGCCCGAAGGCGGCAAATGAGAATTAAAAGTTATTAAACTTTTTTGGCGTTGAGGATATAGACGACACGGCCAAGCAAATGCAGGTCGGAAAGGCTGAAAGAAAGCGAATCATACGCTTTGTTGTCCGAGCGGACGATGACGTCGCCGGTAAAGCTGTTTTGCAGTCGTTTAACGGCCAATCCGGCGGCGCTGGAAATGACATAGATGCCATCCGATGTCATTGACCGCGAAGAGGTGTCAACAAAAACAAAATCGCCGTCATTGATGGTTGGCTGCATGCTGTCGCCGACAGCGCGGACAATTCTTATATATTCCGGGCTGGCGGCGGTTATGCTTTTGAAATCGGTCAGCGGCATTTGCCAAATGCCGACTACGTTTTCTTCGGGGGTGTCGGTGCCGGCGCCGCAACAGGCGGAAACATCCAACATAGCTATCTCTACGGTCTTTGGTCGCGGCTGTTTGAACCATGATGAGACTGTGGAAACAATTTTATCGGCAGCGACGGCAGTGCCAAGCTGATGATTGGGCAGCGGAATAAAATCTAATTTTCCGGCATTGTAGGCTGTTAATTGGCCTAAATCGATATTTAAATATTTGGCAATATTATATAACTTGTCTGCCGGAATATCGTGTTTGTTGGAAATGAGCTCGGAGACGCGAGCCTGACTCCAGCCAATCTCTTTGGCAAACTCGTTTTGGCTGATTCTTTTTTCAGCCAGAAGATCATTAATCCATTTCCATTTGCTCATATCATTTCTTTCAATAATTCATATTGTGTATGATAACACTTTTTTTTTGTTTGTAAAATACGTATTTTGTATTGACTGTATCTAAATTCGGATTAAATATGTTTACGGGAGGATAATATGTCTGTAGATATGGTAATTGAAAAATTTGGCGGTGTTTGTGCTATGGCACGTGCACTGAATGTTTGGCCAAGTGTGGTCATGGGCTGGAAACAAAGAGGAAAAATTCCGGTATGGAGACATTCTTCAATTTTGCAAAAAGCTGAAGAATTAAATTTGGATTTGGAAGATTTTGAACGGGAGAAGGGGCTTGAATCTTAGCTGGCTGGGTTTTTTCTGTGTGCTTTTGGCGGTTTTTAAGCAGGCCGGTGTTTTGGAAATAAACTGATGGCTGGTTTTTGCACCGTTTTTGCTTGGCGCCGTTTGGTGGATTGTGGAAGTGTTTTTATATTTCCGCGTTTTGGTTTGGTTTTGGGAAAAAGGAGAAAAGAAATGAGTGGTAATCCGAATTTGGGTAAGGTTTTGCAACGGGAAGATGATCCGCAGGAACCGGTTTTTGAACCGGTGGCGGCAAAGGATGCCGAAGTTGGCGGCATTGCCGTAGACAGACTGCGTTCCCTGATTGAACGCATTGAACGTTTGGAAGAAGAAAAGAAAGCCATCGCCGGAGACATTCGCGACATTTTTGCCGAAGCCAAATCCGCCGGTTTCGACGTAAAGGTCATGCGGGAAATTCTCAAACTCCGCAAAATGGACGCCGCCGACCGCGACGAAAAGGAATTTCTTCTGGAAACCTACTGCAAAGCCTTGGATTTGTGAAAACAATGCGTGAATTTTGGTGGCGGCTGCGGATGGAACTGCGAATTTGGCAGTTGCGTCGGAAGGTTTTAAGAGGAAAGCAATGAGGCTTGCTGCATGGATTGTCGGCCTGCCGAAGAAAAAAAACTGCCGGTGACAGTTTTTTCGAGGAAAAGCAATGAGGCTTGCGTTTCCGGATCTCCGGGACAAGCCCGAAGATGACGGAAACGCTTAGCTGGAATTGGCCGAGGGTGGCGATAAAAGAGGATGACAAACAAGAAAAGGGAGTGAAATGGCAGCATACAGGGGAAATGACTATTATCGGGGGCTGGCGGTGGTTGACCGCTGTTGTGAGGAGGCAGCAAAGAAAGGCTGGTCGTCGTATGCGTTGGGCAAAAAGACTTTTCGGAATGCTACGCAATGGGTAAATATCGTAGGCTCTGCGCGGACGCCGAAAATCGGAACCTTAAATAAAATTGCCGCCGCGCTGGATGTGAGCGTGGCGTATCTGCTGAGTGGTTGTTCGTACGATTATGGGAGATATAAGCCATGTCGCGTCAATCTGCGCCGTTTGTTGGAGCTGCCGCGGCGGCATGGTTTGGACGATGCTCAACACGTTCTGTTTTCGAAAATTCGCCACAATTTACAGAAAGACATCAGTCTGCCGGTTGTTTTCGAGCTGGAAAGCGTCTTTGGGCTTCCGGCGCATAAACTGGTGTTTGAGTATGAACAAGAAGGAATTTATACAAAAGGATTTTGAGCATGGCGGGGAATTTTAAAAAGACAGTTAACAAAACGGCGGTGGTTCTGCCTTATTCGATCTGGAGCGGTCTGAAAAACTGTCCGCGCGACATTATCATCGACACGATTGATTTGATGATAGCCTATGATTACCGCTGGCTGGCCAACGAAGAAGCCGGGTTGCCGCAGACGATTCCGAAACCGGCTGCGGGGCGGAAGCTAAACCCCACCGCAATTACATTGTTTACATTTGCGCGCGATCTGATTGACGCCAATAATCGGCGGTATTACGGCAAACAGCTGGAAAAAATAGAAAGAGACCGAAAAGCGGCCGAAACCGGCGCGACAAGTCTTTCGAGCGCCATAGACGATCATCTGCCGGCCGGGTTGTAATCCCGGGCGGCAAATTTTGATTGGAGAAAGAAAATGCGATTTGACGATGAGACCTATATATCGCCGGAAGAACTGCGGAAAAAGGGTTTTATACGGCGCGACGACGGAACTTATTATATGCGTACGACGCTGGAAGTCATTTATGAGGAGACGAACTGGCTGCGCCGGTTTCGGCGGCCGTTCTGGCTGCATACGGCGCTGAACCGGCTGACGGCCGGAAAACGTTTGTCTGCCGATCATGCGAAGTCGGGCACGGAAACCGCCAAGGCGCAGGATATGCGGAAGAGCAGGGTTGACGGCGGCGGAAACTTCCGGCGGCCGGAATATATGGATGATGCAGAAGAGCGTTTTATCCGCGCTATGCAGGCTATCCGCCCGGAATGCCGCAAAGTGGTGGAAAGGGTATGCCTGGACGGGAAAATGATTGTCGCCGGCGAGGCAAAACTGCTTTGCGCCGGGCTTGACGATTTGGTGCGATTTTATTGTCTGAGGAGGAAAAAATGACCTGAATGAGCGATTGATAAGAAAACGACGATGAAAAAAATAAGAAAAGGAGAAAGACAGGCAAAGACGGTATTATTTTGGTATTATTCCACATATAAGCCATAGTTTTACGGCCTCCCCGCGGCGTGGGTGCAGGTGAGCCAAAACGGGAACTCAGGCCTCCGGATATCGGTTGCGGCAAGGTCAAGGCTTTGTCGCCGGCGATGGGAGACAGAAAGAGCCGAAAGGCTCCGGAAAGTCGGATTTTTTCAGTCAAAACCGACATAAGGATTTTTACGCTTTTTTCAATAATCGTCGGAAAAGCAAAAAGAAAAAAAAGAAAAGAAGCAAAAGAAAAAAAATAAAAATATCCCGGGTTTGGGATAAGGGTAAGGGGGAGGACGAGGGGGAAAGGGATTGGGCAGGTTGTGGATAAGTTTGGGGAAAGGGACGGAAAATGAGGACGGGAAGGGAAAAGCGGGGAAAAGTGATGGTGTGGATAAGTTTGGGGGAAAGGCTTAGCCGGAATTGGTCCGAGGATGACGGATAGGGACGGGGAAAGGGAAAATTGCCGTTGCCGGCAATTTTGGCAAGCTCGGCAAGGCGGTTTGTGCGGCGATTTGGTTTCGGAAAGACAAAAAAATTTTCTGTTGAGGGTTTAAAACGGATAATTTGTCGATATTTACTGAGGGTCTGATAAAAAATGACAAAAGGAGTAAAACATGGATTGGATAAGCGGGTACTATCTGTTTTTTTTGGGCGTGGGACTGTGGCAGTCAGTCAAAGCCGGCCGCCGGCCGGAAGCAACAGTATTGATCTTGGGGCTGGAACTTCCGGTTTGCGGGCGGATGTTGGGAATCTGGTAAAAAAATAATTTTTATGCTTGACATTATCCACAGGGTGTTTTAGTATTTTCGTAGAGTGAGAAATTGTGAGTATACAGTTTCTCATTTTTTATGCCCGCCTTTCTCCTTTTAGGCGGGTCTTTTGTATCTGCCAAAGCCCTGTGTCCCCGCGCAGGGCTTTTCTTTATTGCGGGCAAGGATAAAAAATGAAAATAAAAATGACGGCATATCAGCAGGGGCTGCTGGAACAGGTCGAAAAGCTGGGCAATGAAATCCGGGCGCTGACAAGCCTTGCCGAGAACAAGCCCTGGCTGGTTGTGGACAGGAAAAAAACGGAACTTGCCAGGCAGTATGTTGAGACCGGACTGCTCTGGCTCAAAGAAGCGATTGAAAATCCGGCTTTTGCCAAAGAAGAGGAGGACTGGCGCTTTGGAAACGAGGACTAAATGCCGCCGCTTTGGGGTTTTCTTACCCGAAAATATGCGCGCGCGATTGTTCTATTAAGCGGAAGCCTTAGAAATACAAGGCTTTCATGGAAGTTTGAAACCGCTGTTAAAAGCGGTTTTTTTTATGGGAAAGTTTGAAAAATGGCAAAAACGAAAGACGAATATCTGTCCGACTTCAAAAAATGGGGATTGCTGGGCGGCCGGCCGAGGGCTTTTAAGTCGCCGAAGGACATGGCCGAGAGAATTGCCGCCTTTCTGGAAGCCTGCGAGAGCCGGACGGTGGACAAGGTTACCAAAACCGGCGTCGTGACGGCCAACATTCCGGCGCCGACGACGATTGAGGACTTCTGTACCTTTGCCGGCATTACCAAAACGACCTTTTATGACTATGGCGACAAACCGGCGTTCAAGCCGCTGGTTGATTATTACAAGCAAGTTGTCGAAGCCTACTGGGTTCGCCAGTGTGCCGAAGGGATTCCCGGCAACAAGGCCGATTTTATTCTGAAAAACGCCTTTGAAGGTAACTGGAAAGAAAAAAGCGACGTGACGATGACGCTTAAACAGGCGCTGGTCGGATACGAGGGGGAAGAGAATGGAAACCGTGAAGGTAACGATACCGACCCCGTTTAGGCCGCTTTTGAAAGAAAACCGGCGTTATAAATTCTATTATGGCGGGCGCGCCGGTGGCAAGTCTTTTGCTTTCGCAGACAGCCTGCTGATGCGGGCGCGGGAAAAAAAGGTTTTTGTCGCCTGTGTTCGTGAAATTCAGGATTCTATCAAGGATTCTGTCTATAAGCTTTTATGCGACCGGATTGATTATTATGGTTTAAGCGATTTCAGAGCTTATGAAGACCGGATTGATAATCTGGTAACCGGAAGCCGGATTATTTTTAAGGGATTGCGCGACCAGAACGCCCAGAACATCAAATCGCTGGAAGGCGTGGATATTTGCTGGATTGAGGAAGCGCAGACAATTACCAAAAAAAGCTGGGAAATTTTGGATCCGACCATTCGCAAGGACGGTTCGGAGATTTGGATTTCGATGAACCGGATGGAAGAAAACGATCCGTTGTGGAAACTGGTGGCTGCGAATCCGGACGAGCGGACGCTGGTGCGCAAGGTCAATTATTATGACAATCCGTTCTGCCCGGAAGAGATTAAAACGCAGGCTGCCAAATGCAAGAAACGCGATTTTGACGATTACTGCCATATTTGGCTGGGCGAGCCGGTATCGCAGGGCGATTATAAGCTGATTAACAGCAAGACGGTGAGGGAAGCCATGAAACCAAAAATGGACGGTTCGACGTCGCCGTTGGTCATCGGGCTGGATATTGCGCGCTGCGGAACGGATCGCAGCGTTTTTTGTTTCCGTAAAGGGCGCTGGTGTTACCGGCTGCATGTGGTCAGGGGCTTTGATACGGTTGAACTGGCCGATTTGGCAACCCGTTTCATCAAAGATTATCAGCCGCAGCGCTTGTTTCTGGATTTGGGAAATTCCGGCGCCGGCGTCTATGATATTTTGAAACACCGCGGTTTTGGCGAAGTTGTCAAGGGAATCAACTTCGGCGGCAAGGCTATTTTGAACGACCGTTACAAAAACAAGCGGGCGGAAATGTGGGACGGTGTCAATCAGTGGCTGCGCGGCGATTTGCCTGTGCAACTGCCTGATGACGAGGAACTTTTTGACGAACTCTGCGGCGTGGAGCGGGTCAAAATTGCGCAAGACCAGCTGCAGCTTGAAGACAAAGACAAATTCCGCGAAAGAATCGGTCGGTCGCCGGATAAGGCCGACGCTTTGGCGCTGACCTTCGCTGAACCGGTTTTTGACAATGGAAGGCCGCGGCTTTACGGCAACGGGCAAGTAACTTTTGAACAACTTTTTAAGGATGTGGGGAGCAGGGAAACAGAATGGTAAAAGCAGTTTTGGACAGGGTTTTTATTCGGCTGGACAAGCAGGAGAAAAAAACCGAAGGCGGAATTATTCTGACAGACGGGCATGAGACCGAGCGGACAATTGGAACGGTTGAAGGAATAGGCCCGGATGTTAAAGCAGACATTAAGCTTGGCGACCGGGTTTTGTTTCATGTTTTTGACGAGCTGCCGACCTATGATCCCGATGTGGTTGTGGTGCGGGAAAGCTCTTTGCTGGGGATTTTGACCGATGAGTGATGATTTTGACATGACCGAAGCCGAGCGTGTGGATCGTTGGCAGAAAAAGCTGAGCCGGGCCGAGGAATACTGGAAGCCGTTCCATGATTTGATTGAAGAGACCAGAAAATATTATGGCAACGAGAAAAACAAGAATAAACACAACATTTTTTGGGCTTCGGTGGAAATCATGAAGCCTTTTTTGTATTTCAAACAGCCGCGTCCTTATGCAGACCGCCGGGAGAAAAACTCTGATCCGGTTATTGCCGCGGCCTGCCGGATTATTGAAAATGCGCTGGTTTGGGATTTGGACCAGTTTGATTTTGACAGCGCGGTTAAGTATGCGCGCAATGATTTTCTGATTTCGGGCATGGGAATTCTGGAAGAAAAGTATGAAGCGGAGATGCAGTCGGCCGAGGTTGACGGAGAAATCAGCGAAATTAAAAGTTCTGAACGTGTTATTACTTCATATTTTGATCCGGCCGATTTTCTGGCGGACAGCGAGAAAGTCGGGATTTGGGAAGACGCCGGCTGGGCGGCTCGCAAAATCTGGATGACAAAACAGGAGGTCATTGACGCTTTTGGCGAAGAAGTAAAGAATTTGATTGTCGAGCCGGGCGAGAAAGACTATCAGGGCAAAGATACGCTGATTTATAAGGTTTGGGACAAGGAAACCGCGAAAATTTACTGGATTTCCAAGGAATGCAAGACAAGGTTTTTGAAGGTCAGCGATGATTTGCTTAAACTGCCGGGATTTTTTCCTTTTCCGAAGCCGATTTTTGCCACGCAGCGCAATGATTCGCTGCTGCCGGTGCCGGATTATGCGGAAATAAAGTCTTTGCTGGACGAACTGGATGGCGTAACCAACCGGATGAAACTGACGATGAAGGCGCTGAAAGTAAGCGGTGCTTATGACAGCGCTTTCCCGGAACTCGGAAACATTCTGAACAAAGACGTGACACTGGTGTCCATCCCTGATTTTGACAAGCTCCGGGATGCCGGCGGTTTGCGCGGAATTATGGATTTTGCGCCCATCGAGCAGTATCTGAACGTCCTGAAACAGCTCTCGGAACGGCGTCAGCAGCTGAAAGCCGAGCTTTTTGAACTGACCGGCGTATCCGACATTATGCGCGGAAATTCAAACCCGAACGAGACGGCTACCGCCGTTAAGCAAAAGACGAACTTTGGCTCGCTCCGCAATCAGGACCGTCAGAACGATATGCAGCGGTTTTTGACCGATTTGTTTAAAATCAAGGCGGAAATTATCTGCGAGCGTTTTTCTGAAGAAACTCTGGCCGGGTTTTTGCCGGAAAACGATGTTTATCCGCCGGAGGTGGTTGGGAAAGCCGTGCAGTATCTGAAGGTCGAAAAACTGAGCGGCATGGCGCTCGGAATTGAAACGGATACGGCTTTTAATCAGGATGCCGAGGCGCAGAAGGCCATGGAGACCGTCAAAGCCATTAATGACATGGTTAAAATTGCCTTCGAGGTTATTTCGGCACAGCCGCTGCTGCTGCCTTTATACAAGCAGATGATGATTTCCGTGGTGGCGACTTTGCCGAATGCCAGACAGTTTGAATCGGTTATCGAACAGACTTTTGCCAAAATCGGCAGCCAACTCAGTCAGCCCAAGCCGCCGCAGCCGAATCCGCAGCTTCTGGCCGTGCAGAATCAGGCGCAGAAAAATGCGCAGGAATTTGCGGTTAAGAAAGAGCAGAACCAGATTAAAAGTCAGGAACTGGCACTCAAAAAACAGATTGAAGACAACAAGGTGGCCATGCAGAACAAAGAGGCGGAGATGCAGTTTGCCCTGAAACAGGAGCAGATCGCGGCGGGAAATGCGGTGACGGCGAATATTTCAACCGGATATGTGAAAGGATTCTGATGTTTGAAGCGTTCAGACTGCCGGACGGCAGCGTTGCCGAAACGCCGGCCGAAGTTGAGAAGTTTATGAAAGCCAACAATCTGGCTTTGGCACAGGATTATTCGGACGAATATCGCAAGAATGTTCGTCTGCGTAATGAAAAAGCCCAAAGAGACGACCTCTGGGCGGAATTTATGCGTAATTACAAAAGGAAAATATGGAATGAGTGAAATTTTGCAGGATCAGGATCCGGCTTCGGCAGCAATGCAAAGCCAGGATATGACAGGCGGTAACCCGGGAGAACAGGAAGCCGCGGCGGCTTCAACCGTTGACGAATATCTGGACGCTCCTAAAAGTTACAAAAAAGAATATGCCGAACAGTTCAAAACCTTGTCGCCCGAATGGCGGAAATATCTGACCGAGCGGGAAAGGGAAGTTGAACGCGGGTTCAGCGATTTTGGAAACAGACTGAACGGTTATAAGTGGTTGGACAATGTTTTGACGCCCCGGCAGGAGCGACTGGCTAAAGCCGGTTTTGCCAAGCCGCAGGATTGGATTGAGGCTTTGGCAAAAGTTGACGATGCTTTTGCAGAGGATCCGCAGGGGACGATCAAAAAGCTGGCCGAAGCTTACGGCATCAGTTTGGAAACGGAAAACAACACTGAGAACAATCCGCTGTTGCAGAAAATAAGCCGTCTGGAACAGAATTTCAGTTCTTTGAACGGAATGATAGCCAGCCAGCGGCAGGCCGAAGCCAACCAGACCATCAATAATTTTATCGAGGCCAAGGATGAGAACGGAAATCCGAAACATCCGCATTTTGACAGCGTTAAAAATGTGATGGGGCAGCTTTTGAACTCCCGTATGGCCAAGGATATTGAAGACGCTTATGCCAAAGCGGTGTGGCTGGTGCCGGAAGTGCAGGAGAAGATGATTTCGGCCCGGCAGGACGCCGCCTTGAAGAAAAAGGTCGAGGAAGCGGCGAAGGCCAAAGAAGCCGGTTTTGATCCGAAGGGCAAAGCCGCGGCCGCCAAGCCGGAACTGTCTACCCGCGATCTGCTGGAGCAGCAGTTTGACGCTCAGGGACTTTAATCTTTTAACTTAAGGAGAAACCAAAATGGCAAGTCCTAACTCAAGTTATGACGACATTTTTACCACGACTCTGGAAAACAGAACGGGTAAGCTTGCCGACAACGTCTCGGACAACAACGCTTTGCTGAGCCGTTTGAAGGCAAAAAACAAAATCCGCCCGATTTCCGGCGGTTCCAAGATTTTGGAAGAACTGGAATACGGCGAAGGCGATATGGTCTGGTATTCGGGCTATGACGCCATTGACTATACGCCGAAACAGCTGTTTACATCGGCAGAATATGCCATGAAGCTTTGCGCCGTGCCGGTGGCGATTTCGGGCGAAGACATGCTGAAAAACTCCGGCCGCGAGCAGATGATTGATCTGTTTGAAAAGCGCATTGAAAACGCCAGAAAGACAATGATGAACCAGATGTCGGCGGCGATTTACGGCGATGGCACCGGATCCTCCGGCAAGGCAATCGGCGGTCTGAAGCTGCTGGTGGCGGATGCGCCGGCAACCGGAACCATCGGCGGCATTAACCGCGCAACCTCGGGTAACGAGTTCTGGCGCAACAAGGCGACGACTTCCGCGGCGGCTTTGACCTCGGAGACCATCCGTCCGGCAATGGACGCCATGTATCTGAGCCTGAGCCGCGGAACCGACAAGCCGGATCTGATCGTGGCCGACGACACGATGTATTCGCTCTATGAGCAGGGGCTGACGCCGCTGCAGCGTTTCAGTGATCCGAAACTGGCCGATGCCGGTTTCCAGACCCTGAAATACAAAGGAACCGACGTCATTTATGACGGCGGTCAGGGCGGCAACTGTCCGGCCGGGCATATGTACTTCCTGAACACCAATTACATTTATCTGCGTCCGCACAAGGACCGCAACATGAAGGTAATCGGCGGCGACCGTATGGCCATCAATCAGGATGCACTCTACAAGATTATCGGCTGGGCCGGCAATATGACGATGTCTAATGCGGCTCTGCAGGGTGTCTTGATCAACAAGAGCGAATAGTTCAACTTCAACCGGGGCGGCAGCAAACCGCCCCTTTCTTTTAAGGAGAGAATTTTATGTATGATGCCGATTTTGCCGCTTTTCAGGATTTGTTGAACAAAAGCAAGCGCGAGGAGGGCGTTTTTGCAAGGTTTTACGACCGTTCGGTCAAAACCGGAAACCTGACCAAAGACGGTTTGCCGGAATTTGAAGACCGAACCTTTGTGGAAATACGCCTGAAGGACAACAACTGCGATGTGTATGACCAGCCCGCCGATGCCGAGAAAATGAACCGTTTTCCGGTAGAATATAACCGTTATCTGCTGGCAAAAAAACAGAAAGAAAAAGGCAGTCCGCTGGAACAGTTTGCTTTTCTGACGGCAGCGCAGATCGACAGCCTGAAAGTGCGCGGTATTTTCACGGTTGAAGCTTTGGCCGGAATTGACGAGAGCAAGGCAACAGACCTCAATATTGTCAGCGAACGGGAACTGGCGGTCAAATTTTTGCAGAATGCCAGAGGAAACGGCGCTTTGGTAGAGTTTGAAAAGAAAGAAGCCGCTTATAAGGCCGAAATTGCCAAGCTCAAGGAAAAGATAAAAGTTCTGGAAGACGCGGCGAAGGCCAAAAGCAAGGAGTAGCCGATGAGTTCGATTCTGGAAATATGCCAGGAAGTGGCCGATATTACTTCGACACAGCGGCCGACGGATTTGTTTGATGTCAATTCGCAGCATAATGCGATTTTTCTGAGCGTGGCAAAATCCGAGCTGGATTCGCTGATGCGCTACGGCGACTGGCAGGATCTGACCAAAGAAGCAACGCTTTTGACGGTGGCGAATCAGACGGTTTATCCGCTGGACAATATCGTGCCTGATTTTTATGCCATTTTGAACAATACCGTCTTCATCAAAGACCAGATGGAGAAAGTTATCGGCGCGATTACGCCGGAAGACTGGATGCGGGAAAAGTATTTCAACTGTCCGGGCATTGACGTCAAATTTAAAATTCAAAATAACGCAATAAAGTTTCTGGTGCCGCCGGCGCCGGGAATAAAAATCGTCTTCCAGTATCGGTCCAACGCCGTTTGTCTGGCTGACAGGACTTTCGAGGAGAAACCCAGACTAACCAAAAACTCGGATATTCCGGTTTTTGACCCGTATGTGGTTAAGCTCGGCATTATCTGGCGCTGGCTGAAAAGAAACGGGATGGATTATACCGAAGAATTTAACGAATATGAGCGCGAGCTCAAAAAGAAGTTCGGAACCGGTTTGGCAACCAAGGACATTAATCTGGCCGGGCCGGCGTTTCTGACGGATTACGGCGACGGGGAGGTGTTTGTCAATGCAGCGAAGACCAGTCAGCCGCAGCGTTAAATCGCGCGATTTCATTCTGCCGGCACCGATCGGCGGTCTGAATGCGCGTGATTCGCTCGGCACAATGAGCCCCGCATATGCAATCAGGATGGATAATTATATTCCGCTGGACAACAAGATTATTCTGCGGCCGGGATATGTGCCCTATGTTAAGCTTGGCAGCGAGACGGGCAACAGCGCCAAAGTTGAAACGCTGGTAAGTTACAAAAAGCCGCTGAACAACCGGTTGATTGCCTTATATGACCACAAGGCGTTTAATGTTTCGTCGCCGGCATACGTCAGGGCTTATGAGGGTGTATCTTTTACGGAAACGCGCTGCCAGACAGTTCAGTATAAGAATTATCTGTATTTTATGAACGGAATGGATACGCCGAAAGTCTATTATATTGACGAAGCGGATGCTGAGCATTTTGAAGACTGGGGATTTGAGAACGAGAGTTTGCAGCCGCAGCGGATTATTGCCGGCGCCGTCAGTAAGGAATTTCTGTGGTTTGTTGAGAAAAACACGCTGAAAGTCTGGTATGCGGCGCTGGCCGGCAATGTTTCCGGCGAGTTGAAGGCTTTTGACCTGTCGGCGGTGGCAAAATGGGGCGGCCAGCTGGTGGCCGTGGCAAACTGGACGATTGACGGCGGTGCCGGTATTGACGACATGACCGTGTTTATAACCTCGGAAGGCGAGGTTTTGCTCTATACGGGCAGTAATCCGAACTCGGCTGAAGGCTGGGCACTGAAAGGCTCTTATAAAATGAGCAAGCCGATAGGCTATCGTTGCGTGATGCCGTTTCAGGGCGATATCGTGATTATTTCGGAAGACGGGTATATTCCGCTCAGCAAGGCGCTGAGTTCAAACAATGCCGGAAACTCCCAGATTGCATTCAGCGACACGATCCGCGGTCTGGTACTTGACCGTACGGCAAACAACAAAGACAAGGAGGGTTGGCAGGGGATTATCTATTCCAAAAAGGGATACGGTATTTTTAACGTGCCGGTCAGCCAGCAGTTTGAGCAGCATGTGATTAACATTAATACCGGTGCCTGGTGCCGGTTTACAAATATCCGCGCCTTTTGCTGGGAAGAATTTGAAAACAAAATGTTCTTCGGCTCTGACGACAGTGTTTTTTTGTTTGACAACTCATATTCGGACAACGGTGTGCTGATTGAGGGACATATTGAGCAGGCATATACAAACTTTGGCACGGATCAGCTAAAAAAAGTGGTGCTTTTGAACCCCAAGACGCGTTCGTCAACCAACTATCAGCTGACGATTTACACCAATATGGACTTTGAAGACCGGAATGTGAACTATTTTTCAAACATCGGCACAATCGGCCAGACAAAGTGGAACGAGGCCAAATGGTCGAGCAGCGGCAACCCGATCGGCACCAAGTGGAGTACGCTGAAAACGACGAAGATCCGCAGTCAGTGGATTGCCAACAGCTCAACCGGATTTAAGGCTTCGGTGGTTTTTAAGACGAAAACGAAAGGAAACGTTATTGAGTGGTATGACACGGGAATCAGGTACCAGACCGGAACCGGCATCATGTAAGATCGTGGCCGACCGGGACGGAATTATAGCCGCCTGGGTTTGCCGGGGACTGGGCGTCGGCGTGCAGGAAATCGGCGAAAATTTTACGCTTGGATTTCTTTACGGCGGCCGGATCGTCGGCGGTCTGATCTATCATGGGCTGCAGGACGGCTCGCTTTGGTGGACAATTTATACCGTCGACAGGCACTGGTGCAGCCGAAAAGTGCTGAAAACTGTTTTCGGTCTGGCTTTTGACGGCATGAACTGTCATCGGATTAATATTATTGTGAGCAAGGATAATGTGAAAAGCCTGAAATTGGTTAAAGGGCTTGGTTTCAAGACGGAGGGCCTTCTGCGCCGCTATCGCAGCAGCGGCGAAGACTGTTATCTGTTGGGAATGTTGAAAAATGAATGTAAATGGAGAGAGAAATGAGTTTGGGCGGTCAGAGTACAAAAATGAACCCCGGCATATTGATGGGTTTGAGTTATTTGAGCGGAATTGACACGGCGGATTTTGATGCGGTCAATGAAAATTTTCAGAATTTGGCAAATCAGATGAGCCAGAGCGGCAATCTGGGCAGCTGGAACTGGAGCGTTGACGGGTCTGATGAGGCCAGACAGCGGGCGGAGGCGGCAGCTTTTCAGTCGTATCTGGACAAGACGACGCCAATTTATGAGCAACAAACGGATGATTTGCAGACGCGGCTGATTAATCAGGGGCTGACACCGGGAAGCGAAGCCTACCAACGGGCGATGACCGACCTGCAGAATAACCAGAACGACGCGACCAATTTGGCCGCCTACAATGCGACGCTGGCCGGACAAAACGCTTTCAGCCAGAGTTTGAACGACCAGATCAACGCGGGAAACTTCGGCAACAATGCACAGACCGGATATGTGAACCAGATTTGGAACCTGTTGTCTAATTCGATGAGTGATTATGACAAAAATATGGCCATGGCTAATTTGCTGACCAGCGGTTATAACCAGCAGCAGGCCGCGAAACGCGCAAATGCTCAAGGAATAAATTCCTTTATCAGCAATGGTCTTATGGCGGCGGCAACGGCTGCCGGAGGAATGGGCGGCGGTATGTCAGCCGGTGGCACTGGTGCCGGCGCGGGTGCGGCTGTTGTTTAATATGAGGAGTGGGAAATGAGACAGTTTAACCGAGACAGAGACATCATAAACTCGCTGCAAAGCTATCAGCCGCAGCCAATTCAGGGTATTGACTGGGCAGGGGCGCTGAACGCATATACGCATGCAAAAGACAAAGCGCTGGACGATTCGCGCCGGGAGGCCTTGGCGGCGGCTTTGGGAAGCGGCGATCAGGAGCAGATTGATAAGGCGGCCTTGGCTGTTGACCCGGCGGCTTTTTATGCCAACCGGCTGGCGCAGGCACAGCGTCAGCAGCAGCGGGAATGGGCCGTTGCCGACAGAGAACAGCAACATCAGTGGGATTTGGAAAAGCTGGAAAAGATGAATCAAAACGCTCTGGGACTGGCAAAAGCAAAGGCCATGATGGACGGCGGACAGCAGGTCGGCAACCAAGATTTGGCAGCATCGCTTGGCGTTCCGTTAACCGGAAATAAAAAATATGACGAAGCCTTGTTACAGAAGGCCGGAAAAGACAAAGCCGCGGCGCTTAAGGGAGAGCAGGCAGTGGCAGCTATGCTTCCGTCTGTCTCGGCAGCGCTTGACCGGGCCGAGATTGCCGCAGACAGCGGTAACGGAATTGGAAAAATTGGGGCGTCGCTTGAATGGCTTGGATTGAATCCGGCAGGAAAGTCGGGAGAGAATTATGCCGATATTGAAACTGCAAATTCGCAAATGAATGCTCTGCTGCGACAAAAACTGCAAGCAACCGGTTTGACCGGTTCTGAATTGAACTCGGCGGCAGAAGCGAATGCCTATCGGTATACAATCAGTCCTTTTGACGGCGAAGCGCGGATTAAACAGAAAATTGCGAATTTCCGAAAAGATTATCTGGGAGAAGACCAACCGATGGGGCGGGTTGATGATTATAAATCAAAATATGGTTTGAGGTAAAAATGGCTGATTTAGCAAGAATTAAGGAAAATGTGGCAAAAATGGCGGCGATGAAAGCGCCGGAAGAAGATATTGACGGATATATTGCCAGTGAGGGCGTCAGTATTGAAGATGTGCGTAATTATCAGCCGCAGTCTAGTCATGAGGCGACGTTAGGTGCTGTTTCTTCCTTTACGCATGGCGGGTCGCTGGGTTTGGCTGACAAGGTCGGGGGCGTTATAAACGCTCTTGGCGCGGCTCCGATGGATGCTTTGCTGACGGACAAGTCTTTTGCGCAGGCATGGAAGGACAGATATAACGAAATTGCCAGGGATTCGGAAAAGGCAAGAAAAGATTTTGCCGGGAATCATCCGTTGGCAGCGTTTGGACTGGAGGTTGCCGGAAACCTGACCGGCGCTGCGCCGAAAGCTATTTATAAAGCAGTGGCCGATAAGGGGTTGAAAGGGGCAAAACTGTTTGCATCGACAGCCGGAATCGAGGGCGGCATACAGGCGGCGGCAGATTCGGAAAGATTGAGCGATGTTCCTGAAAACGCGGCGGTGGGCGGTTTGGCAAGCGCGGCTTTGGCTCCTTTGCTGCCGGCGGCAGGGAAAAGCCTGCGATGGCTTTATGATGCGGCACTGCCGGCGCAAAGAGCCCGTAAAAGAGCGGTGCAGGCCCTGACGGAAGCGGCGGGCGAGAAAAATCTGCGCAATATGGTGTATGAGGCGCAAAAGTACGGTTCAAACGTTTTGGCAACCGGCGACGATAAGGTTTTGCAGGCGGCGCAGGCGGCCAGACAGCAAACCCCTGACGCGGCCAGCCTGATTGAAAACCGTCTGACACAGCTGGCTGATGAGCGGCCGGCCGTAACGCGACGAAACATTGAACTCAGTTTCGGTCGCGGCAACAAGTATGACAATATTGACGATTTGGTTGAAACGACCAAGACCAAGGCGGCGCCGCTATATGATGCTTTGCGCAAAATCGGCGATTTGGACGCTTATGCGCTGGGCAAAAAAGGCAGCAAGGAACTGGGCGGACGTCTGAAAGCGCAAAAGTTCAGCAATATTGAATTTGGCCGCATGAACCCGGCAAAATTGGCGCAGCTTAATGAAATCAGGGCAGCAAACGGCGAGCCGCCGCTGACCCCTGACATGAAAATTCCGCTGAATGTGGTTAAAAAGCTGTATGACAAGCGCATTGTCAGCGACAAGATGAAACCTGAGGAAGTGGCGGATATGGTATTTGACACCTTTTATAATCCGGATAATCTTGTAAGTGCAAGCAAATATCCGCATATTCAGGCCGTTATCAGTCCGAAGGAAAAGGTTTCCAATCTTGGATTTATCGGTCGGGATCCGGCCAACGGCGGAACGGTTGTCAAAAGTGCATTCAGGGAAAAAACAAACAGATTAAGAAGTGTCTATGACGTGCTGAATGAGGCTCTGGAGGGGCGCGCACAGCATCAGTCTGACCTTTCTTTTAATCCGACACAGACTTACTCGTCTTCTGTATATCCCTCATCGCTAGGTCCGGAAACCGGATCCCTGCGGCAGGCTGCGCGACTTTCTGACGTTCAGAGCCTCAATAACAAAAATATATCTCCTCTAGGGAAATATGTCAAGGGTAACGACCTGATTCAAAACGAAATCAAGAAGATAAGACGCAATCCGGAGTTTTCTCGCGAGATGAGGAATGCGGCGGATACGGACTTTAATATTTTGGATCAGGTAAACCAAAATCTGGGGGAAATGATCGAGGACGCCAAACGGGCGGGACATATGCCGACGGTTATGCGCCTGACCATGCAGAAAAACGAGCTCTTAAAGCAGATGGACAAAATTGCGCCGCAGTATAAACAGGCAAGAAACCTTTATGAGGCCAGAGGAAAAGCGCTGCGGGCACAGGCCATCGGCGAAGATATTTTCGACCCGAAAGTTACGCCTGATTTGATGAGGCGAAAAATAAAGGACATGGAATGGCTGGAGCAAAACAGCCTGAAAATCGGCGCGACATCAGAATTGCTGAGAAAACTGGGACAGGCGCCGAATGAGGCGGTTGCGCTGGGACGGATGCTTAATGACAATTCAATCAGAAAGCTTGAAGCCGTTTACGGAAAGCCGGCGGCGCGCGTGTTTAGGGAATATGCCGAATCTGAAGTTAAGCGAAACCGGAATATGAACAAAGTGTTGTCCGGTTCGCAGACTTCGGAAAAACAGTCGCTGCGAGATAAGTCTAATTTAACTCTTAATATTTTGCGTAATCCACCGGGAATTATAGGTGAGGTGTTGGGGGCGGCGGAAAACCGGATTATGAACGAAACCAACAAAGCCATTGCGGAACTGCTGACGGATCCGAGAGGCACAGCGCTGCTTGAGGAGTTGAGCCGTCAGAAAAACAGCCTGCTCAGCCCGTATATTGCTAATATTTTGCAGCGGGTAAATATTACTGATATTTTGCAGAGGGCAAATGTAGCCGGAGCGGTTAATGCTGACCGGTAAGACTTTCGGGGCTTGCTTATTAATTGACTTGACAAAATTTTATAAAAATTGCATATCTGTTTACAGGATTTAAAAAATTTGATATTCTTTAAGAGGTTGTTAAATAAATATACATCATAATTCATATGATGAAATCTTTTTTTGCTTATGTATATAATATATAAGTTTATGTCAGGTACAGAAATGAAACAAATGTCAATCAGAAAAATATTGCAGGCTCTGTATTATATTCAAAAAAACACGCCTGAAGACAATGAAAGCAAGACAGCCCCTGTTTTTTTGCTTAAGATGCTGTATTTTGCTGACAGATACCATTTAAGACATTTTGGTATTTTGGGAAGTGGTGATGAATATTTTGCTATGAAAAAGGGGCCTGTTGCTTCTGCAACAATGGATATTCTGAAAGGAAAATGGCCCCAGAAAGCTAATTCAGCTGAAATTGACCTTTTGAAAGAAGTTGTTGAGTTGGATGAATTTAGTGTTCTTATTAAAGAACAAGATGATGATGAATTGTCTCCTTCTTTTAAGGAAGCATTGGATTTTTCTTTGCAGACCTTTGGAAAATATGAATGGAATGAATTAAGCAGGATATCTCATGACTATCCTGAATGGAAAAAACATGAAGGGGAAGTTCGTAGAAATCCTTACTCCAGATATCCTATGAAGTTAAAGGATTTTTTCTCCGATCCTTTATGTAAGACTAATCTTAAATTATGTCATTTTGAGGAAGATCCTTTTAAAGATGATACTGTTTTCTTGAATGCAATGAGGGACGAAATTGATAGACTTTCCTGCTAAGGCTTTGCCTATCAGCAAGTGGAGAGCGTATAAAGGCGTCTTTCCAACAGATGTTGCGGGCAGCCATCGGATTATTATTATCCAGAATAGCGATCCATTACGCTATTTTTATGTTACATCTCAGGTGGAAAATTGTAAAAGAGTAAACAGGTATGATTTAGCGTCCATTGCCGAGCTTGAGGTATGCGAATGGGATTGTTTGACGTCCAAGTCCTGTATCCAATGCGATAAAAGTCATTTATGTGAAATAACGGAGCAGGAATTGAGAGAAAGGTATGGAAACGGGAAGCTTGAAGTTTTAGGGGAAGTTCCCGAAGTGGTCAAACAGAAAATACTTATGGCTATTGAAGCGTCAAAGACATATAGTGATCGTGAAAAATTGATTTTGATGCAGGATAGAATTTGAATTTTGGGTGGGGTTTCCCGCCCTTTGTTATTGGTTGACTCTTTGAGGCATAAAGGTTAATATTCTGCTATCTTTTGTTTTAACTGAGAGGAGCAGAGATGAAAAGGCTAATATTAATATCATTATTATTGCTTTCAGCATGTGGAACGGTTTTTAGTGGTTCTAATCAAAGTATGAATTTTGATTCAAATGTAAAAAATGTTTCAATTTATGTAAATGGGGCAATGATTTGTAGTAGTACTCCATGTCAAGTGGATATAGAGCGAAGCTCAAGTTCTTTGATGATTTTAGCTAAAGCTGATGGGTATGAAGACAGCATACAGCAGGTTAAGTCCAAAATAAATCCTGCTTCTTGGGGAAATTTACTATCAGTGTATAGTTGGACGACCGATTTTGCTACGAGTTCAATGTGGAAATATTCTCGGGATGGTGTCTATATTAACATGAAGCCTATTAATATAAGAAAAGCAGAACAGGAAACCTTCAAGAGGGATTCGGAGATTCGGCATTTTGCTTTGATAAATTATGGAGAATTGAGAGCAGAAGCTGCTGAGAATAGAGTAGGAGAGTATATTCATTCTTTAGCAAATTTGAGTGGCATATACGAGCAAAAACTTGTTGTGGATATTAGGCAAGCTAAAAGTGAGGTTGATTTAGCTAATCAATTGACTTTGGCTGAATAACACAAAGGGCGGGTTATCCCGCCCTTTGTCTATTGGTTGACTCTTTGAGGCATAAAGGTTAATATTCTGCTATCTTTTGTTTTAACTGAGAGGAGCAGAGATGAGAAAATTTTTATTGATTATGGCGGCCGCGCTGGTTTTGTCTGCCGGCATGGCCGAGGCAAAATATCAGCGTGGTTATGTGCGTAAAAACGGGACCTATGTTTCCGGGCATTTTAAGAGCAATTCTGACAGCAGCAAATTTAATAATTACAGCACAAAAGGAAACACAAACCCTTATACGAGGAAAAAAGGTTATATGAATCCGTATAAAGCCAAGAAATACAAACCGGCAAAAGTATATAAGGGGAAGTGATTTGTATATTCCTATCGGAATGATAATATTAATTCTACTTTTTATTCCTTTTAGAAGTATTCTTAATATTTTAATTATTTTTGTATTAGGCTGGTTGCTTATTTATTTGTGGCCTATTGTTCTAATATTGTTATTGGCGGGAATTGTTCTTTTTTTAGCGGAATGGGGTATTGGAATAATTACAGAATATATTTTGAAAGATAAAAGTAGATTTAATAAAGTTAGAAAAGTTTGTGGACAGTGTAAAAAAATAGCTGATTTTTGCGATAAGTATTTGTTTTTTATAGTGTTTACAATACTTTGTGTTATATATATATCATTTTTGATTGCTATGCTTTTGGGATATTAATAATTAATTGACTGTTGGTGTTTGATGAAATGATTAACTGTTTTAAAAATATTCTTTTTGTTTCTTATCTAAAAAATAAAGGAGTTCGACGGATTTGTTTTATAATTGGGTTATTTTTTGGAATAATAGATATTTGTATTTGGCTGGATGATACGAAAAATAACTTTTATAATATTTCTTTTAATTCAATGGAAGAAGTTGAGAAAAACAGCCCTAATGACGAAAAGTTACGGCGGATATTCAATAAATATCCAGTCAATTTTGGAAAGAATTTGGATAATTTTGATAATTGGAAAGGTTTCTTTTTTGATAGTTGGACAGACGACTATAAAATCAGAAAATCTTTTTTAGAAGATTGTAAAATAAAAGATTTTAGAAAACAGTATGCGAGTTGCGAACTGTTAGAAAAATATGTACAACAGGAAATTTCTATAAATAGGGCTAATTATCTTTTTCTATTGAATTTTCTTTATGCAATTATGGTTTTTTATTATCCTTTTTGGTTGTGTTGCGTAATAAAATGGGTTAGAGACGGATTTAGAGAAAGTAAAAATTGTTGACAAACGAATCTGGTTATTATTATTATAAAAACAGAGCCCAACACTCTGACATATACGGTTACGCTCCCGTAAGATGCGTTTTTTTATGCCTTTGGAGTAGGCAGAATCTTAGCTATTCTGGGGAGTGCGACGAATATATTGAATAAGTCCGCACGTTATATGTCGTGTGTTGAGCTCCCCAGACCCAGCTGAACTGGGAAACTTCTCAACAAAGGACATATTTAATGAATAATCTCGTAGAAATTTCAAAAGATAAACAAGTGGTTACGACATCGGTCCGGGTAGCCGAAGTTTTTGGTAAACGTCATGATAACATTTTGCGGCAGATAAACACACTTATCGGCAGTTTGCGTGAGCAACAGGATTTTACTCACCTCAAAAATGAGGTGAGTACTGTAAAATATGCAGTGGGAGAATATGCTGATTCTACTGGACGGAAGTTAAAGCAATATATTATGAATCGGGATGGTTTTACGCTGTTGGCGATGGGGTTTACCGGTCCAAAGGCACTTAAGTTTAAGCTGCAGTATATTCAGGCTTTTAATGATATGGAAGCTAGACTTAAGGCGATTTATCCCTGCGGTATGGATTCCCGTGTCAAGCACGGGAATGACAACAGAGAAGTCAAGCACGGGAATGACTATGATAAGCCGGTTGAGGTTGTTGCTCATACCCGCTCTTTGCCGAGCGGCAAGAAGGAGATTGTGCTTTCCGAAAAGGCCAAGGCCGAGATCGGCGGCATTGTCAAGAACTGTCTGGCCGCGGCGCTGGAGGCAAAGCGGCCGGAGATGTCCGGGTCAAGCCCGAACATGACAATAGAAAAGGCAAGCCCGAACATGACAACAGAGAAGGCAAGCCAGAACATGACAAAAGGGATCCTCGGGTCAAGCCCGAGGATGACAGAAGAAATAAGCCCGAGGATGACGCTAAGCCCGAAGATGACGACGGAGATAGACTATCAAAAGCTCGCGGCCGGGGTTGGCGGCTGGGTGTCGATGACGCTGATGTCTGCCCGCTACGATGACCTGAAGCGCGAGGCCGAAAGCCTGCGCCGGCAGGCGGAGCTTTGCGAAAAGCAGGCGGAAGAAGTCATGAAAAGCGTTAAAAAGATTGAATCCGCCTTCGGGATATGAGAATTAATAAAAAACATCTTGACATTATCCACAGGATATAATAGGCTTTTTGTAAAGTGAAGGAGTGGGACCTGTTGTCCGCTCCTTTTTTTATGGTCTGCCGCTTTGTATGAACAAGGCGGTTTTTTTTATGGAGAAAATGATGCCTTTTGATTCAGAGGGGAATTTTACCCGGATGCACAACTGGGAAGAAGACCGACAAAACGACATTGATATTATGTCTGACCGCATGGATGAGGAAGACGACAATTTTGCCAAAGGCTTTAATGATACGATGCTTCGTGACGGTCGTGCGACGATGACCGGTAATCTGAAAATGGGAAATTTTCAGGTTAAAAATATGGCAAAAGGAACTGTCAGCACGGATGCCGTCAATCGGGCGCAACTTGACGAACTGCAAACGAATACGGAAAAGGCGATTGATGATTTGGCGGCGCAGTTTCAGTATGTTGAGGAATTGCCGGAAGAGCCGGACAGTGATACTTATTATTTTTTGCCGGAGAAGTAGCCTATGATTTTCAAAGGAACGGTAAAAATCGGCGAAATCTATCATGGCGGTACGCTGATTGGCAAGGTTTTTAAGGGAAAAACGAAAGTTTGGGACGTTAATCCCTATGAAAAAGGCGAGGTTGTCAGCTATCAAAGTCCCGGAAAGTATGAGGGGACACTGTCGGTTGGGGTTTGGACTGTTTCGTTGTGCGGTTCCGGCGGCAGCGGTCTGGGATGGGCGCTTGAAGGATATCCGTGGGCGGCAAACGGCGGTTCAGGCGCTTTTGCCGAAGTTACGTTTTACAATCCGGTCAGCCGGAAGATTGTTTTATTTGCACCGGCAGGTAATGAGGCCGGAAGTCTGGACGGTGCTGCCGCATATATGGAATTGGACGGCGAGCGCATGATTACGGCCGGCGGCGGCACCAAAGGCGTTTTTAACAGCGGCGGCAAAGGCGGCGTTGTTACGATAGCCGAAGCGCTGGATGTGCTTTCGGAAACTAAGATAAATGGTAATGACGGCGGTGTGAAGCTCAGTTTTGATGAGGGCTCCGGCGGCGAAAGCGTTTCGAAATATGATGAATGGGGGAAGGGCAGCAGAGACGGCAGCAATGCCGGCGGCCTGCGGCTTGTTTATGAAAGGCATGTGCGATGAGCGGAATGATATTACCAAACCTTATTGCCGTCAGACAGGGAGACAGTTTTGACGTGGTTTTGAAATTTGTCAATGAACAGGGACAGAAAATTGATTTGACGGATTCTGTCTTTGAGATGCAGGTCAGGGAAATTGACAGTGATAATCTGGTTTTTACGAAAAAGGGCGAGGTTACGGCATCGGAAGCAATGGCAAGTTTTGCTTTGACCCCGGCCGAAACGAAGTATGATCCGGCAGATTATAAGGTCGATATTCAGTGGACGGACAAAGACGGCCGGGTAAATACGATATTCCCGATGGATGTCAATAAAACAGGAATCTTCAGAATTACGGAGCAGGTAACAAAATGAGTGACAATGCGGACATCTTTGTTCAGCCGGGAACAGCCGGAAAAATTGAAGTTTTGGTTCAGCGACAGTGCCAGCTTGAGGTTGACACATCGCTTTTATATGTGAAATCCGGACAAAAAGAAATTCAGGATTATGTTGACAATGTTTCCAAACCGGAAATTGACAGCTATATTGAAACTGAGGCCAAGCCGATCGTCAGTGAAGTCGTGAAAGATATTTCAGAGCCGCAGATTAATGAATATGTTGAAAAAACGGTCAAACCGACAATAGACGAGTATGTTTTAACGGAAGTTAAGCCGCTGTCTGACGCTGCGGCGGAAAATGCTTCCAACGCCGGTCAGGCGGCAACCGCTGCGGCCGAATCTGCCACAGCCGCGTTGGCAGCCGCAGGAAATGCCGAAAGCTCAAAAACAGCTGCGGCGGCAGCGGCATCATCAGCGGCGGCAACAGTAAACGTCTTTAATGAACACGCTGCTGAAAAGACAATTGCTTTCGACGAGAATGCGGCCCAAACAACAGATTCTTTTAATATACATGTTACGGCCCAAACAACAGCCTTTGATGAACATGTTGTCGCCAAAACAACAGTTTTTGATGAAAATGCAACCGAAAAGACAAATGATTTCAATGCAAATGCGGAAGTGAAACAGACCGCAGTGGACAGCAGCGCGGCCGCGGCGGCTGATTCTGCACAGGCTGCGGCGAATTCGGCGGAGAAGGCTGAAAGCTGGGCAACCGGAACAATTGAGACGCGGCCGGAAGGGTCTGCGGAATATTGGGCCGGCGTGGCAAAAAGGCAGACGCTGCCCGAACAAAGCGGAAGTGCCGGAAAGTGGCTGGGAACGGACGGAATCGTCGCCAGCTGGAAAGACGTTGCCAAACCGGTGTCCGTGCTGCCGGTGTCGCCGGAGGCCGGCGTTTTGTACTGTATTCCGGAGGTCTAAGCCATGCCTTTATACGTGGGCCATAAAAATTCGGGATTTAAGGCGGTTGGCAATTTGACCGAAAACAACGGTGTATACAGCGGTTTTTATGCCGGATCGGATTTGGCGTCGAGCGGCTACCTGCAAGCCAGTCAGAAATTGCCGGAAAAGATGTCTAACTTTAAATTTTTTATTAAATTTACCTGCACAGCTCTTGGGGGTTCCATTCTGTCTTCGGTACAGGACTTAAAGGGATTGGCAGATATAGAGCTTGCTTCGGATGGCTCATATCGCGTGTGGATTTCGTCAAACGGCACATCATATGATATTGCCGGATCGTTCAAGGGTAACTATACCTTTGTTGTCGGGAGCACCTATTATTTTTCCTTTCAATGGAACGGTGCGGCATATCAAACGTTTATTAAACCTGAAGGGGCGGCTGAATGGACAAGCGACATTTATATCGCCGGCACCAAACAACCGTATACAAAAGACAGTGTTCTGATTTTAGGCATTGACCAGAGTAATCCCGGCAATCCGTTTCCCGGTTCGATAGACGCTAACCAAACGATACTTTACATTGACAGAAAGCTTTGGCTGGTAAATGATGCCGTGAAGGCCAAAGATTTGTATCTGGGCGGACAGAAACTGGCCTATGCTTTTTTGGGCACGAAAAACAGCAACTGTATTACGCATATTCCGCAGGACATTAACTTTGAAATCGTGAACGGGACGACGCCGACGCTGTATGCCGGCAGCGAAGTCTGGGTTCCTTACGGAAAGGCTGCTCCAGCTCTCAATATCGGCAGCAGTCTGAACGGCGGCATAATCACGGCTGTCAGTTGGGACGGAAACAATCTTTTTTACAAGGTGCGATATGATACGGATTTAAGCATTGACATCACTTCCGACCCGGCAAGTGCGGAGTTTATTACTTCAATCTCTCCGGCGCATAGTTTCTGGTGGTTTAATCCGCACTATAGTCAGGATACGGCACCGAGCAATTTCGGACAATATGCGCTTTGGTATGATACTTCCGAGAATATTGTGAAGTGCACGACTGATTCCGGTTCAACGTGGGTCGGTTACGGGTCGTTTCCTGTTAATGTTTTCACGATGGCCGGAACCGGCGCCACGAAAAAGGTTAAACATGTTTTCAACGGTTTCGGCTTTATCGGCTCAACAGCCTATGCGTTGCCGGGGGTTAAAGGCCTGATGGCCGATGGTCTGAACGAAGACGGCAGCTATAAGAGCGTGGAACGGACTTTTGACAAAATGGTTATGCGAACCATGGCTTTTGACCGGAGTGCATTCTACGGCGTTGTGTTGGACGGCGAATATACGATACAGGGCGATAATTATATAGAGGCGGCGGAATTGTCGGCGGCGCCGGACGGCTATGCTTTCTGCTACAGAACTTCTGATAATACGCTTTGGTGGACTTTGAACAACAATACATGGGTTCAGTATCATGGGCTGCCGATTGGTTTCTGGACAACTTCAACCGTACGGATAAGTAATTTCAATCCTGCGAAAGAAGAGGCGGAAACCCGTGCTTTCATGTGTTATTGCAGTTATAACGCGACACAGACGATATGCAATGTAAACAATGGTGCAAGCTGGTCGGGAACTCTGGCAAGAGGGATTTATTATATCCGCGGTCAGGGCGCCGGGGCTTGGGGTAATGCAAGTGGCTGGGGCGATGGTTACGGCGGCGGCAGCGGTGCCGGTTTTGAAGGGTATATACACATAAGGGAGGCAAAAAAAGTTACGGTAACGGCAGGAAAGTGTCCGCCTGACAGCCGAGGCAACGGGGAAGACACCGTTATCTCAGGGGTTATGACGCTGGGCGGCGGCCGTATCGGCGTTATCGGTTCTGCCGGAGATCCACATAACGGCGGCCTGCTATCAATATCAAGTGACATTGATGTTTTGTCTTATACCGTGAAGTCAAACGGAAACGGCGGCATTATCCGCGGCGGCGGCAATTCGGTTTTAACCAATTCCGGCGGTGGTCCTTCAAATGCAGATGCCACGGCGCCCGGCGCCGGTGGCGGCGGCAGCTATGGTATCTATGGCGGCGGAAAAGGATATTATGGGGAAATTTTAATTAAGGCAGTGGGAGCATATTGAAAATGGAATACGATTACGGAAAAATCATACAATACATTGACGGAAGCTGGGACGAAAATTTTAACGCGGCGAAGCGCTGGTGCCGGGAAAACAACGCCACGCTTGACGAGCTGGTCGATGAACGCGAGGATTATTACAGGTTCTTTCGAATCAATAGAATTCCGGAACCCGAACCGGCGCCGGTGGTTGAACCGGAGCCGCCGACCTATGCCGAAAAACGAGCTGCGGAATACCCTGATATTCGGGAATATCTGGACGCACAGGTAAAAATTAATTCGGAAGACAAGGAACTGCAGGCCGAAGGGTATGCGCAGCTTGACAGATATGTGAAGGACTGTCTGGCGGTCAAGGCGAAATATCCGAAACCCGGTGCGGAAATTTTAAAAATTTAGTTAAAACAGGGACGGGGAGCTGCAACTCCCCGTCTTGCCAGCAATCCCTGGCAAAGAAAGGCTTTCCTTTCCCGCTTTGGTAAATATGCGCGAAAATGGGAAATTCAATGTCAGGGATAAAAAAATTTAAGGAAGACCTGCGCGAAGCCGGCAGGAAACATCCTCAATTATTGATACAGAAGTTTGAAAAACTCAGATTGTCCGAGCTTGAACTTTCTATTATGAAACTGAGATATGTAGACGGGCTGTTGATTAAACAGATTCCTTATGAAACCGGCCGGGGTATTCAGTGGGTAAAGAAAGTGCACCATAAGGCGACCTTGAAGATACTTGACGGCTTTGACGTGGCGGATTTTCTCGAACTGGACGTAAGCCTTAAGGCGCCCTTGCGGAAACTCTACAGTGAGATTTGATACCTTTATCCTGAAAATGTAAGCAATGGTGCTTACATTTTCAGGAGAAATGAAATGAGTATTGAAGTAAATGCCGGCTCTCTCGGTTCAGCGGCTTGGAAGTTTCTGAATACCGGTTTGGGCGCCGCTGGTACAGCTATGGGTGCAACGGCACTGGGTTCGAAGTGCAGTGAAGAGAAAGTACGGGAGATTTTTCGCGAAGAGATGGGACGAAACGGCAGAGGTTGTGCCGTAAACGATACTGTTGTGGTCAGTCAGCCCTGTTCCGACAATACGTGTGTCAACCGTTTTGAACTTGCGCAGAATCTGGAGATTGCCAGACTGCAGGCCAAAGAATATTCGGATACCAGCGATTTGAAGCTGTTTGAAGATTATACGAACCGTTTGGCGGCAGAAAAAGAACGTGTCAACGGCCGCTTTGAAACAATCTTCAAAGAGCTGGTTGACAGTCGTGAACGGCAGCAGGCGGAGATTTGTCGTCTGGATAAGGAAGCCGCGCTGAACAAGCAGGCGACTGATTTCGGTTTTATTTCTGTCAATCAGGAATTTGCACGCATCAACAATCGTCTGAACGACATAACCAAAGAGGTTATCCCTCTGTCGGTAATTTGTCCGCAGCCGCTGGCCGGATGTGTTCCGGTCGGTTTTCAGGGGCAGGTGGTTAATACCACGGCCACCGGCGAAACCAATACCGTAATTATGGCAAACAAAGCTGCCAAACAGCAGTAATCTCAAAGGGGCGGGGTTTGTGCTCCGCCCCGTTCTTTCATGAAGGGAACAGCGATGAAAATAAGTTTGGATAATTCGATGCTTGCCGTTAGCGAATATATTTCGCAGACGTTTGGCAATATGGAACCGACGTTGATGAATGGTCTTGCCGCGGCAGCGGCTCACTATAAACTGCAAACTCAGGGTGTGCGGATGTTAAAACTGTTGGCGGGCGACAGCAATTATATTGATTTGGACGTTCTGGAAAGCGTTGTCAAAAAGTATCTCGGCAATCTGCACGATACGAGCTTTAATACGGTAATCGGACAAATAAAGATTTCGGCCGATACGCCGGCAGAGATTATGGACGTCCTTAAAAAACATGGGGAGAATTGATATGAACAAAGATGAAGTTTGCGAAATGCGCAGGGATATGCACAAAGGCGTCAAAATGATGATTGAGACGCTGACCGCTTTCGGCAAAAGCAAAAATGATTTTAAGATGGGCGAGATAATGGACGTCTCGGATATATTAAAAGACATGAGCGAGGTTGAAAAGAATCTTGCCAAAGCAGATTATTATGACCGAAAAATGAACTAAAAAACAAAAGAGAGCGGAAACGCTCTCTTTTTTTATGGAGATATGCAGTGGATTTGAACGATTTTTCGCTTTGTGTAGCTTCTTTTATTGCAGGAGTTTGGAATATGCTTAATGAACGGTTTGTGAGCTTTCGGCGCACTTTATGCGTATTTATTCTAGGGTTTAGCTTCTGCTATACCCCGGCAATGATCATGTCACATTTTGGTTATGATCCGGAAGTATCAACCTGTGTCGGGTATCTTTGCGGTGTTCTTTCCACGAAGATTTATGACGCGCTTATCCGGTGCTTGAACAAAGTTCCGGATATTTTTGAACAGAGGATCGGAGGCAAAAGCGATGATAAACGAGAATGAAGCTGTGCAGCGCCTTTGCCTGCATGAAGGAATCCGGTTACAGCCATATCGTTGCCCGGCCGGTTATCTGACTATCGGCGTCGGTCGTAATTTGGAAACCAATCCGCCGACGGCTGAAGAAATTAAAGTTATTGGCGATTATAGAAGCGGCATTACCAAAAACGCCGCTTTCTTTCTGCTCAGAAACGATATTAAGCGTGTTGAAGCCGAATGTGCCGACCGGATTCCTTTTTGGAAACAGTTGTCTGCCGAGCGGCAATATGCGCTGGTGGATATGGCTTTTAATCTTGGCATTGCTGGACTTTTGAAGTTCAAGAAGATGCTGGGTTATATGGGTGTCGGTAACTACACGCAGGCGGCAACCGAATGTCTGGCTTCAAAATATGCCAAAGATGTTGGAGAAAGGGCGGTACGAATTGCCCGTTTAATTGAAAAGGGAGTATGGAAAATATGATTTATCTGATTTCATTGGGAATTGTCGTTATTTCGGCGCTGTTATGGCGCATTCGCGGCGGACTTTGGAAAAAATATATCCCGGAAAATAAAATCTGGTATGCGCTGTTTTTCGGCATTTTCGGGTATTTCTATTTTGGAAACAGTCTTGAGAAAGCCGTTGTTGGCGGCATTGCTTGTTTCACGTCTTATAAGCTTTACGGCTGGGGCTTATATCTTGGCAGATTATTGGAGGGCGGCCAGCTTAACCCGAATTTAGTACAATATCGGGAGTGTGAGCTGATAGACGATTTGCTCTATTCATGCCGAATTACTCTCAAGGGAAAGACCTTCTGGTTGTATGAAAATCCAAAATGGTTCGGCTTTTGTGGTACGACGCTGACCGGCCTCATCATCACGTTTCTGTGGGGCTTGTACTTCGGCAGCCTGCCGCTGATGCTCTCAGGCCTCGGAATGGGCGTCTGCTATTGGCTCGGTGGTCTTCTTGAAAAACTGAAAGCGCTGGGAAAATCCGGCTGGAATTGGGGCGAGTATCTCTTTGGTGCGTATATAGGTGCTTGGTTAGCTTGGGCGGTGCTATGAAATATGCGGTTGGTCTTGTTCTTTTTGCTGTTGCTCTTGGCGGAGCTTATCTGCTTGGCCGTAGTCATGCCGAAGTTCGGATTGTAAAAGAGCAGGTGGAGGTTGTGAAATATGTTTCGAGGGGAATGGCGGAGGTTCATGCTCGGCCTAATGCTGGTCGGGATGAATTACTTAAGCTCAT
>ULQI01012516.1_pt1 | contig 39002 bp, 56 predicted proteins | sample 1954261 | NCBI WGS metagenome assembly ULQI01 (sample SAMEA4835650, study PRJEB28245) | human gut metagenome | biome: gut microbiome; material: fecal sample | place: Denmark | collected 2008 | reverse complement strand
GCGATATAAAAGCATTTATCTAGGAACTTTTGATGATATTGATGATGCAGTTGAAGCATTAGAAAAATATAAAGATAATCACCCAAAGCCTGAAAAAGTAAAAATAAATACTACTTTAACGAAAGAACAGTATAAAAAATTTAAAAAATTAGGTGGTTATCGTTGGTTAAAAAATTTTCTTGACAATTAAAAATTAACATGTTAGGATATAACATGTCGAGGGTAAAAAAGTTTTATAAAAAAAAGAACGTTCGCCGGCATGCCCTCGACAAGCTGCCGGTTTTTTAATAGGAGAATAGATGTTAAATTCAATAGCAGAGGATTTGAGAATAATCTGTGATTACAAAATAAGCAAAATAGCAGTACTTAATATTCTTCAGTCAAAATTAACCCAAATCATGGGATTTAAAGCCGTTAAGTTTCAAAGCATTCAAAACATAGGAAGGTTTACACCTCTTGCTTATTTTGCTTTTAATTTCGTGCCGTCTGGCGGTGCTAAAAACAGATTATTAAGCGAAATTGACTTAAACTTATTAAAATTTTTCAACGATTATTTAAAAAAATACAATGAAGAGAGACTTGAAAAACTTGAATGTGAGCAAACTTTAAGATTGCAAAAAATTACTGACAAAGTCGAATTAAGACGTAAGAAAATGGAATGTGATGCAGAAATAAAAGCCTTTGTTCCTTTGAAAAAGGAAATAACAAATGCAACCCAAGCGAAGTTGTATAAATCCCTAGAGATTATAAAAGAAGCGGCCGCCGGTGCGGTCATGATCCTAAATTCAGAATTCGCTAGTTATTATGAAGATGCAATCTTGAATAAAGACAAAATGAAAAAAGAATTCCTTGATATGATGTATAACCTTTATGATGGTGAATTTCAAGGAACGGATACAATAAGTACAAACAGAGAAAATATTTCAGGAATTCCGGTGGCTTGTATTTTTATGTCAGATTATAAATTGCTGCTTGAAAATGAAAAACTTGCAAATTCATTCAAAAGTTATCTTGCCAGAGGTATGGCCCGCAGGAGTTTCATTTATTTCAAAAAGAATGAAAACTATTACACAGAAAAAATACAATATGCTACATTTGACGAGAAGAACGCAGCAATAGAAAGATTAAATCAGGCTTCAATGAAATTAAAACAAATCTTTGACGAAATAAAAGAGGGCAAGGAATATCATTTCAACCAAGAAGCAAATGATGAAATAAACGTATATAAAAACGAGATAGACAAAAAGATTTCAGAATTTTATAAATATACAAATGTATTGAACATAAAAAGAGAAATCCTGAAATTGGACTTAGAACACTCAACTTGGAAAATAATTAAATTGGCCGTTCTTTATCATATTTTAGAAAATCCGACAAGTATGTTTGTAACGGTTGAGAATTTCAGAAAAGCGGTTAAATTTTTCAATGAAACTCATGCTTGCTTGGAAGAAATGTTAAATGACAAATTATTCTCTGATTATGATAATTTCTATAATTATCTTGTTGAAAACAGAAATAAATTTGTTACAAAGATGGATTTAAGAAATCAGCGATTTGTACCAAACAGAGAATTTAAGGGGTGGTTTGAAGATGCTTTGACAAATGCAAGTGAGATGTGTGAAAAGAAAGGATTCTGTTTAGTTTCAAGAATTACAGGAAAGAGAAATCAAGGTTTTGAAGTTGCACTTTACGAACCTGAAAAATATAAATTTGAAGCCGAGTTTGACGGTAAATATCAGAAAGGGAAATTAATTAAAATAGACAATAGCGACTTAGAAGTCAGCACATTATAGATCGTATTAAGAAAAAGAAAGAGAAACCATGAACAAAAAATTACAAAATTTAATTGAAAAAGGAAATAATATAGTTTTATCTGGTGCTGCCGGAACCGGTAAGAGTTATCAGGTGCATAAAATTATTGAGAAGTACGGCAAAACAAAAAAAATCGCTTTAACTTCTACAACCGGCATTGCAGCAACAAATATAAATGGTCAAACATTGCATTCATTCTTAAATTTAGGAATGATAAAATCAGACGATTTAAACAAAGAAGTTTCAAGAATAAGATATAATCCATGGGCGAGATGGGAAGAAGTAGAAAAAACAGAAATTCTTATCATTGATGAAATATCAATGTGTGATGGATTTTTGTTTAATATAGTTGAGGAGGTGTTGCGAGCAGTTCGCAACAATTCAAAGCCTTTTGGTGGTGTGCAGGTTATTTTAGTAGGGGATTGTTATCAGCTGCCACCTGTTGAAAGCAACACAAAAGGCTTTTTCTTTGAAAGTGAAGCTTATGCATTTGGAAACTTTAAGCCGGTATTATTAAAGAAGGTTTACAGACAAAATGATCAAGAATTTATTGATTGTTTGAACAGAATCCGAATTGCAGAGCATACAGATGCAGATATTGAATACTTACAGAAAAGACAGTTCCCAGATATGAACTATGCTCTTCTTGATACAACATGCCTATATCCGACAAATAATGAAGTGGACCTATTGAACGAATATAGATTAAGTGATTTAGATGGTGAAGAATTTTGCTTTAAATCTAAAGATTTTGATTACACAGACCCTACACTAACCGGATTTAAAAGAGATTTTAATAAATTCATGCGTGCACCTGAAATGTTAAAATTAAAACCAGGTGCAAGAGTTATTTTATTGAGTAATATTGCTGTTAATCGTGGCTTGTGTAACGGTTCTATTGGTGTTTTTGTACGTCAAAAAGGTGATTTGCTTGTATGTAAATTCAATGGAAGAGAAGAATTTATTCCAAAGATAGTATTTGAAGTACATGAAAAATCAAAACTTGTATTTGAGAGAGAACAATATCCGCTTGCTTTAGGTTATGCCGTATCAATTTACAAATCACAAGGCATGAGCCTTGATTCTGTTGCAATAGATTTCTCAAGAGTTTTTGCTCCTCACATGGCTTATGTAGCTTTAAGTCGTTGTAGGTCATTAGAAGGTTTATATTTAAAAAATTTAAAATACGAATCAATATTTATAGATAATAAAGTTGTAAAATATATGGAGAGTTTGAAAAATGAATAAAAGTACAGCATCAATTTTAGCATTATTTTTAGGTTTTTTAGGTTTTCATTTATTTTATTTAGGAAAACCATACAAAGGAATATTTATGCTTATATTTGGATTAATTATAAGCTGTACAATAATTTTACCGTTATTAATAAATATTTCTGAATGTGTAAGAATTGCACAAATGCCTGAAGATTTATTTGAAAGAAAATATAACTCGTGATAAAATAGAACCGAAAGAGTAATAAAATGTTTCCAAATTTTGAAAAAATATATGCACCTGTTTTAACAGGAAAAGAAGATTTAAGAAAACGAGAAATTCAAGTATTATGTCCATTTCATAATGATAAAAATGCAAGCATGTCTATTAATACAGAATCAGGTTTATATCATTGTTTCGCTTGTAATGCTTCAGGTTCTGCAATAGGTTTTTATATGAAATATAATAATTTAACTTATCGTGAAGCTTTAGAACAGTTAGGACAAAATAATTATAATTTTGAACAAAGACCTGTAAAACAAATTATAGCAAAAGAACCACCGCCAAGAATAGATACAGATTACACCGATTATTGCTATAAGGTTTGGAATGATACAATTATGCATGATGAATTCTATGAATTTTATGCCAAAAAATTATACGAATTAAGAGGAATAACATTCCCTACTGCAGTAGCATGCTTTATTGGTTATGATCCGAATAAAGGGTGGATATTCCCATGCATAAGGTACAAGGATAAAAAGTGTGTTGGTTATGAAATAAGGCACAAACTATTTCAGCATTTCAAATTCAAGAACGGTGAGGAAACAAAATGCTACAAGGCCGATAATACACCGTCATGCCTGTGTTGGATTTATGAAGCATGGGATAACAAAAAATGCATTATCAATGAAGGATTCGTAGATTCTTACTTCCAATACCAATATCAATATGAAAAAGCACAAAAATTCAAAGGGGAACTTGCACAAGTTGATTGCAACATTTTAACAAGTTCATGCGGTGTCAAACATATTCCTAAATTGGTTGAACAGGCCAAATTGTGGAATGATTTTGACGAGATAATTTTCTGTCTGGATAATGATGATGCTGGCCGGGATGCAAAAGAAAAATTATTAGCATTACCTCATGAAAACAAATTCAGGTTTTTCAATATGCTTGAAGATGGTGAGGATTTTGAAGAGTTTTATAAAAGAGTTTTGATTAAAGGAATATACAATAAATGATTTTAAGAGATTACCAACAAGAAACAGTTGATTTAATATTAAATAACATTGATAAAGGAATAAAAACGCAATTAATAAACAGTCCGACAGGTTCAGGTAAAACGGTAATTGCAAGTGAAGTTGTTAAACAATTAGTTAATAAAGGACTTAAGGTTTTTTTTGTTGTAGCAAATGAACCTTTAATTATGCAAACTTATAATAAATTTGTTGGGATTGGATTATTCCCAAGTATTATAAAAGCAAATCTTGACCGATATTATTATCCGGATAGGAAAGTCCAAATAGTAATGATTCAAAGTTATTCTGCTAGAGTTGATAAACTTCCGGATTTAGATCCTGATGTAATTATTGTTGATGAAGTTGATTTTGGATTTAACGGTCAAATGTTCAAAAAATTAGTAAAGAAACATGAAAAAGCTCAAATTGTAGGACTTACAGGAACTCCAATTACATTCAAAGGAAATCTTCTACCGGGATTTGATTTTTATCATGAAGTTGTTACAGTGAGAGAACTTCAAGAAATGGGTTATTTATCTAAAGATAAAAATTATATTCCTGCTACACCTGATATGTCAAATGTTAGAGTTATGACTACCGGTGAATTTAATGAATCTGAAATGGACGAAACATGTTCTCAATCATATTTTATAAATGATATTGTAGAGACCTATAAAAAAGTTAATTGTGGTTATCGTGGGATTGTTTTTGCAATTTCAATAGGACATGGTGAAAAATTGCAAGAAGCATTTTGTAAAGCAGGAATAAAAACAGGATTAGTTCATTCTAAAATGAAAAAATTTCAAATTGATTATTGGATGCAAGCACATAAAGACGGCCGAATTCAATTATTAGTTAATGTTGGGAAATTAACAAGAGGATACGATGATGTTGAAATAATTGATTGTATAATGGCCAGGCCAACAATGTCACTTGCATTATATATTCAAATGGTCGGAAGAGCGGCTCGATTAGATTCAGAAGGAAAACACTTCTTCCGTCATTTTGATTATGCCGGAAATATTGAAAGATTTGGTTTGTGGTCAGAACCTCGGTTATATTCACCAGATCAGGAAGTAAAAAGAGAAGTTGAATTTAGGCCAATTGTGTGTCCGTCATGCTTTTCAGTAATTTATGAAAGAACAAACACATGCCCAGAATGTGATTTTATTCTAACGCAGCAGCAAGCACAAAGAGAAAGAGAGATTCAGGATAATTTAAGAGCCAAAGAAATTATTGAAATAAAAGCAAGCACAGGTTCAGCCGGTGCAATAGATGCCTTGACACATTTATTAGGTCATAACGGAAACACTTTTTATTACACAAAATTATTAAGTATGAAACCTGATTCAATTCCGAATGATACATTCAATTCAGAAGTAATAAGACTTTCAAATTATGCTCGTAGAAAGCAATACAACCCGAATTATGTATATTATAAAATGCGTGAAAAAATGTGCTTGACAATTTAATTATAACATGTTAGGATAATTAAAGAGGAGGAAAATATATGTCAAATCCAAATAAGTCTGTTTGGTTCAGTAACGGCAATAAAGAGTACGTGCAGGAACAAGCCGACAAGGAAAACAAAACATTTAACAAAAAAATCAATGAGATAATTGATGCTGATCGTACAAATAAAGAAAAGAAAGAGGTGTAAAATGGCAGCAACAGCAGCACAGAATTGGTTAGGATTTTCAGTTAATTTTGAAAACGTTGAGGACAGAACTTCAGAGAGCAATTTTGAGTTATTGCCGGAAGGTTTCTACAAAGCTGAAATCAAAAAAGTAGTTCAAAGTGTACTCGGTGCAAACGATAAACCGGCACTAACAATTACATTAGAACTTGAAGAAGGTAAAAAAGAAATGGTTCACAATTTATTTTTACCTCAAAATGGTGATGAACAAACTACAATTGATTTTAAATTGCAAAATTTAAGAAACTTCTTCACAAGATGTTTATATTCAAAACTTACAAAAGATGAATATAATGCACTTGATGCCAAAGAAAAGAATGATGCACTTGCAAAGATGCAAACTTCATCTAAAGGGCCGGCACAATTTGTAGGCTCAAAAGTTTTAGTTCATATCAAACAAGAACCTTTTATTGCTCAAGATAAAGAAACAAAAGCAATTAAATTCACAGAAAAACTGACAGCATCTTTAATTAATGCTATGCCAAAATCAATACTAAAATTAATCAATGAAAAAGAACAGAACGGTGTTGATATGAGTAAAATGCCTGTAATTTTATTTTCAAATAAAGTTGCTGCATGTGGCTTTGGTTTTTATAACGACTTCGATTCAGAAGCAGTATTAAAAAATTCAAAAGCATATGATTTTGTTCAAGCGAATTTAGTTGATGCCGGTGGAAGTTCTGCAACAACTGCAGCAACTGCTGAATCTGTAAAAACAGTTCCACAATTTTAATCCCTCGTTAAACTCTGCAATATAACTGGCAAATCGGAAAGACGGTTGACACTTGGACAGACAAGATGTTTTTAAGATTAAGAAAGAGGTAAATACATGGACTATAATGAATTATTTGGTGAAATTAAGCCAAAAAGTAATTATTCGACACCAACTTTTACCATAATATATGGGAATATTGGCTGTGGGAAAACTGTTCTTGCAACAACTTGTTCTGAATTAGGTCAGACGGTTTTAATTAATTTTGAGAACAGAATATCACATATTGATGAAACAGAAACATTAAGAATTGTTCCGACATCTGCTGGTGAAGCCAGAGAAGATAAAGCATGCACTTATGAACAATTTTTGAATTTTATAAATTTCATTGAACAAGAAAACATTAAATTCAAATATCTTATTATAGATACACTTGATGAGATGTTCGTAAAATTTATGCTTGGCATGCTTCGTAAAGGTGAGATCCAAGATAAATATTATGGCCGTCCGGAAGTTTATAATAAAATTTGGGAAATAACTAAAAAAATTAAAGATTTAGGAATTTCAATTATTGCCACCTGCCACCAAAAGCAGAATGAAGAAATAGATCTTCTTTTGACAGATGCATTAAAATCAAAAATAAATATGACGGTTGATAATGTTTTCTATTTGAAAACTGCTGATGATGATAATAGAGTTTTGACATTAAAACCTACCGGCAGCATTGTAGGTAAATTGACCGTCAAAAAAGAAAAATATAATGATGTACCTTTAGAGTTGATAAATCCAACTTGGAAAGATATTATTGAGGTGATTAATGCTTAATGTATTAGAACAAGAAGAACAAAAAGCACTTGTTACTCGTTGCCACATGGAAGGGATATATATTGTAAGTACAGAAAACAGCTTACAATTTCCTATAAATGCTATTTTGGATATTCTTAAACCGTTTTTGAAAATCAATCAGCTTGAAATTATTAAAAAGAAACTTCAATTGTTGATGAGCAAATTAACCAATAAAAGATATTCGCAAGGAATGAAAAAAGGTTATCCTGATTTATTCATTCCTGAATATAAATTGTATATTGAGCTTAAAAGACGTGACGGTGGAGTAGTGAGTGCAGAGCAGTTGGTTTGTCATGAGAAATTGCGTAGCTTTGGTTACAGGGTTGAAGTTTGTCATGGGGTTGCGGAATGTTGGCGAGTTATTTGTGAGGTGAGAGATGGAAAATCACATAACTAAATTATACGAACTTGTAGGAGTTCAAAAAGGTTTTTTTGCTTATAAAGGCTGTAATACAACTTGTAATAGATGCAATTGATGCGAAACTAATAAAAATAAAAGATGTCAAAGAACTATTAGAAAGCGAGGAGTAAATGAACCGAATCCTTTTAGTATTATTAATATTTTTATTAAATACAACTATTTGTTACTGTGAAACTACTTATACCTTTAATGGTAATAAAATTTATAGTTCAAATGGTATAACATATACAAAATATGGTAATACAACTTATTCATCAAATGGCAAAAGTTATAGGACCTATGGAAATAAAGTTTACAGTTCTGATGGGATAACTTATACACGTTATGGGAATAAAGTATATTCATCAGACGGTAAAACATATTCAACTTATGGCAATAAAACTTATAGTTCTGATGGTACAACATGTACAAAGTATAGTAATAGAGTTTATTGTAATTAAATGAAAGCGAGGAAACAAATGAACTTAATTAGCTTAGATATAGAAACCTATCCGAATTTAGACATGGTTGATAAACTTCCGGAAATAACTCCGGACTCGAGATTAAAAGATGCTGCAAAAATTCAAGCTGATATTGAGAAGAAAAAAGCTGAACAAATAGAGAAAATGGCTTTAAATCCGTTATATGGAAAGATTGCATGCATAGGCTATTATGGTGATAATATTCAAGAAGTTGACTTATCAGAAGAAAAGAATATGCTCAAAAAATTAGCTGAATTAATGCAAGAGGATAATGTTTTTGTAACTTGGAACGGCACTGGATTTGATTGGGATTTTATTTTTAAGAGAGGTATTATTCTAGGAATTGAAGATTTTAATTTAAGACATCTTGAAATTATTAGAAGTAGAAAAAAACCTCAATTCATTGACCTTATGGAAAAGTGGTGCGGTTACGGTAAAATGGCCAAACTAGATGATGTTGCAAAAGTTCTTCTCAATGGAGAGTGTAAAGAAGAATTTGATGTAAAACAAATTCCTGAACTAATAAAAACTCCAACGGGCCAAGAATTAATAAAAAGATATTGCTTGCAGGACTGTAAGCTCGTGTATGACTTATCTAAAAAGATGGGGTATTAGGTAATGGCAGATGAAATAATGATTGACAAATGTAATTTTGCAAATTGCAAGTATTACGTAGAAAACAATGGAATAGAATATCAAGGCTTATATCAATATACAAACATGTGTTACAAAGAGCCTTATGAAGCCATTTTGCTGGCACAAGATAATAGAAAGAGTAAAAGGGGTACTAAAATGGATACTAAAGAAATAATCGACGGTGTTGATGTGAGTGGGTGTGAAGCTTATTCTAAACATCGTGAGGGTTATTGTGGTTGGTACACTCCTTGCGAGGGAGACTCTTGTTCATATAAATTGGATTGGGCTTTAGACCAACTCAAACGTAAAGAGCAAGAATGCGAGGAGCTAAAAGAAAGAATAAAATGTAATTGTTTTGACCCTAAAAGTAATAATAATCGTTGTATTAGCTATAATCGTATAGCAGAAGATTATGAAAAAGATTTAAAACATTTAAAAAATAAGATTGCTGAATGTGAGAAATACAAGCAATTATTTGATGAACTTGATAAAAGAGTTTCAAATTGTATTGAAATTTACGATTGTATTATCGTGAGCAAAATAGTCAAAGACATCATCATCAAAGTGAAAGGAGAAGGAAATGAGTAAAGGATGTTTAATCAGTGACCTTGACGCTTTAAGAACGGATTATTCATATAAAATGAGTATTTTTTTTAAAAAAGTTAGGGAGAATAAACTTATAAAAGAACGAGATTACAGACGTTATAAAGCACTATATGAAACATATAAGAACGCATATCATCAAATTGATAATTTACTAAAAGACATATCTAGAGGAAAAGTAGAATTAAGAAAGAATTGAGGTAATAAAATGACTAACCTATCAAAAGTTTTAGCTGGATTATTTCTTGTCTATGGTATTTCAACGGCAGAAGGTAGCGGAAAAATTATTATTGATTTGCTAAAAGAAGTTGAAAAACAATACCAATCCAAAGAGCAGGAATGCGAGGAGTTAAAAAAGAGGGCAACTATTGCGGAAGATAATTTTGCTTGTGAAATACAAGCACGCTTGTATCATCAAAACGAATGGTTAAAATTTTCAAAAGAAAACGAGGAGCTGAAAAAGAGTGTTGATAAAATTAAAAATTATGTAAAAAATCAGATGTTCGATGTCGATTGCGAAAATTGGTTTGACCGTTTCATCTACACATTTGAGGAATGGAAAAAGTCAATATGTGAAGATAGCGCCCGCTACCTTAAGGCTCTTGAGGAGATTGAGGAAGTCGCCAAAGATATAACGGAAAAAGACTGCTATGAAAATTCAGATGCTAAAGCTAGTAAAATCCTCGACATCATCAGCAAGGCGAAGGAGGAAATAGTGGCTTACCGTAGACTGACAGATTTAAGGCTTGTAAAAGAATATTGTTGCAAACCGGAAGGTATAAAATGCCCAATACATAATTATTGCTATAACGACGAATTTCAATGTAGATACTGGAAACAAATTTTTAAAAGGATTAATGAAGAAGGCTTTGTAGTAAGACAGGGTAATCACTGGTATAAAGATTTTAGAAATGAGGAACAACTCCTCGGCATCATCAGCAAGGCAAAGGGGGAAGAATGATAATTAAAATAACTGAATTAACAGAGATTTTCTGTATGTTGATGTATGCGCTTTTCTTGGTACTATCTGGAATGTTTTTAGCAGGTGTATTTGCAACCTTTTTGTTTGAAGTGCTTCCAGATAAATTACAAGAATGGTATGAACAAGAATTACCTAAGAAATTTTTCACAAGGTTATGGAATACTTGTAAAGAGTTTCTAGAAAGGAGTTACCGATGACTAACCTATCAAAAGAGCGAAAGCGAGCTGAGGGTAAAAGCGTAAGCGCACCCGTTAAAAGCGAGCTTTCAAGACAACTGTGCAAGATTTGCGGGATTGAGCCTATAACTTTCGATTATGAACTGGCATTTAGAAAAGTCTACCCTGACTTTGAGCAGGCTGAAAATTTTGTAAAATTGCAAAAGCTTCTCATTGAAATCGGCATGGGCTTTGATATTCAGCTATTTGATTATCCTACAAAATTACAAATTCGTTTTTGTTGGGATGATGAAAATTTCACTTTTAAAATATTCGGTGATAGCTTAGAAGAAGTATTTTTGCGTTTTGCAATTCAAATATGCGAGCTTGATGACGAGGGAGATATCAAGCAAGCCATCAGAGCGGAGGAGTGGATGTATGAAAAGTGAACTAATAGCATCAATAATTGTCATTTTAATTCTGTTTTTGTTAACAGTACCTAGAATTATCGCATTAAAGGATTATCCACAATGTATATGGACTAATAACCCTGTAATGTGTAAAGAATTAATAAAATTAAAGAGATAAGAGTATGAATAAAATTTTAAAAAACATAAAAGTCCCTACAGGCAATATATGTATTATGCAAGCAGAAAAGGGTAAACTTGAATTTGTATCATTGCAAGATTATGGCAAAGCAAAAAATATTAAAGCTGACTTTTTAGGTTATACAAAAGAAATAAACCAAGTACCACACGGTGACTTATTGCCGTTAGAAGAAAAATGGGTTGTTACTGTTTCAACTCAATACGGATGCTCAATGAACTGTAAATTTTGTGATGTTCCTAAAGTGGGTAAGGGCTTGAATGCAACTTACGATGATTTAAAAAATCAGATAATATCTGCATTATCTTTACATCCAGAAGTAAAAACTACTAAAAGGCTGAATATTCACTATGCCAGAATGGGTGAACCTACATGGAATGATAATGTTTTAATTTTTACAAAAGACGTAAGAAAGATAATATGCCCTTATATTGGTAGAAGCCTTGTGCATCCAGTTATATCTACAATGTTACCGAAAAATAATAAATTCCTTAATGAATATTTAAATAGCTGGGTAGATATAAAAAATGATTTATTTAAAGGTGACGCAGGACTACAATTTAGTATTAATACCACAAATGACAAGCTAAGAGAAGAATTATTTTCCGGTAACTCTTTGGATTTAGAAGAAATATCAAAAATTGGGAAAATGCTTGATCTGCCGAAGGGTAGAAAGTATACTTTAAATTTTGCAATAGGTGATGAATTTGAAGTGAATGCTGAAAAGTTACGTGATTTATTTAACCCTGAAAAATTTATGGTAAAAATAACTCCGATACATTTAACCAATGCCTGCAAGGAAAATAATATTGTAACAAGTAACGGTTATTTTGATTACTCTCCATATAGAGAAATAGAAAACAACCTCAAAAATGTAGGCTTTGATGTTTTAGTTTTTATACCAAGCATTGAAGAAGATACAAGCCGAATAACCTGCGGAAATGCAATATTAAGTAATAAGGGGTTAGAGAATGAACACACCTAAATACCTATACCACGGCAAGCTCTGCCCAGTATGCCAGATAGATTTTGAGCAAAATATCATCTTAATCAAAACAGATGAACTGAAAAAAGAGTGGATTAAATATGAGAAAGAAAGGATTGTAGAGGAATGCTAACTTTTAACGTTAAAAAAGAATGGTTTGAAAAAATCAAAAGCGGAGAAAAAACGCATGAATATAGAGAAGTAAAACCATATTGGACAACGAGAATAGGAAATCATTTTGGCTACTTATTATGGAGCGATATTGATTATTTAAAAAGCGGGAATATTTACTATCCAATACTAAAAGACATTATTTTTGTAAAGGGTTATACTGGCGAAAAATTATACGCAAGGGTTGTTTCAATAAAAATCGTTGACGGTACAAATACCGATTTAAAAATTAACAAAGATGTATATGATATTGAATTTAAACTAATAAAGGACAATGAATAAATGACAGATAAAGAGTTAATTCAATTAATGATTGAATATGCTTACTTAAAAAGAAGGTTTGAAAGAGTTACTTCAAAATTAAAAGAAGAATTAGAAGAAAGGGAAATAAATGAGCAAATACAACTTCGAGCAGAAGAGGAATGATTATATGAGCCCACCAGAGCTTGTAAAAAAGGCTCTGGCAGTAAAGAACAGACAAGAGTTTGATTTAGATGTTTGTTGTTCTGATTTTAATATACCGGCTATTCATTATTATACAGATGGTGATTGTGACGGATTAAAAATGCCTTGGAAAAAACTTAATTGGTGTAATCCACCTTTTGATGAATGTGCAAAATGTATTAAAAAAGCCTATGAAGAGCAACAAGAAGGAAATGAAACAGTCATGCTCATACCTGTAAGAACAGAAACTAAATATTGGCATGAGTATATCCTATTTAATCCAAAAGTTGAAATACAATGGTTAAGAAAAGGCTATTCTTTTATAAATCCTGATGATAAAAAATCTATGGGAGTTTTCAAAAATGCTCTTGCATTGGTTTATTTTAATGCTTGACTTTATTTTTATAACATGTTAGGATTATAAACAAGAAAGAGGTGAAATTATGATGTTATTAATTCTTGATAGAAATCCTGTAAAATCAGCTTTATTAGTTCCTGATAAATTAAAATTTAAGCAGCTTTTAGAGTTAGCACAAATGATTTCGACTATTACTGGCTCTGTTTATAAACCTGTAAGACAAGGGAAAGAAATTCAGGAATGGATAAAAAAATATCCTGATTATATAAAATTCTATTACAGAACTTTGTATGCTTGGTGCATTGAAAATATTAAAATGCGAGAAAAAACAATAAAAGATTTAATGACTATTTATTTATCATTAAAAAGTGCAAAATTTATTCATTATCCTGAAACTGCAATATTCAGGTATAATAAAAATTATGAAGGAACAAGTTGGCAAAATAATTCAGAATTGTCAATTAATACCGCAATATACGAATATAAAAAATATTTATGTTGGAAAGGTTTTCATGATCATTTACAAAGCAACTAATTTAATTACTAATGACAAATTTAGCAAAAAAGGAAAAAGAAATGATTATAAAACACAATTCAATAGAATATGGTTATAATACACAAATTAGACATGACAAAAAATAAACTCCCTTTTGTATTACGGTGGTCATCAAGAGAATATACTACAAACCAAAATTTAATCCTAAAATCCAAAGAGAACGACCACCCTCTTTGGTAGGGAGTTTATATGTTAATTATCTCGCCTGAAATATTGTATAATATAAGAAAAAAGGAACTTGAAAAAATGCTTAATGACATAGGTAAATCCGGTTCAATTCAAAGATGGACACCATCAGCTGTGGAATGTTATCAAAGAGGTTGTATTTGTTCAAATTGTCCGATTCAGGAGTTTATAAAATCTAAAAAATGTCAAATGAAAGCAGCAGTTCTTGAATTAGTAAAAATTCATGGGATACCAACAAAAAGAAATGGCCCAAATTATTGAGCCGTTGATCGTATTGTTAAGAAAGAGATCCTTTTAAGTAATACCATTTGATTTTACTTCTTATAAAAGAACCGACATCTGATTTTGTTACCCATGGATATGGCGGCAAGAAAGTAATATCAGGTTTCCTATAGCTTGATGTTTTAGGGTGTTTTATTCCAAATTCGTAATGTGTCATTACAGTATCTGGTGTTATATTTATTTTATACTTTTTGCATAAACCGGCAACAAATTTACATGCTGCTTCAAATTGAACTGCAGTTATAGGATAAGGGCCAATATCAGACCGACTATGATAATTAAGCATACCACACAAACTGACACCAATTGAGCCTGTATTCCCACCGCCTGTGTGTTGTGCATATTTACCATCATAGCAATTTTCATTATCTTCAGGTTTGTAAATTCCTTCATGTGTTTCACCTTTTGCATCTATCAAGAAATGATAGCATTCTTTTTCATGCTGATTAGGTTTACCTATACCACCTGTCCAATGTATAATAATTCTTTTCATAGATTAATCCTTTATGATTAGATCCAATATAAAAGGCAATATAAAAGTGATTACACTAGAAATACCGACAAAAATCCAATATCCTTTTTCAAGCATTGATATTCTTTTTTCGTGATCTTCTTGTGCTTTTTTGCAATTAAGACAATTATTTTTTATTACCTTAATGTCAGCAAACATTTCAAATTGTTGTTCTGATGTCAATGTCATTTGATTTTTATTCCCTCAAGTTTTTTCTCTATTACTGCAACTTTTTTATATAATTCATGGATTTCTTGATTATTTTCAATATTCATCATTTTTTCAGATTTTTTCATGAATTCAGCTGAAACAAGAGGGTATTTATTAAGTATCTCTTGCATAATTTCTATATCTTTATTTTTTAAATGGATGTCTTTTTCATTATCTAATTTATCTTTAAAAGCTCTTGCAGCAAGATTAGAAATATTATTAAACAATATATGTCCACCAAATAAAGCAAGAATTATTACAAAAAATTTGAATATTGGATATAGATTCATTATTGTTTCACTCATTTGTTTTTATCCTATGTTGAAAGAATGGTGCATTTTTATCAAAGATAACTTTTGCATTACTTTTAATACCATCTTTTTGAATTGTATCATCAATTATAGTATTATTACCCCAATCAAATCTGTACCTTACCGTTTTACTGCTCTTAGAACTTTTAGAACGACTTGATTGCTTTTTCATATTTTTATTATACCATATTTTAAAAATAAAAAGTCCACACAAAATAGCAAATGTGGACATTGGAAGAGTCTAGTAAAAAGATTTCAATATTATTATACCATAAAAAGCCCTGTTATACAACAGGGCTTGGGGGAGGTGGGGAGCTTATTATAAAATAGCTTTAATTAATACTCTGAAACTGTCTTGTGCAGGAGCAAGCGAACCAAAATTAACTACTACTGTGTTAACGGTATCTCTTGCAATATCAACATTGATTGCTTCACCTGTTGCAATTTCTACTACCTGAACAATTACATCTTTTGTGTTTAAATTGTGAGTAATTGTAAATGAAGTTGTAGCACCATCTCCAATATTTTCAGCATATCCGTCAGCAAGTTTGATACTTCCGTCAATATCTTGAGTTAAACCGCTTCCTGCAATGTCGTTTGAAAGTTTAGCTTTTCCGATACTTGAGTCTTTAACCTCTAATTGATTTGAACCATTTAAACCAACTGTCAAATCATCATATTTTACATCTACTAAACCATCAACAATTGAGATTGCTTCACCTGCAGTGAAACTTTCAATGCCTACTTCAACCCATTGAGCACCGTCATATTGTTTTAATTTCCCGTCTGTATCAACTGCAAATTGGTCTTGTACGGGTGCAATAGGTAATGCCCCACGTTTAATAGTAAAATTCTTTAACTCATTTTGTTTTAGATCTAAATCTGAATAAAAAACTTGTGCCATGATTTCCTCCTTATTTTATAACTACATAGCCGTTTGTGGCTTTTGATAACTCAATAACAACAGTATTGCCTTTTATACCAACTGAAGCATTAACAAGTCGATAAAAAGGAACATTGCCCTCTATCTCTTCAAAAACTTGAACAGTAGGATGAGAGATTGTTGTTTCAATATCTAAATATCTTTTGTTTTGAAAATCGAACTTTAAACCATCCCTATTTTCAACAGGAATTAATGCCGGGGCATTGTCTTTATTTGTATAAATCAAATAAAACTTGCCTTCTTCCATTTGGTCTGTGTCAATCATTACATATTCAAATGCCATTATCTAACCTCCGCTGTTAATGTTGGTCTGTCATTTTTATCATCCCAATCAAGCTGAATATATGCATCTTTATCTAATGCAGCTTGAGTAATTACAAGCTCATCATCAATAGCTGTAATTTTCTCAGCAAGTTGTTTTTCTTGCTCGGTCAATTCATCAAAATCATAAATAACTTTAATTAATGGGAATGCTCTGTTTGTGCTGTCAATATAGAAGCCATCATCAATATTTGATTGAGCCATAAGTTTGATGGTATCCAATTCTTTTACGTTGATTGTGAACTTTGGTAAATCTACAATTTTCGCAACATTTGTGTTTCCAGCAATCTTTCCGGTATAAATGGAATCTATAATCTCAGAGCCATCAGAATTTTCAAACCAGATTTTAACATCATTTTCAGTTGGTGTTCTGTTCTTCAAACGTAAAGAACACTCAATTTTCACTCGTCCATCAGCTTTAAATTTGGCATTTCCTTGAACCTTTTCTGGGTCAGAAGAACCGGCATCATGCCAAGAGTTGTCATTGATAATCTTTCCATCTCCGCCGGAGAACACACCAATCGGCAATCTGGTTTCGGTGCTGTTGACCGTGTAGCTATAACTAGCATCACCAGCCGGCACTTTTACCAAACTTCTATAAACATAATCCACAAAACGCAAATAGCTTTCTGATTGGTGTGTTAGCTTGCTTATGTAGCTTTTGGTAAATTGAGGGGCAACATCCAATTCAAAATCATTCAAAATCAAGGTAGTTGGAATTTGGCTAACATGAGGATATATCATAACTGCCACTTGATTTGCTTGGTCTGGTACTGTGAAAGCATTCGTGTCAGTGTGTACACCCAGCACTGCATCTTTTGTAATAAATTTGTTTTGAACCTTTGTCCAACCTGCAGCAAACTGAGGTTGTGAATTTTGATAGCCAATCAAAATAGGAAGTGCAGGCTCTCCTTGTCCGCTCCATTGCATCAAAGAATAATCAAACGCATTATTTTTATCTGTAATCTTTACAGTTGCGTTCATATTCTTGTTCCACAAATCTCTGGTTTCTCTTCGGGTTAATAATTTACCAACAGAGAACACTGGCAAATCTGTGCCATTGTCTTTTATGGTTAATTGATAGTTTTCAATTTTTACTTTTGACTTCCCAAAAGAAGAAACAAACAAGCCATTGCCCATAAGTTCATGTTGTCCATCAAGTTCTTCTTCTCCCTTTGTGCGAACTAAATCGGCAGCCAAATTCATAAAGTTTGTGCCATAGTAGATTTGATGTGGCAAAATATTATATCCTGTCTTTTGCTCAAAGATAAGTTCTGCTGTGCCTGTATTGTGTTCTTTGTCAACAGTTTGAATATAAATACAGGTATTATCGCTCAGCTCAATAATTTGACCACCAAAGGAATAGTCAAACTCAAATGAAATCTTTTGTTGTCCTTTTGCCGTTAATGATGCAACTAAAACTTCAGGTTTAATAACATCACCCTGTTTGTACTCGTGGCGAACTGCTATCGGGTTGCCATTGTCATCAAGAACATACTGATTTGTTTCTGGGTCAACAAGTTTCAATTCTGCATATCCATCAAAACTTGCTATTGGGCTGTTTAATGTTTCTGCATAAAAACCAAGCCTAAAGTGTGAGCCACCTGTAATGTTTGGGTCTAACTCATCACCCTCTTGAATTGTAAAGGCTTTGTTTTGCATATCATAGCCAATATACATTCCCATGTGTTCATATCTGTCACCAAAGTAAGGACGTTGGTCATGAAAATCTGTGTTAATTGGCTCTGGATATGATAACTTTGCAAAAACACCATCAAGAGATTTTTCATAGTTAGCGTCCAAGTCAACCGTTCCACCGCCCACATTTCTTATGCGAACTTTCTTGCTTAAAGATTGAACTTTTGAGCCTGTAAATTCTCTGCTTTGATCATCTACAAAAGTTAGGCTTGAGCCACCGCCAGATGAAGCATCAGGTGTAACTTTCAAAATGCCACCATCTTCAGTTACAGTAGATTTGCCAAACTCAATAGAGTTAATTCCTATATGCACATTGCCCTTGTCATCAGAAACAGCCAAAGAAAACTCGTGGCTAATTTCATGAGGTATAAACTGCCATGCATTTTCATTCTGCAACGGCAAGAAATAACCTAAATAACCGCTTTTTCCTGTTATTGTATAAGGTTTAGTCTCACCTTGAATATTATCGCCCGTTTTAGGTGTAAAGGTTAGTGTAGGGTTTGTAACACCATTAGACAATAATGCTTCAACCATAATGATTTTATTATCCGCTACTGCAGGCAACTCTTGTGTGATTGTTTGGTCTGAACTTGTGAATTGATAAGCCATATATAAAGTTGTTGAAGAAAATTGAACGTCTGAAAAATCAACAGCGGTTTGTTCTTCAAATCGGTTAGCCTCAAACAATGCTTTTATTTCTTGCGGAGTTTTACCAGTGTTTATTGGTCTTTTTGCTAAATCTTGATAAGCTCCTGTTAATTTCATTTCTCTTGAAAATAAAGAAGTATTTACATTGCCCATATCGGTATCAAGTTTTGTTCCGATTGCGGCCCCTTGTAATCTCTGGACTTTTCCGCTATCAGTAGCTTGAAATTTCTCATCTAATTTATCAAGGTCAACATCTGCAAGGTCAGTTGATAAACTATCTTTGATTGCAGAATTGTCTAACCTGTCATCAGCTTTTAAAGTTTCTAATTTTGCTTTTATTTGTTCCGCAGTTTCATCTGCTCCAATTCCTAAGGCCTTTAATTTTGCTTGCAGTGCAACATCATCAGAATTTGAATAATCTTTGTTTAATTTTAGTGGTAATTCTTTTAAAATCGTTTCATAAGAAGGAAGATTATTTGGTGTTGATTTTGGATTGTAGGCTTCATTTTTAATTACTTCATAGGTCAACTCCAAAGCATAAGATGTATTTGTATCTTTAATTTTCAAGAAAAGTTTATGAACACCAAAGACAGTAGTCATCATCTCATTGAACGCTATTGTGATTGTTCCGTCAGCTTCAATAACTGCAGGAAAATCTGCATCTTTTGAAGCTGTATGATAAGTCTGTGTAGTTCCGCCATTATATAAAATAGATAATTCAAGTTCTGCAAACGTATCAATTTGAATATTTTTGCCGTCTTGCTGAACAGTACAGCTAATTTGTGTATCTTCTGAACCCTGTACAATGGTTTGATATAATTGATTGTTTAAGGATTGTGTTAATAAAACTAAATCAAAACTTCTTATTGGTATCATAATAAAACCCCCTTTATGATAATCATAAAGGAGGAAAAAAGGTCTAAAGTGTACATTTTAAAGTTTCAAAATATAATATAATTTTGTTAATGCAATGTCTTTAATTTTATGGTATCTGCTCTCGGACATGTTTAATTTTCTTGCTGTATTTATTATATATCTGTCTTCTGCATAAGTATAATAAATTAACCACCTCTCTTCTTCTGTTAAATCGGGATGATTTATAATTTCTTTTATCTTTTCTCTATTCTTAAAAATTCCATCACTTTTAAGATATCTTTTAACCCGGTTTAACAATTATTCCCACCTTCTACAATATTTTTGATATAAATTCATCCAAAATTTCATCTTTTTAACTTTTTCAGGATTTGCACCTTCTTTTAAAAGAATATATTCAAAAGTATCACTTGCTGTCTGTCTGTCTATTAAATATCTATTTTTACAGAAATAATCATGAATAATTGAACCAATTAGATATTTAGGCTCATGAGGACAACCCAAAAACAGTTGTAATAATTTGGATTTAATAGTACATCCGTCAGATTGAAACCCAATAGGAACATGAAAAACTTTCTTTTCTTTATCTACATACACAATAAAATTAAAGCCCTGTTGCATCCAAAAAGGCTCTGCAGGATTGTGTGGATTATAACCTATGATCTTTGAAATGTCAGGATAAGCAACGTGCATAATCAATCCTTTTTATCAAACTTTTTTCTTAACTTGATATAATCTTCTCTATCTTCAAGATGAAATTTGAACTTATATTTATCTGTAATTTGAAAAATTTTTTGAGCTACGTTTGTAGCTTCTTTAAGACGTTTTTTATCTTTTATAAGTTGTGTTTCAGCTTGATGTTCTTTACTCACCTTAAAACAGTCAGAAACGCTTTTAAATGCGTTTCCAACTGCTTCAATCGCTTTTGCAATATCAGATGCCATTAACCATCAACCCCATCAATTTTGTCAACTTGTTTTTCAACATATTCATCTAAAACAGCAAAACAAGTATTAATAATAGGCAAGAATAAATCATCAATTTTATTTTCTGAAGTGGCTATTGCTGTATTTGCTAAATCTTTTGCAAATGCAATTACAGCCGGGCTTATTACTTCACAATTTCTTTCACAGCATTCAAGTAATGCTTGTTTCATTTTGTCATCCATCATAGCCTCCATTCTCGCTTGTCAGCGTTTTAATTATCTGCTTTCCTTTATAATAGCTAAGCTTAGATCTTAGCCATTCACCCGCTTTGTCATACAGGGATTGAAGTTTATAATCCGGACTTTCACGGACTAATAATTTACTGCCATTATCCAGCGTTATCTGCGTCAGCTTTTTCTGCTGTATCAGTCGCTGTGTCCATCTCATCTGAAATGTCGGTTGTGTCGCTGCCGGTTGTATCTTCATCTAAAACCACCTCCAGTGTTCTATCTTCTGTTAATGTCAAAACGTCTTTACGGCTTATATAGCCTTCACAGCTCACAACTATATCAACAGTACTGCCGTATGGCACTGTTATTTCACTTTGGATTTCACTGTTAATCTCTATAACAGCCTCTTTCGGTATCGCATTAACTTTGAGCTTGCAAGTTGTCAAATACCTGTAATCGTTAGTATCAAAGAACTTATCTAACTGTTCTTTTGTAAACCCTAAAATAGTACCTACAGCATCAATGTATGGATTGCCTCTATAAAAGTTATTGGCCTTAAGCTCGATTTGCAGAGCTTTAATATCAATAGTGGCTTTTTGTTTTTCTACAAGAGAGATAACATCATTAAAATCAAGCCCTTTAGCTTTGTATATAGCTCTTTCTACATCGGCAGCAGTAAGGTTAAGCATTGCAATACGTTCGGCTTCTTTACGTGCCTGCTCTTGCTCATATTCTTGTGTGTTATCTATAACCTCACCGTCAACAAGTTTTTCGTATGGCTCTAAGGCAAATAACTCTCCATTTACACCTTCCTCAATTTTTCTTCCGTTTTGATGGTTGTGCAGAACTATAAAGTCTGCACGTTGCTTATCAGTATATGGTTGTTCTAATTTGTATGACATTTTATCCTCTCCTTAATTCAAAATTTTAATATCCGCATGCATACCAATTTGCAAGCATTGCGCAATCTTGACCGTTATAAATTCTCATTGATGTAGTCGTTAAATTATCACATGCTCTAGTACCTTCATCATTCAGAGTGTAACCGTTGCAAGAAATCCAGTTAGCATAATATGATGCATTCATAAAGGGCTTTAGAAATGTAACACTTACAGATGCATCTAGCCCTACGGTTATCCTTCCCCATTGCTCACACCAGCCATCAGAGTATACTCTATAACCGCTCGTACCGTTAACATAGCTTTGCACGAGATAACCGCGCGAGGACGCATTGATATTAGTTATCTGCTCTTGCATCCTCCCTGCGTCAATCAGGTTAGCATTCTGGACTGTTTCACCAACATAGTAGTAGAGAGCCCATCCGTCTGGCACAACACCCGCATTTGCAACTACAAGGCCTGATTTTGCAGGGTCAGGATGAACGCCCCAGGCTATATTTACGTAACTACCGCCCATAGCTCTAGCAGACCCTCCAACAGGAACAGGCGCACTATGAGGGCCAGAAGGCCTTGAATTTGTATCGTTTCCATCACCGCCATATTTACTAAGCATAAACAAATTAGAGCCATCAGGTGTTAACCCTAAACCATAACCATTACCAACAACAGCACCGCCTCCAAACATTCCTTCTGTGCCATTTTTCAACGGCAACCTAAAGGTTTCATCAGAGGTATTAATTTCAAAGTCGTTGTCTGTAATCCATGCTGTAGGGTGTAATATACTTGTATCCTTACTTGAATCTCTTGTTACTGTGTGAGACGAGCTTTCAAAAATTGAAGTAAAAGTAAATCCATTTGAGGTTAATGTTTCGACTGTACCATCAAAAAACATTGAATTTACGCCAGCATCATACCTATATACTGATGCACCCACTACTGGACTTTCAGTAGAAACCCACCAATAATAACCAGATGAATCAGTAGCTATAAAACAATAGCCTTCTTGACCTTTAAACCCTTTTACCCCTTTATTAACATTTTCTAAAATCCAGTTGTAATAGTCAGGATGAGCTGCTTTTGGCTCATCGTAACCAGCAGATTTTAACCACGATAAGTTATTGGGCTTAAATTTAAAATAGTTGCTCATTCCAAAAAAGAATGGGTTATTCAGCTCAATCTCATTTGTGATATTGACCTCTGTTTCCTGTCCTGTGGCTATCTGGATGTAGTAAGGGTACTGAATGGCTTCTTCCTGAACGGTAGTATTGTTGCCGTAGATTGGGTTTTGCGAAGATGCTAAATAAGATATATTTTCTACATAAGTAGTACCAGCTTTAGCATACCCTACAGAATTTCTATTATTCTGCTGAGTGGTGTATAAGGTCAAATCCGGCAATCCTGCTTCAACAGTCATACCCAGATTCTGCAAATCAAACAAGCCTTGAACATTAACTATTGCAGGAATACGGACTGATACAATATCGTCACCACTGTAATTAAATACAAACTTACCAACCTGACCGAATGCGCTAAGGGTTTTTGCTGCCTGCCAGTTCTCCTCGGTTGTAAGCAAAGAAGGATAAAGCGCAACAATTTTCTTTAACCTTGTCAAGAAACCTTGAGTATTCTGATTAATTGCTACTATCTGACCGTTAAGCCATCTACGCAAACCTTTCGTTTCATCAACAAACAAAGACATACCAATATCACAAACTTCAAGACCTGAACCACCTAGGTTCACTTCTTCCCACCAGTTGGGTTCTGATACTAAATGTCCTACATTTCCGTCTTTTAAAGACCTATAAAGTTTAATTTTATTACCATCTAAACTTTTAACTAAACCTGTAGAACTATACTCTGTTTCAGCGTTCCATTCAGGAATGCCCTCTTGAAACATATATGCGAGTTGTTGAGTAATAACTTTGTCAATACCGTTTCGTTCTTGCATAGCAGGATAACGATTTTTACTAACAGTAGCCTCACTCCATCCCTTTTCCCATGCTTCAAGAGCTTGTATCTCTGCAATGTCGCCTGTTTCTTTTTTAGCACCGGCAACAGCAGAACCAAATTGTCCTATCTCTTTCGCAACAGCATTTTCTGCAAATATTTTTTGATGTACTCTTGGTAATTTTGCCATTTATTAAATCTCCTGTAATTTTAATTCTACACCTGTTGGAACCGGCAAAATATTTTTGTCTTTTGCTAATTCCATTATAGCACGTTTTGAATAGTCGTAATGATATGTTAATTCCATGCACTCACCCCATGTAGTATAAACTAAATTGCCAAAAAGTTTATATATTGCTTCATCAATATTTTTAGCAAATAAAGGAACATTATTTTTAATTATTTTCAACTTAATTAAAAGTCTAAAATCATCATCATTTAATTTATTAGTAGTTGACAATAAATCTTCATAAGTCAAAAATGATCCGTCATCAGGAAGTGGATTGTTCCAATCTTGATATCCACCTTGTAAAGCATTAGGTTGATCAGTTTCATTCCAATCATAATATGCAAAGAATTTTTTGTTATAAAATCTTTGTCCTTTGAAATATCTATCAACAACAACCCATTTCCCGATAAAATCTAATGTCTCGCCAACAGATTCATCAACATTATATGTCTTATCTCTTATTTGCAAAAATATCATGTCAGCTAATAAAAAACTAGCCAAAAGTTTTATTTCTGCTATTGCTTTAGGTGTTTGATACTGCAAAATAAGCAAATCAGCATAATATTGTTGTATTTCTTTTTTTACCTCAATATAGTCAGTCATTATACTAAATCAATCTCCGTTATTGTTATTCTGCTTGTATCAACAGTAAATTTGTTTTGTTTTGTAGGACATGGAATATAATCTTTCCAATCAGAACCGTTTAAGGAAATTTCCAAATCTACAGGAACACCATTACCACCATTACTTTCTATTGCTGTTCTTGCAATTGCAGTAGGCTTTGATGTTTCTGCTAATTCATTCATTTTATAAGTCAAATTATCAGCAATATATTTTTTTATTGCATCCATATCAAATAAACTTCCCTTAACTGTTTCTTGAAGATTAAATCTAATATGTAAAGGTGTTGCTTCTGTTCTGTCAAAACGAATTGTAACCATTTGACCGCTAACACTTGGAATAGCTAATTCAACATCACCTTTCATTCCTGCTCCACCATGATTAGCATAAATGACTGTTGCTATTTCCGAATTTGCACCACCTTCAACTATTACCCAAATATAATGAGGTTTGATTCCGTCTGCATCAGGGCCGTCAGGATATTTCTCATAATCATGAGAATAAACATAAGCTTCTGTTACTCCTTCTAATTCAAGTAATTGAGAACGCATTGAATCAGTACCATTTTGTGAACGATTTTCAGGTGATTGTTCACGTCTTAAAGCAAAATTTTCATCTGTTTCTTGTGTTACCCCAATAGATGTTGGAGCAGAATTATTAATAACGCTCTCAACCTCTGTTTTAATGCTAATTTGGTTAACGATAGTACCAATTACTGGTTGAACTAAACCTATTTTTTGTGCTCTAAATGGTAAGGTATGCTCACCTTTTTGTAAAGTTACTGTATCAATTAAAAAATATTGATTTCCTGAATTATCAGAAACTCCATAAGCAGTAGCATTAACATCATTATAATTTGCATCAAGACCGTTTAACGTAACAGTAGATTTTACTTTAATAGTAATCGGAACAATAGTAAAAGTTCCACCTTTACGAGTAATATTATTCATTTTAAATCTAACATCTTGAACAGTACCTCTGCAGTAGTCAGGATTTCCACAATTATAAATTTCTTTTGCTAATTCTCTTAAATCAGTACCCATTTGCACTAATAATCCAACACGTTGACCGTCTTGGGTATTACTATCAAGATTAATATTTTTTCCGTATATTTCCTTAAAACCTTCTTTTAATTCAGTTTCAAGTTCTGTCGCAGTTTTAACTGTCAATCCATTTTCTGTTAATTCATCAGGCATTATACAATACTCCCTGTTGTAGTTAATTGTCTTTCGTTATTATAAATATCTGTATAAGAAAAATCTGCTTTGTATTCTCTCTCTTCATTTAAAGTGCTGCTAAAAGAGTTTAAAGATAATACAAACTGATTATTCAATACAATTTGCTTTACATCCTCATCAAGCAAGTTTTTTTGACCTTTATAACCCAGTCTAATGTCATAAGGTATGCCGTTATTCATGGCCCAAAAACAATTATTTTTCCACTCTTGTAATTTTGTTTTTATATCTAAAGCAACGGCATCACTATCACTTAAATATTCAGTTTCAGAATATCCAAAAGTCCAATCGTTATTTTTATCATTTTTTCTTATAATCATACTTTAATTATACCACAACACCTGTAGTATTTTTTCCTTGATTACCATTTCCATGTTTGTGATCTTCCCACTTAATGCCATTAATCATGACATTAGGAGCATTAATATTGATTGTATCTGAACCATTAAGATTAATTGTTTCAGCTGTTAGATTAATTGTTTTAGCTTCTATATTCAAATTTTTGTTAGGAGCTTTTATATTATAATTTCCATCTTGTACAGGTCTGTAGAAAGGTATGCAAACACAATCATTAAAAGAGTGTGTTCTTAAATCACTCAAAGGGCTTACTTGTCCTGTTGCAAAAAAGCTTTCAAACTCTCTATCGTTAAAAAGTAAAAGACATGGAGTTCCAACCGTTAAAGGATAATCAATCCCATTTGTACCACTTCCCATATACCAAACCTTAGCATAAATCGGTGGATAATCTCTTACAATCTGAGTTCCGTCTTTATTTATTCCCATTAATTTTTTATTTGTGATTAAACATTGTACCTCATTATTAGGCAATATTTGGTTAATTAAACCGATACGCATACAGTTTAATCTTGCAAATGTTTCTTGTTGAATTGCTCTTACATAATCTTGAGCATCAACATCTTTCATTAAAAATTCATTAATATCACCTGTCATTGGCTATCTTTCCTCCGCCCACTGTTATATCAACATGAATAAATCCACTGCCTGCATAACTTCTACCGCTCCAAAATCTTTGAACGTCTTTGTAAACATAATAAATTATTTGGCCAGGTATATAAAAATCCATAGCATAACCATAAATGTGTGATGAGTTAGGATGTGCGTTTGGAATTCTTGAATTATAAGTTTTAGATCTCCAACCGCTTATAATTATAATTTTATTGCTAGGATAAAATTTGTCTAAAAAGTCTTGAACTCTTGTCGCAAGAGTAACTAAATTAGATAAAACTTCAAGACTTGGAATTTCACCTTGCTGTGAATAATTCATTAAAATTTCATTCCATGCAATATTTTTAGTTATTTTATCTGTTGGCGGTTTGCCATTATTAATTAAATATTGTCTTACTTGTTTTACTGAACTTAAAACAGTGCCATTAACTGGTGTAACTTCTTCACCTTTAACTTCACTCAATGGTTGTTCGTAACTTACACCAGTAAAGATTTGATTAGAATTTGGCAATAAAGCACCAATAAATAAATTAAGAGTAGTTCTAACCTCTCCACAAGTAGCACCACTAATTACTCCTGAATGCTGCAATCCAACCACTTTAAACTGCCCGTTAAATACAGGAGCTGTTGAACTTTCAATTTCTAATAATTGGCCCACTATTATTTCAGGAGAGAAAACAGCATTAGCGACAACTTGTGCATCTCTACGTTCAGGAGTTCCCAAAAGTCCTGTATCACTTGTCAGTTTATAAATGTTTATATCGCCCAATGTCTCATTTTCTTGAAGAACATTTAATTTATCTAAATCAACAAATGCATGATTTCCTGTTAATTTATTAATTGCTACAAAAGTTCTATCTTCAACAATATAACGATTTTGCAAACTTCCTTCTAATGTTCCAACGGCTCCAAGTTGAACATTTGACATATCACTTACAAGAGTTTTTAAGACATCCTTTTTAGGTGTGCCGGCTTCAAAAGTATGAGACGAGTAGCTTTGAATAATATCATTATCTAATGCACTTATTCTAGTTATAACATTAGTATTACTTTTGGAAGAATAACACTCAAGAACTTTCCCTGAAAAAATTAATGGCATATTATCGCCATAACCGGCATAAAATTTTACAAAGCAATTTCTATCGATTCTATATTTATCTTGAAACATCTGTTCTCTTGTACTTGGTTCTAAATTATACAATTGAAAGTTTGCAGTATTAGCTTGCGAGAAAGTATTTCTGTTTATATCAAATTGAACCATTATAGGATAATTGATGATAATTTCAACTGGTGTGTTATTATCATCTCCAGGTGTTGTATAAACAAGTTTATAATTTCTTTGAAATTTATTCATTGTATAATATTCTCTCTACCTCTAGAACATCTTGCTCATTAAGTAAATATATTTTAACTCTAGGATCATCACCAATAAAATCATCTAACTTAAACGGATCAACTCCATCAAGAGATTTAAAAGCTAATCCAAAAGGAATAATGTTTTTAAAGGCCCTCAAAAGATTTGAGCCTAAAACAACCTTATTGCCATTTGATATAAGATTTTTATATTCAATATCAAAATACCAACTGTATTGAGTTGGTGAAAATTTTAGTCTTATTGTTGCTTCTTCATTTGTTTCAAGTGGCAATTTAGCTGTTTGAAATGAACTGTCTGTAAAACCTTTTAATCTTTGCATTATTGCCCCCTTCCATAAGTCCAACGATACAATGTAGATGTATTTTCTTTAACACCTTGAACTTTTCCTAAGTTTTCTTCTTGTGCTCTTTGAACGGCAACTCTATCTTTATATTTTTGAACATCTAAAGCTACGGTTTGAGTACTAACACTATTATATTGCTTTAATTCTACTATAAGTCTTGATTGATAAACAGAATCTTCTTGACTCATTCTAACATTTTTAATTAGATAGTTTTCAAATTTCCCTATATTCTCAATATAAACTGTAATAAGTTTTCTAGCATTTCTTAAAGAAATTAATTCACTTAAAACTTGTCCTTGTCTAGTTTTAGATTCCGTTTTATCTTTTGAAAAAATATTACTAATATTTTTAACATTTTCAACATATCTTCTAATAGAACTTTCAACATAAGAAACGGCACCAATTACCGTTTCAGCATAAGAGCTTACAGGCGGTACAAAAGAAAGAATAGGATTAAGTTTACTAAAAGTGCCTGAAAATTTACTCGTATATAAATCTTGATGTCTATACACTTTTTCACCAACAAAACCGGTTAAAGTCACTTCAATAGGTCTTAAAGCAACATGTTCTTGAATAGCAGAATTGTTTTCAACATATTGATCAGTAATATCACAGCCTGCCTCAATTGTTTCTTCTGCTCTTATATCAAAATAATATTGTAATTCAGGGATTACGTCCTCAGAAACTTCACCTTCTAGAACTAAAACTGATTCAGCCATCTTACACCGTCCTATCTATTTGAGCATAAGCAAAAGCTAAATCAACTATTTTTTGTGCGATTTGCTCAGGAATTGCATCATTTGTATAGAATGTATTATTTTGATTTATTGTGTTTGTTGTGTTCATGTTACTCATTCCACCTCCTGATGTTGCCATTGCTAATGCAGGTTGCATATTAGAGAGAGAGTCTCCCATTAAAGTCATCCACTTAGGAGGCTTAAAGTCTTTAAAAAACTCCGTCATCTTATCAAACGTAGTTCCAAGCATGGATTTTCCACCAGTGACCCACACAGCGATATCTTCTAAAAGTAAATAAAGAGCTGTAACAATACCAATAACAGGACTAAAATAAGTCGTAATTGCTAATGCTAATGTTGCAATTGCTCCTTTAAACTTTCCAAACCAATTCCAAACATTAATAAGTGCGTTTTCAACTTTTACAAACATTTCAAATATTGCACCTAATCCGCTTAAAAATTTGTTTAAAGCAGGTATTAATGGCATTATTGCTTTGTCTTTTAAAACTGAAAATTGCATATGAACTTTTCTAAGTTCCATTGTGTACTGTTGCAATGATTGTCTTTCTTCAGGAGATAACATAAGACTTTCATCAGTAAGAGAGTTCATTTCTTCTCTTGTCATTCTTAATAAAGAAATAAATTCAGGACTTAATCCCATTTGTTGGATGAGATTAACCGCTGTCATGTCATCAATGCCCTTAATAGCTTCTCTTATATCTTCGATTACCTGATAGGCATCTTTTCCTACCGGACTAATACCCAAAATCTGAAATGGTGCAATATTTCCTTCACCTAATCTAATTTGTGCAAGATTACTTTGTAAAGCCTGTATTCCTTGCATGGCTGTTTCAGGTGAGAAATTATAATCTGTTAACATTCCTGCAGTTGCTAATTTTTGCATTTGAGCAATAGACAAGCCTGTTTGACGATTGAAATTGATAAACTCTTGATTGTTTTTAGCAAGAGAATTAGCCATGCGGTCAAGTGCTGTTGTTATTAATGCAACAGAACCAACAAAGGCAGTAACGGATTTAATTAAGCCTTTAATAGAATGATCTACTTCCTTAACTTTTTCATCCTTTACATCAAATCCTATTTTAAAAAATATTTCATCTACAATATTTGGTGCCATGTTAGTTTCCTTCAGGTGAATTTAACATCATTTCTGTTTCTTGATATTCGTTTATAAATACGCTGTAATTATAAACATTCATAACTATATCAATAGGTGTGTTATAAATTGTTTCAGGATTGCCCCCAAATAATCCCTTTATTGCCAAAGTATTTACAATCGTGTCGCAAATATCAGCAGTTACTTTTACTCTTGGCTGTCGTCTTTCGTATTTAAGGGGACGCTCAACTCGCCAAGAGTTCTCTTGAAAAAAGGCTTTAAAGTTTCTATCACACAATCATATCTTATTTGCATGTAATATTCTTTTGCTTCTTCTTTGTTGTCAAACAAATCATCAGTTATCCCGATTCCATCAAAAGTACACTTTTCTACGCAAGCTGAAACTATTCTTTCAAAGTCGTCATCTGTTTCTAAATCTATCCATACATTTTTTAATAGATTTATAAATTGAGAAGAGTTTTTTCTAAAATAATTTAACATATCAGATATGCTTTTAGAATCACCAATCTCTATATCATGTTTTCTAAGTTGCTTTAAAATAACTTGTTTTAGCTGTTTTGCCATTCTCGTAGGTGCAGGGTTGATTACAACCCTTACACCTTTATCTGTATAAAATTCTTTCATATTATGTTAATCCTCTTGTTGCCACAGCTCCGTCAATTACATAAGTAACTTTGCCTTGTTCAGTATCTCCTGCAGAGTTACCTTTTGCACCAGGCATTTTTTTAAACATCATGCCTAAAAGTATATATTGATTATAAGTTACATTTCCTTCACCATCACCTAAAACTTTTGTAAAGGCTCCGTTCATTAAAGTAAATCTAACAAAATCAGACTCTTGTTGAGATCTCAAACCGTTTAAAAACTTATCAACTTTTCCGCCTATTCCGATAGAAAAAGTCATACTAAAATTTGAACCTGCTTCATTTTTAGCATATATGGTATTTTTGTTTTTACCTGTTGCCATAGAAAAAAGGTCATTAGGAAAGTCGATAGTGCAAGTATCACCATCTTGGAAATCTGTGTGAATGGGATAATCGTTTATAACTAACGAATCATCTCCTACTAATGTCATTATGCCCATATTTATATCTCCTTATAGATTATCTTTCGATTGTACCGTTAACATTAAATCTGTGAATTGCTCCTGCAGACTTTCCAGCTGCTTGAATAAGTGGAGCAATTCTATCTTCACGTTCTGTTTGGTCTTGGTCCGCAACAGGTATGCTGTATTGATAGTATCCTTTTTCATAAATATTACGGTCGAAATCTTCAGGATTTCCAAACTTACCACCTGTATTCCATTTTAAACCAGTGCCTAAAAATCCGTTAGTTACATATTTTTCCCAAATAACAGCTAATGCACCTTTTAAATCTGTCATACCTTGTTCAGTTTGAGGAACTTTTGTTTTAATTTGTCTTAAATAGTTAAAACCTTTAACCTCTAAGTCTTTTTGAAGTGCTAACCCACCTATTTGGTCATCAATATAACCTCCTGCGTTTTTGAAAGAATAAACACAAGCTAATCCCTTTGTTCCACCATAAATATCGACCCCGTTAGCTTTTGCTAAATCAAAATAAGTTTGATTTAAACCAGAGTCAGGTGCAACAGTTGCAAGTTCTTTTAAATTCATTGTAAGAGCTGTGTCTGTACCACTCCAATTTGGACTTACTGCATATGAAGCATAAGCTGCAACCATTCCTTTTGCTTCTTTAGCACCTTGAGAATAAGCAACTAATTTAGAATTTTTAAATCCACCCTCTACCAGTTCCTTACCTAAAATTTCAATATTTTTCAATGATGTTGTTACATCAATATATCTTATATCAAGAGTTTCTGCAGCAGTTGCCATTGCTTTTATTGAATCGTTTTCACGATAACAAGTATCTAAAACAATACCTGCAGAGATTTTATCATATACTCTTAAAAGTGCTTCTGATGCCTTTTCAGTATCAACTGCATTTGTACCATTTGTAGGTGATAAAGATTGAGCATTCAAATAAGTTGAGCCGGAAATATCTTCACCACTACCGTCTGCAAATGCTTCTACATTAATTGTTGATTCAGTACCAAATCTTTTAGATGTGAACACAATTTTATCATCAGAAGTTGCTTCAATATAACAATCAGGATTTTTAGCAAGAATAACTTTAACAATATCAGCAACTGTTTTAATTCCTGAAAAATTCATCTTATCTAATTTTGTTTCAACTCCATCAATAACCAATTGTAATTCACCATTTGTTACTGCTTTAAAGTTGTCAACATTAGCAGTAATTGCATCAGTTGAGACTGTTCCGCTTGTTGCATTAGTTGCTACATAAGGAACAACGTACAAAGTACCTCCACCACTTCTCAAGTTAGGTGATACTGCAAACATTTTTTGAATCATGTAATTTGTAACACTATCAGAACCAAAATCAGCAGCTCCGTCATTTGCACTTACATATGCTTTGTACTCATCAGAAAATGCTGCCTTTTCGTTTGTCAAAAGAATAGTGTTTGCAACTACAAAATTTGAAAGTCCTCTAGGTGTACCTGTCAATGTAATATTGACGGTGTTTGTAATATCAATTTCTGGCATTTTTCAATCTCCTTTTATTTTTATTATAGCACATTGCCCCACTTCTGATTAAATTGTTTCTCTTCGCTATCAATACGAGCATTTAAAGAAAATTTATCATAATAATCAAATTGTTTTTTATATGTTTTTAGATATTCGACTGAAAATGTTATTGTATAACGATATATTAATGTTGCACCTTCTGCAGCTTGAGTATTTGAAAAACCACTCGGAATATTAAAAATTTTACATTGATAATATTCTTGCATTTGTTTTGCGTATGTGCTTACTAAAGATGTTAAGACTTCAAAACGTCTCGTTCTTGCATCATTATTACGACTTTTAACATCAATCTGTATCATGTCGCTTATAACACATTCTTTTATTTCTTCAAATTGATTATTGGGATTATATCTGACGTTATTCCCTACAACCTTTGAACCGATTGATTGTATTGCAATTTGTAATTTGTCTGTACTTCCTTGTGATATTAAAGGCGATACAATATAAACAGATGGTATAATTTTACCGTTTTCTGTTCCGTATGTTTCCGGAAGTCCTAATTCATGTAATAATATTTTTTGTATAACCTTTTCTATTTCTTCATTATCACGCATTGTTTTGATAATCCTTTACTATATGATATTCATAAAACCCATTTAGAGAATAATCTTTAACCGCCATTATTCTGTAATCTTTATCTTTAATATTAACTACTTGCTGAATTTCTAAACGTTTATATTTTGAATCTACATGTAATTGATACCAGGCCCAATTTCTTTGTCCTTCGGGTTTAAGTTCTACCTCTTCGGATTTCAACGGCTGTCTTGTACCAATTATTTTTTCAGTTTTCTTTATTTCAACCGGCTCTCCATTAACCCATTCTTGTTTAATGTAATCAGCCAAAATCAGAACTTCCCAACCTTGTAAAGCTGTCTGCATTTGTGGCATGCCACTTGACAATTCACTTAATTTAGTTATTTTCATTGTTTTTTCACCACCTGACTTGTTACTGCTGCTCTTAATCTTCCGGTATCAATTAACGGTGTATCTGAACCTTTTAGAGCTATATATTTCTCACTAATATTTGCAGGCCACTTACCAAAACCTTGTGTGTCAAATGCCTCCTGAATAATTGCTTCGGCATTCATTCCTAACAATTTTAATGCTACTCCGGTATATCCATGTTTAAAATCTAATAATAAAGATTTTTGAACCGTTCCACCTTGTTTTACCGTATCACCTTTTAATTTTTTAAGATGAGTTCTTATTGGCATACGAATAAATGAACGTGTAGGAACTCCACTTATTTTAACTTTTTTCCCTTTATAATTAAAAGTTCTAGGACTTTCAGAGCCATATTCATGAAGCATTGCAATACTTGCATAACTTTCACCGCTTGGAGCATTTCCACCCAAAACCCCAACTTTAACATAATGTTGTTTATATTGTTCTAAAACCTCTTTAAGCTTGGTTAAACCTTCTAACTCAGCACCTTCAATTTTAAAGTTTTTTCCCATACAACCCTCCTTATGGTAAAGTTGCACCGTAAGCAATACCAATATTTCCAACCAAACGTGGAAACAACATAGCAAGATATTTTAATCCAAATTGAGATGTTATATAGAATGAATATGTTGGATCATTTAAAAATTTTGCAGGTATTCCATAACTTTCAGAAACACTACCAACTGAGCGACTTTGTAATGGGAATGGGAACTGTGAAGCCAAACCACTCATGGCAGTTCTTAAATCATTAAGAAGACAATGAGCAGTTAAATAAAGTTGAGCTAATCTTAATGTTTCCTCATCAAATAAATGTTCAGGTAACATTGCTTTCATCTCACCCATAGCTCTTTCGATATCATCATCTGATACATAATCGTTTATATCTTCACCCTCAACTATAGTCCAATCTTCTGTAGTTGTAGGAACACTTGTTACTCCGTTTTTATTAGCTTGATAAAAAAGTCTTGTTTGTTCATAGTAAACTTTTTCACCAGTATTATAAAAAACATCAGCACTCCAAACAGGCAAGAAAGGAATGTTGTATCTTTTAAAATAAGTTTTAAAATCTTCTACTGTAATCATAATCTTATTATAACATATAAAAAAAGAGCTTGTCTTATTCGGCAAGCTCTACATCAAATTAAAAGAGTAACTTTTTAATTATTTTTTTAATTTTACTAACTCTGCATCAACTTTTGCTTTGTCAGCTGTAAGAGTTTCAATTTGCTTTTTAGCTTCCTCTAACTCTGCATCAACTTTTGCTTTGTCAGTAGTAAGAGTTTCAATTTGCTTTTTAGCTTCCTCTAACTCTGCATCAACTTTTGCTTTGTCAGCTGTAAGAGTTTCAATTTGCTTTTTAGCTTCCTCTAACTCTGCATCAACTTTTGCTTTGTCAGTAGTTAATGCTTCAAGCTGTTTTTTGATTTCCTCAAGTTCAGCTTTTACTTTTTTCAACTCTTCATTGTCTTTTTTGTCTGCAGGTACTGCAGCACCTGCTTCAAGAATTTCTCCCGGATAAAGCTCAAGAAGTTTTTTCCCTACTTTATCGTCAACCTCAAAAAAGTCATTAGGTTTAATTATTGTTTCATTAGACAATTGAAAGTTTCTTTGTGATTTATTATAAAGTTTCATTATTCCTCCTTATGTGAAATCGAAGTAAACCATTTCATTTCTTAAACCTTGTACACCTGTGAATCTTGAGTATGCAGCAGATGTATAATCAAATCCATTAACTGTTCCTGGTAATGTCAATGTGAAGTCAATTGGCATTCTAGCAATTAATGATTTTGCATCTTTATTATACAACGCATAACGGTTTTTGTTCAAGCCTGTAATACCTGCATTGTTATCTTTAGATGCATATACAAGAGGAAGAACTTTGAAATCAGCTCTTTTTGTAATCATTTTTAACGCATTTTCAAGAACTTCTAAACGAGTTGAACCTGGATATGGGAATGTTTCAGCCATAAATGAAGCTAATCCCATGTAATCATCAGCAGGAATTACTAATCTGTTAGGCATTACAGTATAAGATGTTGCTGTAGCATAAGCAGGCATCAAACCGGCTAATACTGCATTAAATTCTGCAGCTGTCATTGATGACAAATTTTTAGTAATAACGCTAGTATTAGATGTTGCATTGGCAACAGTTAACAAACCGTTATATTTAGCAGGTTGTTGTTTTGAACCAACACACATGAATTCTTGAATACCCAAGTCATAAGCTGTTTTTCTTGCATCGTATTTTTCACGAACATAATCCATGTTTTGAGTACCTGCAGAGAAAACACCTTCTTCAAAAATGTTATAAGTAACATCTTTTTTCCAAGAAGCTACTGCATACTCTCTAGGACTTACAGCAATATCATCTTCTTGAGCATTAGAACGGTTAGAACCAAGTTCGATAAATCCTGATTCAAAACCGCCATCTTTTACTTCTGTTTGCCAATTAAATAATTTAGCTGCAAAAGGATTGCCTTGTCCTACCTCAATATCCACATAATCTGCAAGAGGGATTGTGTAGTATTTTTGTTTAATAACATCAGGCAATATTGATGTTAAAGTTGTAATTGTTTGATCTGCTCCAAGAGCATTAAGTTTTTCCAATTCTCTTTTAGAATCGGCATGAGCAATAACTCCTTGAGGTGAGTAAATTTCACCATCTCTGTTTACCACTAAAGGCATGTTAAATATTTTTCCCATTTTTATTTTCTCCTATAAATTAACTAAGCTGATACTAATACAGGTGCTTTAATAAGAACATCAATTAATTGATTTTTTGCAGATGCTTTTTGTAAAGCAACACCTACAGCATAATTTGTAGCAGTTGCTTTTGCAATTAATTGACCTGCGATAACAGGCATTACTTTATCACCTGCTGCAATTGCTGCACTTGATTCAAGTGTTATCATTGTGTAATCAGAATATACTGTTACCATGTCGCCATTTTCAAATTCGTTTTTGTTTGCATTGTAACCAATAACTCCAAACGGTTCTTCTGTTGTTGCAGTGATTTTTTCAACAACCGGAGTTGATGCATTAGCAACATCTTTAAGTTTTACAAAATCTCCAACTACTAATTTTGCAACACCATCAGTGAAAACTTGACATTGATAAGATTGTCCTCTTTCACCGTTTTTAATCATACCTTTTTGACCTGAAGGTCTTAATACGTTAGATGTGAAATTCACGCTCATTTTATATCCTCCTATTTATTAACCAAATATCTCATTACCACGAGCAATTCTATCTGCTTGTGATTCATGTTTAATTTTATCTGATTCATCATCTGTTTTACGAGAGTTTAAAAGTTCTTCAAGTTTTTTATATGCTTCTTCTCCAAGAGCATTTTCTTTTTCTTCTTTTTCTTTCTCTACTTTTTTAGCAGCTTCTGCATCAGCTTCATTCTTTTTCATAGTTTTAAAAGCATTAACAAGTTCTTTTTTAGAGTAAGTTTCGCCCTCAAACTCTAATTTGTCATCATCTTCATTGTCTAATTCTTCTTCATCCATTTTTTTCTTTTCTTCTTCTTCATCCATTTCGTTCTTTTTACAAGCATTGAATTTTTCTACAATGCCATCAGTAATTTTTGAAATAAATTCGTTTACGTCCATTTCGTCCTCCTTATTGTTTTGCTTTTCCTGAGTATTTTTTTCTATTTCATTTTTTAATTTATTGTAACTTTTTGCATTCTCATACACCTTAGCATCTTCATATCTCGGGTCCGGAACAAGTGCAAGATGAGTAAATTCAAGGTCAGTAATTTCTCTGTCATAAGCTGTATTGTGCCAAGTGCCACCTTGTCCGAATGCTTTAGGCAAATATGCACAAGAAACACTCCAACCGTTAGCAATTTTGCTTTTAGCTTCTTCATCAAATAAAACAAAATCGCATGAAAAACTAGCATTAAATTCATCAAATCCGGCACCTGTAACATATCCAACTGCATGTTGTTGCATATTATCGGGATTGATACCTCTTTGATGTTTAATTATTACAGGCTTACCTTTAATATCTCTTACGCATTTTTCAAGTGTGTTCTGATTAAGATATACAACCTCATCTTGATAGGTACAAACACCCTTTTCAATGAAGTTTACAGCCCTATAACATTTGGCCCAGTCTTTTTCTTTTGAGTTTTCTAATATTTCCATTTTTACCTCTTGATTTTATTATATCATAGTTTTAACAATACTCTATTTTTATTATACAATAATATTCTAAGGCTAGAGTAGCATTGGAAGATTTGACAACTTAAAAGATGCCATTGTTACAGCTAATTATGCAAGAGAAAAATATCATCCATTTTTTATTCAATAATTCCAATTAATACGCATCTGCAACCATATGCTTCTCCAGGCCAACCTCTTTGTCCTGTACGTTCATCTATTATTGGTGGAGTTTCTCTTAAATCAAATATTTGACCGTCTAATTTTTTATGAGAATCTCTTACTCTATTATCATGTGATGTTGACCATTTTACTTTATATACCCCTACATCAGTATATCTTAACTTACGATATTTAGCTGTCAAAAGACTTGTTTCTTGACGGGCCAAAAAACGAGCCTTTGATTCAGTAACTCCATAACGGTCTTGTATCTGTTTGATTAAACTTTCATTACTGTTACGTTTAAACTGATTTTCTTCTATAATTTGTCGAAGTTCAATAATTTGTTTTTCTGTAAAATTTTTAATAGACAGTTCCATGTTTTCTGTATATTCCTTTTTTAAATTCGTTTTCATTTCAGGACTTAATTCCGGTTCAATAGTAATCGCATCTTTTAGAGTAAAATATGCTTGTTCATCTAAATCTTCTAAAATGTGATCTAAAGGAACATCAAGAACTTTTTGTAAATCTGGCATGTAATTTTCTATATTGAAAGAGTTCAAAAAATCTAATAATTG
>ULQI01018590.1_pt1 | contig 39872 bp, 37 predicted proteins | sample 1954261 | NCBI WGS metagenome assembly ULQI01 (sample SAMEA4835650, study PRJEB28245) | human gut metagenome | biome: gut microbiome; material: fecal sample | place: Denmark | collected 2008 | reverse complement strand
ACAATAAAAAAGTATATTCAAGATCAAGAAAAGTACGATATGATGCAAGATAAATTAAGTGTGAAGGAGTACGAAGACTCTTTTAAGGGTTAAGTCGAAGTAGTACAAACGCCCATTCATGGGCATAAGCAACGCGTCAAGTGCGATAGTGACTTGAACGAAGAGAAAGTCTAGGGCGTCTTGAGACGCTGTCGGGTACCAAGGGGTTATACCCAGCGTTCCGAGCCACCCTTTTTAAGGGTGGCGGCGACTACATACGAAAATTAACCGAAAATACGGTTAAAAATAATTATGAAAATATGGTTGACAAATTTGAATAAAAATGATACATTAAACTAGAAGTGATGGAAAAATAAATGGAGGCGAATGATATGCTAACAAGTTTTGGAAAGACCTGTCGAAAACTTCGTATCGATAATAATGAGTTGCTTTTGGATATGGCAAATTACTTGGGGGTTTCTGCAGCCTTTTTATCGAAAGTTGAAAACGGGAAAGCTAAACCACCAGTAGAGTGGAAAAATACAATTGCATCTCATTATCAACTAAATGATAGCGAGTATAATGAATTATGTCGGCAAATTGATGAGGTGCGTAACATTAGCACATTGAAGATTCCAAATGTTAAGGTGGACGATAGCGATCTAATGCTTGCTTTTGCTAGAAAATTGAATGATATGACTGATAGCGAAAAAGCAGATTGGAGAAAAAAATTTGATGTGTAAGGGAGTGGAAAACTGTGGAAAATGTATCTGTTGTACCAATGTCCAGGCTGGATATTAGAAAATTGGTAATGGAATTTAGAAAACTATTTGGGCTAGAAGATGTATTGTATTTTCCGATAGTCAGATTTATAGAGTGGTGTTTACCGCAACTTGGTCTCGAATATGAAATTTTATCTGTTTCTGAAATGCGAGATACATATGGACTGACCAATACAAAAAAGAATACTCTTTTAATTCGTGAGGATGTTTATCTTGGTGCGATAGCTGGAAACCCTAGGGATAGATTTACTTTGTGTCATGAACTTGGGCATTTTATCTTGCATACTCCGGATCGAGTAAGTTTTGCTAGAGGTGAAATCCCAGCATATCGTGATCCTGAATGGCAAGCAAATACATTTGCAGGAGAGATTATGGCACCATATAATTTGACTTACTGTATGAGTGTAGAAGAAATAATGGATAAGTGTGGCATGTCAAGACAAGCGGCACAAATACAGTATAACTCATTTAGAAAATAGATGTTACGGGATTATACCATAACATAAACAAAACCAAGCACACGAGATGCTTGGCTGTTTGCTGAAAAGTCTTTCGACAGTTCAACTGGTTATAATTTTCTCGACAAGTTAATTATAGCACTGTTGTTAGACTTTCGCAAGCAGAAATGCGAAAGGAGGGGATGATTCATGTATATTTTTAGAGCATGGATTACTACCAAAGACGGTGCTCGCATTTATGCGAGAGATTATGGTAAGCGTGCGTTTAAGATCTGGGTCGATAAAAAGGCTAATCGATAAACGTAGATGATACTGTATGAGCATATTTGCCAGTTATATGCTCCTTTTTCAAAGGGAGAGTGTGGATATGGACATATACGAAAAAGTATATTGTTGTACAAAAATATGGATAAGCGTTGCAATATCAATTGTTTATGCCGTGTTACTTGCTTTATACCAGCAATGTATTCAGGGGCTTGAGAAGCCAGCTGGAGTTTATGAGGCGCTGACGTTTCTTTTTAAATATCCTAAAGAATACTGCGAGGCGTTAATCTTAGGGTTATTTATACATGCTACATGCATATTAATGATTGGTATAGTAATTCTGTGCATTGCGGGAGTTTTGAAGTCACAATTGAGACCAAACATTGTGATGCTGATAAATTTAGTGATTGCAGTAGTGATGGTAGCGCTTAGTAATATATACGCAAGGTATGTAATGGCATTAGTGATTGCACTTGTTGTTGTTATAGCAATCATATGGGCAATCACTAGTTCCGATACATAAAATGGTTAGGCAAATACAAACTGAAAATGAATTTCATGTCCCCCGGGAAATCAAGAAAACCTGATCTCCCGGGGGTTACTTTATATTCCCATCGGAACTCCAATCATCGCCGTGGAATCCGGCTACGTAGAAGCGATCGGCTGGAACCAGTACGGCGGATGGCGCATCGGCATCCGCAGCTTTGACGGGAAGCGCTACTATTATTATGCGCACCTGCGCCAGAACTATCCGTACCGGGAACAGTTGAAGGAGGGCGATGTCGTGACGGCAGGGGACGTGATCGGCTATATGGGGCATACCGGGTACAGCACGAAGGAAAATGTCAACAACATAGACACGGTTCATCTGCATTTCGGGCTGCAGCTGATCTTTGACGAGGCGCAGAAAGAGGGAAACAACGAGATCTGGGTGGACTGCTATAATCTGACGCGCTTTTTATATAAGAACCGTTCCGCGGTGCAGAAAGTGGGGGAAAGCAGGGAGTGGAAGAGGACGCTGCAGATGACGGATCCGGCGGTTGTAAAATATCAGAAAACCGTAAAAAAACAGTGAAAAAATATTGACAATAGAAGCGGGAGGGTGGAAAATTTTGATATACGGATAGGGAGGAGGAGTGTCTGTGATAGAACGTCGATGGATTCAAAAAGGGTACCGGATTTTTTTGGCTATTGCACTTCTTATCTGTGTGGGAGGCATTCCGGCATATGCAGAAGAACTGGTGCCGGACGCTGGGGAAATCACCGGCAGGGTATTATTTATCAGTTCCTATTCCTATGCATGGGAGACGGTTCCGGAACAGATTCGCGGTATAAAAGAAGCATTGGGCGCTGGTGTACAGCTGGATTATCAGTTTATGGATACCAAAAATGTCGAGACGGCGGAGAGTGAACAGCTATTTTACCAGACGCTAACATACTATCTGAAGATGGTTCCGGCGTATGATGTTGTGATTGTAGGAGATGATGCGGCGTTTCAGTTTGCAATGACGTATCGGGATGAGTTGTTTGCGCAGACGCCGGTTGTTTTTGAGGGAGTTAATAATAGGGAACTGGCGAAGAAAGCGGCAGCAGATCCGCTTGTGACGGGCGTGGTTGAGACGCTCTCTTATGAGAATACGATCACGCTGGCAAAGAAGCTGTATCCGGATGCAAGACAGGTGGTAGGAATACTGGATGATACGGTGACCGGAGAGGGCGAACGCAAGGAATTCCAGTATTACGATACTGTTTTTCCAGAGTTGGACTTTGTAGAGATCGACGCTTCAAAGCTCTCCCAGGAAGAATTAAAAAGACAGGTTGCTGCGCTGGGGGAGGAGAGCATTTTGGTCTATATTATGTGCAGCAGGGATGGCGACGGGAATGTATACGCGGCGGCGGAAGCGATCCAGATGCTGAGTGATGTGGCGCAGATTCCGATGTTTTCGATTGTCTCGCACGGTATGGGAAAAGGATTTTTAGGCGGCGAGATTGTCTCGCAGGAACAGATGGGAAAAATGGCAGGAGAAATGGCGGTGCAGATACTGGATGGCACGGATTGTGCCGGGATTTCCACTGTGATGGAGCCGCCGAAGGTATACTGTTTTGATGAAAATGTGATGCGCAGGTTTGGAATCAGTGCATCAAAGCTTCCCGGGGATGCAGTCATCATCAATCACAGGGAGTCCTTCTGGGAAAAGAACCGGGATACGATCAGGGCAACGCTGGTGATCGCTGCCGTGTCGCTGGCAGTGGTGGCATGGCTGGCGGTGGACAATATGCGCCGACGCAAAATGAACGAAGTGATTACCAGAGCAAACGAAAAACTGTCCTACAGTGCACATTACGATGTACTGACACACCTTAAGAACCGCGGTGTCTTTATGGAAGATATCAGGCATCGGATTGCCTCGGGGGAAGAATTTACGGTTTTTATGTATGATCTGGATAATTTTAAACGGGTGAACGACACCTACGGACACAATACAGGGGATGAGGTGCTGCGCGAAGTGGCACTCCGGTCGCTGGCGGTGGAGGATGGCCATTTCACACCGTACCGCCTGGCGGGAGATGAGTTTGTAGCACTGATCGACTGCGGCGATTACAGGGTCATAGAGCGATATGCATCCGGTTTGATGGAACGTCTGCAAAAGCCGTGCAGAATGGGAGCGGCGGACGAGGCACTGGGAGTCAGTCTTGGAATCGCGGTGTGGCCGGAGCACGGAGCGGATGCAACGGAACTTCTGGCAGCGGCGGATGCTGCGATGTATACGGTGAAGAAAAACGGAAAAAATGGATATGCATTTTATAAGGAGCCATGTGCACCATAGGAAACGGTGCACATGGCTCCTTTTTAAGAGTAGAAATACGACTTATTTTTTCATGCCGGCGCGTTTTCTTAAGGTAGGATCAAGAATACGCTTGCGGATACGAAGACTCTCCGGTGTAACCTCCAGGAGTTCGTCGACATCGATGAAATCGAGCGCCTGTTCCAGACTTAAAATCTTAGGCGGAACCAGAGTCAGTGCCTCGTCTGCGGAAGAGGAACGCGTGTTGGTCAGGTGCTTTTTCTTGCAGACATTCAATTCGATATCCTCGGCTCTGGAAGAAGAACCGATGACCATGCCGGCGTATACTTTTTCGCCAGGTCCGATAAAGAGCGTACCGCGATCCTGTGCGGAAAACAGACCGTAGGTTACGGACTCGCCGGTCTCAAATGCGATCAGGGAACCGAGTTTGCGGTAAGCGATCTCGCCCTTGTACGGTGCATAGCCGTTAAAAATGGTGTTGATGATACCGTTACCCTTGGTATCCGTCATAAATTCACCGCGGTAACCGATCAGACCGCGGGACGGGATATTGAACTCCAGACGTGTGTAACCGCCGGTAATCGGCTTCATGTTTAGCATTTCGCCCTTGCGCTGGCTTAACTTTTCGATAACGGCACCGGTAAACTCATCCGGTACATCGACATAAGCAAGCTCCATCGGCTCTAACTTCTTGCCGTTCTCATCCGTGTGGTAGAGAACCTCAGCTTTGCTGACGGCAAACTCATAACCCTCGCGGCGCATGTTCTCGATCAGTACGGACAGATGAAGCTCACCGCGGCCGGATACTTTGTAGGAATCCGGGCTGTCCGTCTCCTCGACACGCAGAGAGACATCGGTGTTTAATTCGCGGAACAGACGGTCTCTTAAATGACGGGAGGTAACGAACTTACCTTCCTGTCCGGCGAGCGGACTGTCATTTACGATGAAATTCATGGACAGTGTCGGCTCGGAAATCTTCTGGAACGGAATGGCAACTGGATTCTCAGGTGCGCAGATGGTATCACCGATATGGATATCTGCAATACCGGAAATGGCTACGATGGAACCGATCTTTGCCTCTGTGACGTCCACCTTGTTCAGACCGTCAAATTCGTAAAGCTTGCTGATGCGGACACGTTTCTGCTTGTCCGGCTCGTGGTGGTTGACAACAACCGCCTCCTGATTGACCTTTAAGCAGCCGTTATCGACTTTTCCGATACCGATACGTCCGACATATTCGTTGTAATCGATGGTGCTGATCAATACCTGGGTGTTGGCGTCCGGATCGCCCTCCGGTGCAGGGATATAGTCAAGGATCGTGTCGAACAGCGGAGTCATATCCTTTTTGTTGTTCACCAGATCGTCAAGCTCGCGGACAGCGTAGCCGTCTCTTGCAGAAGCAAAAAGGAACGGGCAGTCAAGCTGCTCCTCGGAAGCGTCCAGATCCATGAAAAGCTCAAGCACTTCGTCCACAACCTCGTTCGGACGTGCCTCCGGGCGGTCGACTTTGTTGAGACACACGATAACCGGAAGAGAAAGCTCGAGCGCTTTCATCAGAACGAATTTGGTCTGCGGCATAACGCCCTCGAAAGCGTCAACGACCAGCACAACGCCGTTTACCATCTTAAGGACACGCTCAACCTCGCCGCCGAAATCAGCGTGGCCAGGGGTGTCGATGACGTTAATCTTAGTTCCTTTATAAGTAATCGCTGTATTTTTGGAAAGAATCGTGATACCACGCTCTCTCTCAATATCATTAGAGTCCATGACACGCTCCTGAACCTCCTGGTTCTCACGGAACACGCCGCTCTGTTTTAACAATTCATCGACCAGAGTGGTCTTGCCGTGATCGACATGGGCGATAATTGCAATGTTACGGACATCTTCACGTTTCATTTTCATATACAAAATCTCTCTTTCCTGTGTGAAACCTAGTCTAAAAAAGTAACCAATCTATTCTATCATATTTTCGGAGATGCGCAAGTGGTACATGCGACAAAATCCGCCATTTCATTCCCTTTGTTATCGACATGTTGCATGAAAATTCTGGCACCGGACGTGATAAAAATAATGTGTCAGGCAGATCATACCAGCAGAACGGAACGAAAAAGAAGAACAACGCAAAAAAGAGTATGGTCGTAAGAAGGGAGAAAGATTCATGGCAGATAAAATTTTTGAAAACAACCAGGTGTCAATTATGGGAGAGATTGTATCCGATTTCCGGTTCAGTCACGAAGTGTACGGAGAGGGATTTTATATGGTGGATGTGGCAGTGAACCGCCTGAGCAATTATCTGGACTACATTCCATTGATGATATCCGAGCGGCTGATTGACGTAAATGCTGATTACATAGGACAGATCATTTATGTGACCGGGCAGTTCCGGTCGTTTAACCGGCATGAGGAGAAAAAGAACCGCCTTGTCTTATCGGTGTTTGTGCGGGAACTGGAGTTTTTGGAAGAACTGCAGGAGGATATGAAGAGCAACCAGATTTTTCTGGACGGATATATCTGTAAGGAACCGATTTACCGCAAGACGCCGCTGGGACGGGAGATTGCGGATCTTCTGATTGCGGTAAACCGTTCCTACGGAAAGTCAGACTATATACCGTGTATCTGCTGGGGGAGAAATGCGAGATTTGCTTCCGGCTTTGAAGTGGGAGGTCATGTGCAGGTGTGGGGCAGAATCCAGAGCAGGGAATATGTCAAAAAGATCTCGGAGTTAGAGACAGAAAAGCGGGTGGCATATGAGGTATCGGTGAGCAAGGTGGATTTTTTGGAGGAATAATCGAAAGTTCCGTTATTGACAACCGTTGTTGATAGTGCTATGTTAATTTTAACTATATGATACATATTTTGATAGAGGTTGCGTGCTTTAAGAGTAGTTTTCCGGATGTGACAGGCACAGGGGAAGGAAAGCAAAAGGAAAGCATGCCGAAAGAGCAAGGCACCTGCTGCCCTGGTTCTTGGGCATAAAGCTAAGAACTTTATGACTGTCATCTTTGCAGATGGGGCGCTATCGGTTCTGTATAATGGCATGCAGATATGCGGCAGAAGAATCAGACCGGCTCATCGAGCCGGCTTTTTTTTACTTTTTTATTCTGACTCTGATCTGACAGGGGCAAAATTGTACCATGGGCATATATTAACATAGGAGAAACGGAGGATTGGCATGGCGATATTCAAGGGCGCTGGTGTAGCGATTGTTACACCCATGAAGGAAAATGAAGAGGTAAATTACGACAAGTTGGAGGAACTGGTCGAATGGCAGATTGAGCAGGGAACGGATGCGATTGTGATTGTGGGAACGACCGGAGAGAGTTCGACGCTCACTACGGAGGAGCATTCCGATGTGATCCGGGCAGCAGTGCGTTTTGCAAAGCATCGTGTTCCGGTCATTGCCGGCACCGGTTCCAACTGCACCAGAGAGGCGATTCACCTTTCCGAAGAGGCGGAAAAGGCAGGAGCAGACGGACTTTTGGCTGTGACCCCGTACTACAACAAAGCGACACAGGGCGGATTAATCCGTTACTATACAGAGATTGCCGAGGCGGTAAAGCTTCCGATTATCATGTACAACGTTCCTGGACGTACCGGCTGCAATATTATGCCGGAGACCGCAGCCACACTCTTTAAGAACGTGGAGAACATTGTGGGTATCAAGGAGGCGACCGGCAGTCTGGCTCAGGCATCCAAGCTGATGTACTTAACGGACGGCAAGATTGATTTGTATTCCGGCGAGGACGGCATCGTGGTGCCTCTGATGGCAATCGGTGCAATTGGTGTGATTTCCGTGTGGTCGAATGTGGCGCCGGCGGATGTGCACGATATGTGCGCGGCTTTCTCCGCGGGGGATCTTTTGCGCGCGAGAGAACTGCAGTTAAAGGCACAGCCGCTTGTGGATGCGCTGTTTTCCGAGGTAAACCCAATTCCGGTGAAGAAAGCATTGAATCTGATGGGACTGGAAGTGGGACCGCTTCGTTCCCCGCTCACGGAGATGACACCGGAGAATGCCGCGAAGCTTGCAGAAGCGATGAAAAATTACGGAATAAAGTTAGCATAAAAGAACAGATGACTCCGGCGGAAGGGAGCCGTAAGGCCATCCGCCGGAGTATGTGTCTGCACCGCCGGCTGCATGCGGCACGCGGAGCGGGCAGTACAGAGAAGAGAGGATAACGTACGATGATTAAGGCAATCATGAATGGATGCAATGGTAAAATGGGACAGGTCATCTCCGCAATCTGCAAGGAGGATCCGCAGATTGAGATCGTGGCGGGAGTGGATCTCTATGACGGGATCAAAAATGACTATCCGGTATTCCCGAATATTTCCGTCTGCGATGTGAAGGCGGATGTCATCATCGATTTTTCCAATGCGAAGGCCGTGGACGATCTTCTGGTCTATAGTGTGGATAAAAAGATTCCGGTGGTTCTGTGCACGACGGGATTGTCGGAGGAACAGATGGAGCAGGTAAAGGCGGCATCGGAGCAGGTGGCAGTATTAAAGTCCGCGAATATGTCGCTGGGAATCAATCTGCTGATGCAGCTTTTAGCGCAGGCGGCAACGATTCTTGCGCCGGCAGGATTTGACATGGAGATCGTGGAAAAGCACCACAACCAGAAGCTGGATGCACCGAGCGGCACGGCACTGGCGCTGGCGGATTCCATGAATGATGCGCTGGGACATGTCTATGAGTACAAATATGACAGAAGCAGCGAGCGCAAAAAGAGAGATCCGCACGAGATCGGAATCTCGGCAGTGCGCGGAGGCAGCATCGTCGGGGAGCATGAGGTCATCTTCGCGGGACTCGACGAGGTCATTGAGTTCAAGCATACCGCATATTCCCGCAGCGTCTTTGGAAAAGGGGCTGTGGAGGCGGCAAAGTTCCTCGCCGGGAAAAAGGCAGGATTTTATGATATGCAGGATGTGATCCGGGCAACGATGGAACAGGCAGACTGATTGGACAGGCAGACGGATAAGGCAGATTGAAAGCGGATACAGATGGATCGAATGGGAACAGGAGCGTGGAAACGTTTTCTGTTTCCATTTTTATACAGGGCAGAAAACGAACAAAATCTGGTCAGCAGTGCGCGGATATGTTACTATTTGAGAGGTATCTTCGATTTTGATATTCTGAGGGGGAACATATGGAAAAATATAGGGAAACAGATCTGCGGTATTTAAAAAGTCTGGCAAATCAGTATCCGACCGTGGCTGCGGCAGCGACGGAGATCATTAACCTGCAGGCGATTTTAAGCCTGCCAAAGGGAACAGAACATTTCATTACAGATATTCACGGCGAGTACGATCAGTTCCAGCACGTGATCCGGAACGGTTCCGGAGCGATTAAGCGCAAGATCGAGGAAGAATTCGGGAATGCGATCAGTGCGGGAGAGAAGAAAGCGATTGCGACACTGATCTATTATCCGGAGCAGAAGCTAGAGCAGGTGTTAAAGACAGAAGAAAATATGGAGGACTGGTATAAGGTCTCCCTGTACCGGCTGATCCGCATCTGCAAGAGCGCCTCGTCAAAATACACCAGATCCAAGGTGCGAAAAGCGCTGCCGAAAGATTTTGCGTATGTGATCGAGGAACTGCTGACCGGCAGACCGGATGTCTCCGATCAGGAAGCTTATTATAATGAGATCATCCGGTCTGTGATCCGCACAGGCAGGGCGCCGGAGCTTGTGATTGCGTTCTGCAATCTGATCCGCAGGCTTGTGGTGGATCATCTGCATGTGGTGGGAGATATTTTCGACAGGGGACCTTACCCGAATCTGATTATGGATACCTTGATGCAGCACCATTCCGTGGATATTCAGTGGGGGAACCACGATATTTACTGGATGGGAGCGGCGGCGGGAAGCAGACCCTGCATCTGCAACGCGATCCGCATCTCTGCCAAGTATGGCAATCTGAACCTTTTAGAGGACGGATACGGCATCAATCTGGTGCCGCTCGCCAGACTTGCCATGAGCAGATACGACAAGGATCCCTGCACCTGCTTTAAGCTGGATTACCGGGAGGATGAGTACGATGTGCGTGACGCCATGCTGGATGAGAAAATGCACAAGGCGATTACGGTGATCCAGTTCAAGCTGGAGGGACAGATGATCATGCGTCACCCGGAGTTCGGGATGGATGAGCGGCTTTTGCTGGACAAGATCAATATCGAAAAAGGAACGGTGTGCGTGGAGGGGAAGGAATACCCGATGAAGGATCTGAACTTCCCGACGATCGACTGGGAGCATCCGTATGAACTGTCATCGGAGGAGGAGGACGTCATGGAGCGGATCACGCAGGCGTTCTTGAACTGTGAAAAATTACAGCGTCACGTCCGTTTCCTGTTCACACAGGGCAGCCTGTACAAGGTCTACAACGGGAACCTGCTCTACCACGGCTGTGTGCCGATGAACGAGGACGGAACCTTTACCAGAGTAAATGTGTACGGAAAAGAATATTCCGGCAAGGCGCTCTACGATGTGCTGGAGAATTACGCGAGAAAAGGGTACTACGCGATTGATCCCGGGGAGAAGAAAAAGGGGCTGGATATCTTGTGGTTTATCTGGGAAAACCAGAATTCCCCGGTGTTCGGAAAAGCAAAAATGACGACGTTTGAGCGCTATTTTATCGCGGACAAGGCGACGCATCAGGAGCCGAAGAACCCGTACTACCGCCTGTTGGAGGAGGAAGAGGTGGTCAACCGCATCCTCTCGGAATTCGGGCTTGAGGGCGCGGAGGCACATATCATCAACGGTCATATTCCGGTGGAGGCAAAGCGGGGAGAGTCCCCGGTAAAATGCGGCGGGAAGCTGCTCATCATTGACGGCGGATTCTCCAAGGCCTACCAGCCGAAGACGGGGATTGCGGGATATACGCTGATCTATAATTCCTACGGTCTGGTGCTTGCGGCGCACGAACCGTTTGAGTCGGTCGAAAAGGCGGTGCAGGAGGGAAGCGATATCGCGTCGCATACGATTCTGGTGCAGCATGTCGTGCGTCGTAAGCTGGTGGCGGATACGGACATTGGAAGGGAGCTGCGCGCTTCGATCCGTGATCTGGAGGCGCTGCTGCAGGCATACCGGGACGGTATCCTGGTGGAGAAGATTTAAAGAAAGATAGAAGGAAGCAGGAAAAGAATATGTATATCGGAAATCATCTTTCGGCGTCAAAGGGCTATGCGGCGATGGGGCGGATGGCAGTGAAGCTGGGAGCAAATACATTTGCATTTTTTACAAGAAATCCGAGAGGAGGTGCGGCAAAAGCGATTGATCCGGCGGATGTGGAAAAGCTGCTGGAACTGATGCGGGAGCAGCAGTTTGGAAAACTGGTGGCGCATGCACCTTACACGATGAATCTGTGCGCGGCGAAGGAGGATATCCGCAAGTTTTCTAAGGAGATGATCGCGGACGATCTGCGCCGGATGGAGTACACGCCGGGGAATTACTACAATTTTCACCCGGGTTCCCATGTCGGACAGGGGGCGGATGCCGGAATCGAATGGATTGCGGAGGCACTTAACGAGGTGCTCACGCCGGAGCAGACGACGACGGTTCTCCTTGAGACGATGGCGGGAAAAGGCAGTGAGGTGGGCAGAAGCTTTGAGGAACTGCGCGCGATTATTGACCGTGTAGAGCTGTCCGATAAGCTTGGCATCTGTCTGGATACCTGTCATGTCTGGGATGCTGGATATGATATTGCGGGAGATCTGGATGGTGTCCTGGAGAAATTTGACCATGTGATCGGTCTGAACCGCCTGTGCGCGGTACATTTTAACGACAGCATGAACGACCGCGGTTCGCACAAAGACCGCCATGCCTGCATCGGCGAGGGAAAGATCGGGCTGGATGCGATGCGGCGTGTGGCGACGCATCCGCTGCTTTCGGACAAGCCGTTTATTCTGGAGACTCCGAATGACGATGAGGGATACCGCAGAGAGATTGCACTTTTCCGGGAGTGGAGGGAGTAGATAAGAATCCAGAGAAATACATTGCTTTTTAGAAGTGTGTGTGTTATACTTCAAATCACATGAATGCGAAAGCTTTTTCATGCAAATATTTGCCCACCAAGAGATTGGTTAAGCCCATACGGACAGGCGGGGCAGCTGCCGATGGTGGAGAGATCCACGTTATTGATTGAGTTAGAAGCTCAAATTTTATAAGTTGATGACGACTGCAGGCGAAGGACTGCAGGACCCTGAATCGTATGCGATAGAGATATCACTTGTGAAACGGTCAATAAGAGTAGTAATAGCAAATATTTGCTGGCGAAGATGCCAACGTAGACTCTGATAATAGTTTTTGCAGCATGTAGGACAGATTACATAAAGTATGACTATGAGAATGTGACAAGGCAGGTGATGTGTGCGCAGCATACAGGCATCTGTCTTTTTTGTGTAAATAGGAAACTTCGTCCCTATTACATAAAAACGTTCCGCGGGGATGCGTACCTCGCGGTGAGGTACATAATGCTTTGCATACCGCATCAGGGAGCATCAAAACAGAATGTGAGGAGAATCATGGAAGCAGGATCCCAGAAGCGCGCTCCGGTCTACGAAGCGCTGGAACAATTAAAAAAGAGAAGAGTCGTTCCTTTCGATGTGCCGGGGCACAAGAGAGGGCGTGGCAACCCGGAGCTCGTGGAACTTCTGGGGGAGAAATGTGTGAGTCTGGATGTGAATTCCATGAAGCCGCTTGACAATCTGTGCCATCCGGTGTCGGTCATCAAAGAGGCGGAGGAACTGGCGGCGGAGGCTTTCCGTGCAGATCACGCGTTTTTTATGGTGGGAGGAACAACGTCCTCCGTGCAGAGCATGGTGTTGTCGGTCTGTCGTGCCGGGGATAAGATCATCCTGCCGCGCAATGTACATAAGAGTGTGATCAATGCGCTGGTACTTTGCGGCGCTATTCCGGTCTATGTGAATCCGGAGGTGGACAAAAAGCTTGGCATTTCACTCGGTATGGAGATCTCGGAGGTGGAGCGGGCGATTCTGGAGAATCCGGGCGCGGTGGCGGTTCTTGTGAACAATCCGACTTATTACGGAATCTGTTCCGATTTGCGCTCCATCGTGAAGCTGGCACATGAACACGAGATGCTTGTGCTTGTGGATGAAGCGCACGGCACCCATCTGTATTTCGGGGAGGACCTTCCGGTCTGCGCGATGGATGCCGGTGCGGATATGGCGTCCGTTTCCATGCACAAATCCGGAGGAAGCTTAACACAGAGTTCCCTGCTTTTAACCGGCAAAAATGTTAACTGGGAGTATGTCAGCCAGATTATCAACCTCACACAGACGACAAGCGCGTCTTATCTTCTGATGTCAAGTCTCGACATCTCGCGGAGAAATCTGGCGCTGCGCGGAAGGGAATCGTTTTGCAAAGTGGCGGAGATGGCGGAATACGCCAGGGCGGAGATCAACGACATCGGCGGATATTATGCTTACGGCAAGGATATGGTGAACGGCGGAAGCGTCTATGACTTTGATGTGACGAAGCTCTCAGTCTACACGCGGGGAATCGGTCTGGCAGGAATCGAGGTCTATGATCTGTTGCGGGATGAGTACGATATCCAGATTGAGCTGGGGGACATTGCCAACATCTTAGCCTACATTTCAATCGGCGACCGCATCCAGGATATCGAGCGGCTGGTGGGAGCGTTGGCAGACGTCAAACGCTTGTATTCCAAGGATCCTGCACAGATGTTAAATACAGAATATATAAATCCGACCGTTCTTGTTTCACCACAGGCGGCTTTTTATGCAGAGAAAAAATGCATGCCGATCCGGGAGACGGCAGGAAAGATCTGCGGAGAGTTTGTGATGTGCTATCCGCCGGGAATTCCGATTCTCGCGCCGGGTGAGATGATTACGCCGGAGATCATCGAATATATCATCTATGCCAAGGAGAAGGGCTGCTCCATGCAGGGAACGGAAGATCCGGCGGTGGAGCACTTAAATGTCCTGGTGGATGACCGGCAGGTGTGGAAATAAGACCGCCGGAAGAATAGCTCTTAAGGAAGAGCATACGGTCAGGAAGAACCGGCATAAGGAAGCAGCAGACCGTGGAATACGGTCTGGGGAAGGTGGAAGAGAGCGTGGAGTTATGGTTTTCGGATAATCAGACCGATCATGTGAAGGTGTCGGTCAAAGTGGAGAAGCAGCTGTTCGGGGAGCAGACGGATTTTCAGAGGATCGACGTGTTTGAATCCAGGGAATTCGGCAGATTTTTAAGCTCCGATGGCAGCATCGTCTTCTCAGAAAAGGATGAGTTCATCTACGATGAGATGATTGTGCATGTGCCGATGGCGGTGCATCCGCATGTGAAAAAAGTGCTGGTCATCGGTGGCGGAGACGGCGGTGTGGCGAGAGAACTTTCCTATTATGAGGAGATCGAGCAGATTGACGTCGTGGAATCCGACCGGACATTCGTGGATGTGTGCAGGAAGTTTTTCCCGGACAACGCCTGCGGGCTGGAAGATCCGCGCGTCAATATCTATTACGAGGATGGACTGCGCTTTCTGCGCACAAAGCATGATGCCTACGATCTGATCATCAATGATGCGATCGATCCGCTCGGGCATACGGCGGGATTGTTCACCAAGGAATTTTATGGGAACTGTTACCGCGCATTAAAAGAAGACGGCATTATGGTCTACCAGCACGGCAGTCCATTTTATGACGAGGATGAGGAGTCCTGCCGCGTGATGCACCGCAAGGCGAGTCACAGTTTCCCGATCAGCCGTGTGTATCAGGCGCACATTCCGACCTGTTCCTCCGGGTACTGGCTGTTCGGATTTGCGTCAAAAAAATATCACCCGCTGACGGATCTGAATGTGGAGCGCTGGAAAGCGCGCGGGATCAAGACCTGGTATTATACGACCAATCTTCATAAGGGAGCGTTTATGCTGCCAAAATATGTCGAGGATATGCTTGAGGAAGAGGAAGGCAGAAGGTAGATGGCAGATGCGGGACAGAACGGACTCTGACGGGACAGTCAGCGGAGCGTTCTGTCATCCGTTGGCAGAATGATATAAATAATATAAAAATAGAAAATACAGCCGCAGAACGGCAGAATGAGAGGATAAGTAGATGGGAAGATTATTGATTATCGGATGTGGCGGAGTAGCAGGGGTGGCAATTCACAAATGCTGCCAGAACAGCAGGACTTTTTCGGAGATCTGCATTGCAAGCCGCACAAAAGAAAAATGTGACGCGTTAAAGGAAAAGCTGCAGGGAACGACGGATACAGTGATCACGACAGCGAAGGTGGATGCGGATAATGTGGACGAACTGATCGCACTGATCCGTGATTACAAGCCGGATGCCGTGTTAAATGTGGCGCTGCCTTACCAGGATCTGACGATTATGGATGCCTGCCTGGCATGCAAGGTGGACTACATCGATACCGCGAACTACGAACCGGAAGATACCGACGATCCGGCGTGGCGTGCAATTTATGAGAAGCGCTGCAAGGAGGCGGGCTTTACCGCGTACTTCGATTATTCCTGGCAGTGGGCATATCAGAAACGCTTTGCGGATGCCGGCATCACGGCGCTTCTTGGCAGCGGCTTTGACCCGGGCGTGACGAGCGTGTTTACCGCCTATGCGCTGAAGCATTATTTCGATGAGATCGAGTACATCGATATCTTAGACTGCAACGGTGGAGACCACGGTTATCCGTTCGCCACCAATTTCAACCCGGAGATCAACCTCCGCGAGGTATCCGCAAACGGCTCCTACTGGGAGGATGGACATTGGGTAGAGACAAAACCGATGGAAATTAAAAGAGAATATAATTTTCCGCAGGTTGGCGAGAAAGACATGTATCTGCTTCATCACGAGGAGATCGAGTCTCTGGCAAAGAATGTGCCGGGAGTCAAGCGCATCCGTTTCTTCATGACCTTTGGTCAGAGTTATCTGACCCATATGCAGTGTCTGGAGGATGTCGGAATGCTTTCCACTTCCCCGATTCAGTATGAGGGAAGAGAGATCGTGCCGATCCAGTTCTTAAAGGCATTGCTTCCGGATCCGGCGTCACTGGGACCTAGAACCGTTGGTAAGACGAATATCGGCTGTATTTTTACCGGCAAGAAGGATGGCAAGGAAAAGACGATCTATATCTATAACGTCTGCGATCACCAGGAGTGCTACAGGGAGGTTGGCTCACAGGCGATCTCCTACACGACAGGAGTTCCGGCAATGATCGGTGCAGCGCTTGTTGTAGATAAGGTGTGGGATAAGGACGGCGTCTTCAATATCGAGGAGTTTGATCCGGATCCGTTTATGGATATGCTCAACCAGTACGGATTGCCGTGGGTTGTCGATGAGAACCCCAAGACGGTGGCGTAGCCGTTCGTAAAAAGAGCCGGACAGGGAGAGACGAGAGCAATGAAGTGGAATGAACTTCCGACACCATGCTATGTGGTGGATCAGAAAAAATTAAAAGAGAATTTAATAATATTGCATAATCTGGAGCAGGATACGGGATGCCATGTCCTGCTGGCGCAGAAAGCGTTTTCCACATATGCGCTCTATCCGTTGATCGGACAATACATCAGCGGTACCACAGCGAGCGGACTCTACGAGGCGCGTCTCGGCGCAGAGGAGATGGAGCGTGAGAACCATGTGTTTGCTCCGGCGTACAAGGACAGCGATATGGAGGAACTGGTCACGCTCTGCGACCATGTGATTTTTAATTCCTTTGCGCAGTATGTCAGACACAGGAAGAAGGTGGCGGCGCAGAATGCCGCCAGTGGTACGGAGCACCGTGTCAGCATCGGACTTCGGATCAATCCGGAGTATTCCACGCAGGAGGGACATGCGATCTATGATCCCTGCGCGCCCGGTTCCAGACTCGGCATGACAAGAGAGGCGTTTGAGAAAGGACTTGCCGGACTTGGCATGAGACGGCAGGAGGATGGAAGCTATGAACTGCCGGAGGATGTGGAGGGACTCCATTTTCACACGCTCTGCGAGCAGGACGCGGATGATCTGGAACGCACGTTTTTGGCGTTTGAGGAGCAGTTTGCTTCTTATTTAAAACAGGTCCGGTGGCTGAATCTGGGCGGAGGACATCATATCACCAGACCGGGGTATCAGATAGAGCGTTTAAAGAAGCTCATCGGTTATATCAGGGAGACCTACGGACTTGCCGTGTATCTGGAGCCCGGCGAGGCGGTTGCCTTAAATGCGGGATACCTGGTAACGGAAGTGTGCGATATTGTACATAACGGGATGGATATTCTGATTCTGGATGCGTCTGCGGCGTGTCATATGCCGGACGTTCTTGAGATGCCGTATCGTCCGCCGCTTCGGGACGGATTTGCGGCGGGAGAGCAGAGATACACCTACCGGCTGTCCTCGCTCACCTGTCTGGCTGGGGACGTCATCGGGGACTACAGTTTCACACACGAGATTCAGATCGGCGACCGTCTGGTGTTTGAGGACATGGCAATCTACTCGATGGTGAAGAATAATACCTTTAATGGAATTCCGCTTCCGTCGATCGCAATGCTCCGGGAAGACGGGGAGGTTGAGATGTTAAAGCAGTTCGGCTATGAAGATTTCAAAGGGCGGTTGTCATAACCGGTTTTGAAAGACATCCGGGACAAGGGAAGATGACTTGGATGAGGGTAGAGGAAATGGAGAAAAAGATGCAAAAGTGTGCAGAAGACCCAAAAGAGAGAATGACAACGCCGCAGGCGGACGGATTTTTTATGCCGGGGGAGTACGAACCGCATGACGGCTGCATTCTGATCTGGCCGTCGCGCCCGGGTTCCTGGATTTACGGCGCACGCGATGCGCGGATTGCATTCCGGGATGTGATTGCAGCGATTGCGCAGAGTGAAAACGTATATGTGGCAGCCGGGCGGGATGCCATTGACTCCGCGCGAGAGATGCTGACCGGAGAGGATGCGCCGTGGAAAAAGCGGGTGACGGTCTTTGAACTGGAGACAGACGATGCCTGGGCAAGAGATGTGGCGCCGACCTTTGTGAAAGATGGCGCCGGCAGGGTGCGGGCAGTGAACTGGTCATTTAACGCCTGGGGAGGATCGGTGGACGGACTGTATGCATCCTGGGCGTTGGACGATGCGTTTGCAAAGGCGTTTGCCGCAAAGTACGGCTATGCGTGTTACGATGCCGCGCCGTTTGTACTGGAGGGCGGATCGATTCACAGCGACGGTGAGGGGACGCTTCTGGTGACGGAGGCGTGCCTTTTGAGTGCGGGGCGCAATCCGGGGCTTACGCGCGAGGAGATCGAGGAGAAGCTTAGAACGTATCTTGGCATAAAAAAAGTGCTGTGGCTGCCGCGTGGAATCTATCAGGATGAGACGAACGAGCATGTGGATAACGTCTGCGCGTTCCTGCGCCCGGGCGAGGTGGTGCTTGCATGGACGGACGATGAAACAGATCCCCAGTATCCGCTATCACAGCAGACGCTTGCGTACCTGGAGGGCGAGACGGATGCGCGCGGAAGAAAGCTTGTCATTCACAAGCTTCCGATTCCCGATCATCCGGTCTGCATTACAGAGGAGGAACTGACAGGTTATTCGTTTGCCGAAGGGGAGGATGAGCGGGAGGCGGGAGAGCGTCTTGCGGCATCCTACGTGAACTTTTATTTTTCCAACGAGGCAGTCATCCTTCCGGCGTTCGGCGGGGAGAATGAGGAGAGTGACAGGCGCGCTGCCGCACTGCTTGCGCAGTGGAATCCGGGGCGGAAGATTATTCCGGTGCAGGCGCGTGCAATTTTAGTCGGCGGCGGGAATATCCACTGTATTACACAGCAGATCCCGGCGGCAAAAATGCAGCAGCAAAACGCAGCAGTAAAAATGCAGCAGCGGTAAAGAGGACAGAGACAAAAAGAGGAAAAGAGCATGAACAGAGTGAAAGTGGCGGCAATTCAGATGCGCTGTGCGGCATCTGTGGAGGAGAATTTAAAAAAGGCGGAAGCCATGGTGCGAAAGGCGGCGGCAGAGGGAGCAAACGTGATCCTTCTGCCGGAACTTTTTGAGCGGGAATATTTTTGCCAGCAGCGCCGGTATGACTTTTATCATTATGCGAAGCCTGTGATGGAGAACGATGCGGTGCGCATGGGCATGCGGCTTGCCGCGGAACTTGGCGTGGTGCTTCCGATCAGTTTTTATGAGCGGGATGTGAATAACCTGTACAATTCCATCGCCTGCATCGACGCGGACGGAACGGTGCTCGGCGTTTACCGCAAGACACATATTCCGGACGATCACTATTATCAGGAAAAGTTCTATTTTACGCCGGGGGATACCGGATTTCAGGTATTTTCTACGCGCTACGGCAGAATCGGCGTGGGGATCTGCTGGGATCAGTGGTTCCCGGAGAGCGCGCGCTGCATGGCACTTGCGGGGGCGGAGCTGCTTTTCTATCCGACGGCGATCGGATCGGAGCCGATCTTAGAGTGCGACAGTATGCCGCACTGGAGACGCTGTATGCAGGGACATGCGGCAGCCAATCTGATGCCCGTTGTTGCGGCAAACCGGATCGGGGAGGAGACGGTAGAACCCTGTGAGGAAAACGGCGGACAGCGTTCGGCGCTTGTTTTTTACGGATCGTCTTTCCTGACCGATGAGACCGGAGAAATTCTGGCGGAGGCAGGGCGCGACGAGGAAGAGATACTGGTGCAGGAATATGACCTGGACGAGCTGGATGCCAGACGGCTGGAGTGGGGGCTGTTCCGCGACAGGCGCCCGGAGTGCTACGGCATCATCAGCGGCAGGTAAAAGAAATATATTGTTGACATGGAAACAATAATGAGATACAGTAGGAACTGGGAACAAAATACCATGTTAGAAAAAGGAAGAGTCTGCATGAAAGATCGGGAAGAGCTGTTAAAAGAAATCGCGCTCATGCTGGAGCGGCAGGATATGCTTTCCAAACTGACGGAAAACCAGTGTCTGGATGAATACGGCTATTCGGAGACACACTGTATCGACTATATCGGAAGACTGGAACTGCCGAACGTCACGAAGGTGGCGGAGCACATGGGGATGACGCGCGGCGCGATCAGCAAGATGACCAGGAAGCTTCTTGCCAAAGGGCTGATCGAAAAATATACGCTGGAGACGAATAAAAAGGAAGTATATTTCAAGCTCACGGATCAGGGCAGGCTTTTGTTTGATGAGCATGCGAAGCGGCATCAGCGATGGGAGAAGCGCGATATGGAATTTCTGGCGCGCTATTCCGTCGAGGATGTGAGGACGGTGAGCCGTTTTATGACAGAGTTCAACGGCTATCTGGAAGAGCAGATCGAGACGATTACAGGGACGCAGGCAGAGGGATGATATTCTGTAATAGGAACGGAAGTTTCCTGTTACATATTACAGAAAAAAGAATCCTGCAGGCAGGATTCTCATGTGTTACTGTTGTATGAAATGTAATTGTTAAGCGTTTAACACTTCAAGAAGCGTAAGCAGCTTCTCTACCGTGTCCTGGCTGATGTTGTTTGCTGCGATAAAATTGCTTACCGTCGTTGCAACATCTTCGGAAGTCTCTGCAGTGGATGCGGATGCCACGGTGTTCGTATCGCTTCCCATATAGGAGAGAACCTTCTGGACATAATTCTGTGTCTCGCTAAACGGTGGAATACCGCCGTATTTATCGACATTTGCGCTGCCGGCGTTGTATGCCGCAAGTGCAAGAGAGGTATCACCGTTGTACCTGGCAAGCAGCTGGGAGATCAGATTTGCACCGCCCATGATATTCTGGTAGGCGTCGTAGGAATCTGTGACACCGAGAGATGCTGCGGTGGCAGGCATCAGCTGCATGATACCGACGGCACCGGCGCTGCTGACAGCGCTTGTATTAAAATTGGACTCTGCTCTTGCGATTGATTTTAAAAGAGTGGAGGAGACGCCGTAGGTGTTTGCCGCCTCGTCAAAGATGGCGGAAAGGTCTTCGGAGCAGGCCGTGCTGCCGGAGTAGGCGTCGGTGGCATTCGTTAAAACGGAAGAAAAGTCAGATCCCGCAGCCTGTGCTTTGGCAGCTTCGGCGGCAGCTCTCTCCGCTTCGGCGCGGGCAGCAGCCTCGGTGTTGATCTGATCCACAAATGCCTGATCGTGATAATTTAAGATCGTAATACTCATTGGTAACTCCCTTGAAAACAACTTCACTGAATGTATAACTAGAAAAAGTATAGCATAATTTACGGGATTAGGAAAGAAAAAAATGAAAACCAAGCAAGCCGAACAGAAAGGGACATATTTACGTGCATTCCGGGTAGCATTTCCCTACACGGTACCGGTGCTCACCGGCTATCTGTTTATCGGAATGGCGTTCGGAGTGATGATACAGGAAAAAGGTTACAACTTCTTGTGGGCAATGCTCATGAGCCTGGTGATCTATGCGGGCAGCGGACAGTATCTGGCAGTCAACTTCTTCGCGCCGGGCGTCAGCCTTTTCAATGTGATTTTCATGGAATTTATGGTGAATATCCGCCATATTTTTTATGGATTGTCACTGTTGGAACGTTTTTCCGAGATGGGGAAAAAGCGGCTCTACATGATCTTTTCCTTGACGGATGAGACCTACTCACTTTTCTTTGTCACAAAAGTGCCGAAGGATGTGAAGGCGGAGCAGTTCTTATTTGCGATTGCCGTGCTTGACCAGAGTTACTGGATCATCGGCTCCGGCATCGGCGCCCTGCTTGGAAATGTACTTCCGTTCTCCGCGGAGGGCATTGACTTTGCAATGACGGCATTGTTTGTGGTAATCATGGTAGAACAGTGGATGGAGAAGCAGAACCGTCCGAGCGTGGTGATCGGGCTGGTATGTGGACTGGTGTGCAGGCTGGTGTTCGGAGCGGACAATTTTATCCTTCCGACCATGATATGCGTCATGGTCATCCTGCTTTCCTGCAAAAAAATATTCGATAAAATGATTCCGGAGGACGGAAAGGAAGGAGGCGAGCCGGAGTGCCAGTAAGTGTTGGAAGATCGCTTGCGATCATATTTACCGTGGCGGGAACGATATTTTTTACCCGGCTGATTCCGTTTCTGTTTTTCCCGAAAGGAAAAGAGATTCCGCCGATCATCCGGTATCTGGGGAGGGTGCTGCCCCCGGCGGTCATCGGAATGCTGGTGATCTACTGCCTGAAAAATGTGTCGGTGCTTGCAGTACCTTTTGGTCTGCCGGAATTCATTGCCGTGGCGGCGGTCATCGTGTTTCATGTATGGAAGCGCAACAATCTGCTCAGCATTGGTGTCGGAACGGCACTTTATATGTTTTTGATACAAGTTGTATTCTAGGAAGAGAGGAAGAACCGTATGAAGAAGAAACCATTTGTAACCAAAGAACAGTTAGAAGAAATCGTAAAAAAATACCCAACGCCGTTTCATCTCTACGATGAAAAAGGAATCCGCGAAAATGCGAAGGCAGTGAAGGAAGCATTTGCATGGAACCCGGGATTCCGGGAGTATTTTGCGGTAAAGGCAACGCCGAACCCGTTCATTCTTGACATTTTAAAAGAATATGACTGCGGATGTGACTGTGCGTCGCTGACAGAGCTGATGCTTGCGGATTCCCAGGGCTTCGATGGAAAACACATCATGTTTTCCTCCAATGATACGCCGGCGGAGGAATTTGCATTTGCCAATGAGCTTGGTGCGATCATCAATCTCGACGATTTTACACACATTGATTTTCTGGAAAAAACGATCGGCAGGATTCCGGAGACGATCAGCTGCCGGTACAATCCGGGAGGCGTCTTTAAGATGAGTAACGGCATCATGGATAATCCGGGCGATGCAAAGTACGGTTTTACCCACGAGCAGATCATTGAGGGATTCAAGATCTTAAAGGAGAAGGGAGCCAAGCATTTTGGCGTACATGCGTTTCTTGCCAGCAATACCGTGACAAACGAATATTACCCGAAGCTTGCGAGAGAACTGTTTGAACTGGTTGTGGAACTGCGCGATAAGACGGGATGTGATATCCGTTTTATCAATCTCTCCGGCGGTGTCGGTATTCCGTACACACCGGATCAGACGCCGAACGACATCCGTGTCATCGGAGAGGGCGTCCGGGTGGCATATGAGGAGATCTTAGTTCCGGCAGGACTTGGCGATGTCGCAATCTACACGGAGATGGGACGTTTTATGCTGGGACCGTACGGCTGCCTGGTGACAACGGCCATCCATGAGAAGCATACCCACAAGGAGTACATCGGTGTGGACGCGTGTGCCGTGAACCTGATGCGCCCGGCAATTTACGGGGCATATCACCATATTACGGTGATGGGCAAGGAGGATGCGCCGTGCGACCACAAGTATGATGTGACAGGCTCCCTTTGCGAGAATTGCGATAAGTTTGCGATTGACCGGATGCTGCCGAAGATCGACATGGGAGATCTTCTGGTGATTCATGATACCGGTGCACATGGTTTTTCCATGGGATACAACTATAACGGAAAATTAAAGTCAGCGGAGGTGCTGCTGAAGGAAGACGGATCGACACAGCTGATCCGTCGTGCCGAGACGCCGGAGGACTATTTCCGCACGTTTGACTGCTTTGATATCTTAAAGGATATGAAGCACCCGAAATAAGCGGCAGATCATTCCGGAAAAAGCACAGCAGCGAGGATGAGATATGTGCATTGATACAGAACGTTTTGAGCGTGCCAGGGGCAGAGTCATCGGAATCGAGCGGCAGAGGCTTGGAATCGGCACACTCTCGGAGAAGACGGTACATGCAGTGCTCAAGAATTATTATGCACCGGATGAGGATATGCATGAGATCCCGATTGAGAATTTTGTTGCGGATATTTTTGACGGGGAGGCAGTGATCGAGATTCAGACGCGGTCGTTCCAGAATATGCGGCGGAAACTTGCCGCATTTCTGCCGTTATACCCGGTGACCATCGTCTATCCGATTCCGCATGTGAAGTGGCTTCACTGGATGGATGAGGAGACGGGGGAGATCTCTCACGGGCGCAAATCGCCCAAGAAAGGAAATGCATACCAGGCATTCATCGAATTGTATAAGATCCGGCCGTTTCTGAAAGATCCGAATCTGAGACTACGGCTGGATCTCATTGACATGGAGGAATACCGTCTGTTAAACGGCTGGAGCCGGGACAAAAAGAAGGGAAGCGACCGCTTCGACCGGATACCGCTTACCTTCGTGGAGGAAGTGCGTGTGGACCGGAGAGAGGACTACATGCAGTTCATCCCCTATGAGATTCCGGAGGAGTTTACTGCGAAGGATTTTGCGGCATGCGCGAAGATTCCGGTGCGGCTGGCACAGACGGTGCTCTTGATTCTGACGGATCTATTGATTGTGGAGCGGATTGGAAAGCAGGGAAGAAGTTATCTCTACCGGATCTGCGAGATTGAATGAATCTCTTCCCAAGCGGGGCGTTCTGTGTTATACTGACTGCCGGATGTATATTTATGCAGTATCTATGTGAGAGATAAGGAAGCATGAGGTAGATAGTACGATGAAAAACACAGCAATCAAATTATCCGGCATACTGCTTGCCGGAGCGGTCTTTTTTTCGACGCTGTTAGGTTACGGCACACAGGCTGCCGCGGCGACGGCGATAGGCAGCGACACGGAGGCGGGACAGGCATCCGGCGACGGTTCTGTTGCGTCGGTTGCGGATCTTCCGGGAAAGCATATCGGTGTACAGCTCGGCACGACCGGAGATATCATGGTCAGCGACTATGAGACGGACGGCTCGGGCACGGTAGTAGAGCGTTACAATAAGGGCGCGGATGCCGTGCAGGCATTAAAGCAGGGAAAGTTAGACTGCGTGATTATTGACGAATTGCCGGCGCTGGCATTTGTGGAGCAGAACGAAGGGCTTAAGATTCTCGAGGAGAACTTTGTTGAGGAGGACTATGCGTTCGTAATCGCAAAGGGTAACGAGGCACTTGTGGATCAGGTCAATGAGACGCTGCGCGAACTGAAGGACGAGGGTGTTCTCGATAACATTGCGAAGAATTATACCGGAACGGACGAGGAGATTGGAAAGTATCCGTATGAAATTCTGGATGTGGAACGCACGAACGGCACGCTTACCGTTGGTACGAATGCGGAGTTTCCGCCGTATGAATACTATGAAGAGGGAAAGATCACCGGAATCGACATGGATATTATGCAGGCGGTCTGCGACAAACTCGGCATGGAGTTAAAGATCGAGGACATGGCGTTTGATTCCGTGATTCCTGCGGTGTCCACCGGAAAAGTCGACATCGGTGCATCGGGTTTTACGGTGACGGAGGAACGCAAAAAGAATGTGAACTTCACGGATACCTATGCAAAATCCAAGCAGGTCATCATCGTGAGAGATACATCTGTCACAGCAGAGAAGACCGGGATCGGCGAGAAGTTTTATGATAACTTTATCAAGGACAGCCGATATACCTATTTGTTAAAGGGACTTTTAAATACACTCATCATCACCGTGTTTGCGGTAATGATCGGTATTGTGTTTGGATTTTTGATCGCGATTGTAAGAACCAACCACGACAGAAACGGCGGGCTTACGATCTTAAATGCACTCTGCAAGGCATACCTTGCCGTTGTGCGCGGTACGCCGGTCATGATTCAGCTTCTGATTATTTATTATGTCATTTTCCAGAGCATCAATACGGGAAAACTGTTCGTGGCAGTCATTGCGTTCGGACTGAACTCGGCGGCCTACGTGGCGGAAATCGTCCGGTCCGGTATTATGGCGGTGGACATCGGACAGTTTGAGGCGGGAAGAAGCCTCGGATTAAATTATAAGCAGACGATGTTAAGCATCATCCTGCCGCAGGCAGTCAAAAATATTCTGCCGGCACTCTGCAATGAGTTTATCAGTCTGTTGAAGGAGACTTCGATCAGCGGTTACATCGGGCTGATGGACCTGACCAAGGGCGGAGACATCATCCGAAGCGTGACGTACGAGGCGTTCATGCCGTTAATTGCGGTCGCGGCCATTTATTTCCTGATTGTCATGGGGCTGAGCAAGGCAGTCGGACTGTTGGAAAGGAGATTGAGAAGCAATGAGCGATAATACGGTAATTCTGGAAGTAAAAGAGCTTCACAAGTCTTTTGACGGTCATGAAGTGTTAAAAGGAATCTCTACGACGATCAAAAAGGGCGATGTGCTGGCGCTGATTGGACCGTCCGGCTGCGGTAAATCCACGTTTTTGCGCTCCTTAAATCTGTTGGAGATTCCGACGGCGGGACATGTGCTGTTTGAGGGAACCGATCTGACGGACCCGTCGGTGGACATCAATCATGTCCGGGAGAAGATCGGCATGGTGTTTCAGCAGTTCAACCTGTTTCCGAACATGACGATTCTGGAAAATATCATGCTTGCCCCGGTAAAACTCGGCAAGATGACAAAAGAGGAAGCGAATACGCGCGCGATGGAGCTGTTAAAGCGCATCGGTCTGGCGGATAAGGCGGGCGCGTATCCCGCGCAGCTTTCCGGCGGACAGAAGCAGCGCATTGCCATCGTGCGGTCGCTGGCGATGGACCCGGACATCATCCTGTTTGACGAGCCGACCTCGGCGCTTGATCCGGAGATGGTCGGCGAGGTGCTCGCCGTGATGCAGGAACTGGCGGAGGATGGCATGACGATGGTGGTCGTGACACATGAGATGGGATTTGCCAGAGAAGTTGCGAACCGTGTGATGTTTATCAACGACGGCGTGATCCAGGAGGAGGGAACCCCGCAGGAGATTTTTGGCAATCCAAAGAGCCAGAGACTGCAGGAGTTTTTATCAAAGGTATTGTAAGAAGAAATAAGGACGGGCTGTCCGGCGCAAAAGAGGTGCCGCGGCCCGTTTTTTGTGCAACAGGCAAAGAATGTGTTTTGTATACTGCATCAGGAATACCTCCCGCAGGCGGAGAGCGGGGCGGAACATCGTTTGCAAGATGTGCGATTGTATGATAAGATAAATAACGATTTTTAGGAACGGAATCGTAAGGGAAGGAAGAACGCATATGAAATGGAATAAATACACGATAGAGACAACGACGGCGGCGGAGGACTACATGAGTGCGATGTTAGCCGACCTTGGCATTGAGGGAGTGGAGATTGAGGATAACATTCCGCTGTCCAAGGAAGATCAGGCGGATATGTTCATCGATTTTCTGCCGGAGCTTCCGCCGGATGACGGTGTGAGCCACGTCAGCTTTTATCTCGAGGATGACGGCGAGGACCGCACCGAACTGTTAAAGCAGGTAAAAGAGGCGTTGGAGGACTTAAGAAAAGTCGTGGATGTCGGAAGCGGCGTGATCACCTCCGACCAGACGGAGGATCTGGACTGGATCAACAACTGGAAGAAATTCTTCAGTTCCTTCTATATCGATGACATCCTGATCAAACCGACCTGGGAGGAATTAAAGCCGGAGGATGCTGACAAATTTTTAATCGAGATTGATCCGGGTGTGTCGTTTGGAACCGGCAAGCATGAGACGACGCAGCTGTGCATCCGCCAGCTGTTAAAGTATATCCGCGGGAACGATGCGTACACACCGGAAAAACGCGCGCCGAAGGTACTCGACGTCGGCTGCGGAAGCGGCATTTTATCGATTGTGGCGCTGAAGCTTGGCGCGTCCGCGGTAGTCGGAACGGATCTCGATCCGGACTGCATGACCTCCACACATGAGAATATGGAAGTGAACCATCTCGATCCTTCGCTTGGCACATTTTATGTCGGCAATCTGATCGATGATGCAGCACTGCAGGAGAAAGTCGGCACGGAGGAATACGACATTGTGGTTGCCAACATTCTGGCAGACGTCATTATTCCGATGGCACCGGTGATTCCGGCACGCTTGAAACGCGGCGGTTATTTTATTACCTCGGGCATCATCGATTTCAAGGAGAACGCGGTAAAAGAAGCGATCGAAGCGGCCGGACTTACGGTGGTGGAGATCAATCATCAGGGCGAGTGGGTGAACATTACGGCGAGAAAGCCGGAATAAGGAAGACGATCCAGAAGAAGGAAAGACGATCCGAAGAAATGGCAGGCAGCCCGGAAATGAGGAGTTTATGTATCAGTTTTTTGTGGAAGACGAGCAGATTGCAAATGATTTGGTGACGATTGAGGGAAGCGATGTAAATCACATCCGCAATGTCCTGCGCATGAAATGCGGGGAAAAAGTGCGCATCAGCAGCACATCCGGCAGGAATTTCTTCGGCACGATTGACCGGATTGCAGAGAATGTGGTGGAGGTGTGCATCACGGAAGAGACGGCTTTAGATACGGAACTGTCCTGCCGGATCTGCCTGTTTCAAGGACTTCCAAAGAGCGACAAGATGGAGCTCATCGTCCAGAAGGCAGTGGAACTTGGCGCCGCTGAAGTGATTCCGGTAGCGATGAAAAACTGCGTTGTAAAACTGGATGCAAAAAAAGCAGCGGCAAAGGCGGCGCGCTGGCAGGAGATTGCAAAGAGTGCGGCAAAGCAGTCAAAGCGCAGCAGAATTCCGGTGGTGAGAGAACCGGTGAATTACCGGGAGGCAGTCGCATTGGCGGGAGAGCTCGATGTGGTGCTGCTGCCGTATGAGAACGAGCGCGGCATGGCGGCCACAAGGGAAGTGATGGAGCGGATTGCACCGGGGCAGAGCGTCGGCATTTTTATCGGACCGGAGGGCGGATTCGATCCGTCGGAGATTGCGCTGGCAAAAGAGGAGGGGATGCATCTGGTGTCCCTCGGAAAAAGAATTTTGCGCACGGAGACGGCGGGACTTGCAACCCTTTCCATTCTGATGTATCATATCGAGAGTGTGTCGGAAGCGGAAGAAGAGCGGGATCAGCCGTGATTCTGCGTCGGCGTTTGTTAGAAAGGCATGGTTTTAAAACAGATGGAAGCATATTTGGATAATTCTGCCACCACCCGGTGCAGTGAGCGCGCCAAAAACAAGATGGTGCAGATCTTAACGGAAGATTACGGCAATCCGTCCTCCCTGCACAACATGGGAAAGACGGCGGAGGATTATATTAAAGAAGCAAAAGAGCAGATCGCAAGGACGCTCCGCTGCGATGAGAAGGAGATCGTCTTTACGTCGGGCGGCACGGAGTCGAACAATATGGCGCTGATCGGCGGAGCGCTGGCAAACAAGCGCCAGGGAAAGCATATCATCACGACGTCGATTGAGCATGCGTCGGTACAGGCGCCGCTTGCCTACTTAAAGGAACTCGGCTATGAGATCACGGAATTGTCTGTGGATCATGACGGTATTATTTCGCTGGAGGAACTGCGGGATGCAGTGCGGGAAGATACGGTGCTGGTGTCCATCATGATGGTGAACAACGAGATTGGTGCGGTTGAACCGGTCGAGGAAGCGGCGAAGGTCATCAAGGCGAAGAATCCGGACACGCTGTTTCATGTGGATGCGATTCAGGCGTACGGCAAATTCCGCATCTGCCCGAAAAAGATGGGGATTGATCTGCTCTCGGTGAGTGGACACAAGATCCACGCGCCGAAAGGAACCGGATTTTTATATATCCGCGATAAGGTAAAAGTAAAACCGATCATCTACGGCGGCGGTCAGCAGAAGGGAATGCGCTCCGGTACGGAGAACGTTCCGGGCGTGGCTGCACTCGGCGAGGCAGCGGCGGAAATCTATGAGAACTTTGACGCGAAGGTCGATCATATGTATGAGATCAAGCAGAGATTCATCGATGAAGTGACACAGATCCCGGGAGTGACGGTAAACGGTAAAACGGGACGGGACTCTGCACCACAGATTGTGAGTGTCACGATCGAGGATGTGCGAAGTGAAGTGATGCTCCATTCCCTGGAAGAATACGGCATTTATGTGTCAGCGGGAAGCGCCTGCTCGTCCAATAAGCCTGCGCCGAGCCGCACCTTACAGGGAATCGGTCTGCCGAAGCAAAAGTTAGAGTCCACGATCCGGATCAGCTTCTGCGTCAACACAACGGAAGAAGAAGTGGATTATGCGGTCGAAAAAATGAAAGAGATCATTCCGTTCCGCAGAAAGTTCACCAGAAAGTAAAGGAGAGAGCCATGACATATAAAGCATTTTTGATTAAATATGCAGAGATTGCCATCAAGGGAAAGAACCGCTACCTGTTTGAGGATGCTCTGGTGAGCCAGATGAATCATGCCTTAAAGAAGGTGGACGGCACGTTCCATATCCGCAAGGAGCAGGGCAGAATCTACGTCGAGATGGAGGGCGAATACGATTACGATGGAGCTGTGGAGGCACTGCAGCATGTGTTTGGCATTGTGGGAATCTGTCCGGTCGTACTGCTGGAGGACGAGGGCTTTGATGCGCTGGCGGGGGAAGTGATCCGCTATATCGACGAGGTATACCCGGACAAGCATTTTACGTTCAAGGTCAATGCGCGCCGCGCGAGAAAGAATTACCCGTTGGAGTCGATGGAGATCAATGCCCAGATGGGCGAGCGGATCTTAGAGGCGTTCCCGGAGACGCGCGTGGATGTCCACAAGCCGCAGGTGATGTTTAATATTGAGATCCGCAACCAGATCAATGTGTACTCGACGGTTATTCCGGGACCGGGCGGTATGCCGGTCGGAACAAACGGAAAAGCCATGCTGCTCTTATCCGGCGGAATCGACAGCCCGGTGGCAGGCTACATGATTGCAAAGCGCGGTGTTACCATCGATGCGACCTATTTTCATGCGCCGCCTTATACGTCGGAGCGCGCCAAGCAGAAGGTTGTGGATCTGGCAAAGATCATTTCCAAATATACCGGACCGATCAATCTGCATGTGGTCAATTTTACGGATATTCAGTTATATATTTACGAACAGTGCCCGCATGAGGAGCTGACGATTATCATGCGGCGCTACATGATGAAGCTGGCGGAGCATTTTGCAAAAGAGAACAAGTGTCTCGGACTGATTACGGGGGAGAGTATCGGACAGGTGGCGAGCCAGACCATGCAGTCGCTCGCGGCAACCAATGAGGTATGTACGATGCCGGTTTACCGTCCGCTGATCGGATTTGACAAGCAGGAGATCGTGGAGATCTCGGAGAAGATCGATGCTTACGAGACATCCATCCTTCCTTACGAGGACTGCTGTACGATTTTCGTGGCAAAGCACCCGGTGACAAAGCCGAGCTTAAACGTGATTCACAATGATGAGAGAAAGCTTTCCGAGAAGATCGATGCGCTGATGCAGGAAGCCATCGATACGGTGGAGGTAATTCACATCGAGGCGTAGATGTGCATCCTCGCGGTGCGGGTTTATGTAATAGGAACGAAGTCTCCTGTTACAAAAAAAAACAGCCGCGGGAAATCCCGCGGCGTGTACCCCTGTTATGTATGAATTAGATTAAGTATGGCTTTAAAGTCTCCATAATCTCGTCCATGTTGTTCTCTGCATGGATTGCAAGGTCGATAGGCTTGGATAAATCTAAACTGAAGATACCCATGATGGACTTTGCATCGATGACGTATCTGCCAGAGATCAGATCAAAATCATATTCATACTGCGTAATTGCATTGACGAAGGACTTTACCTTGTCGATCGAGTTAAGGGAAATCTGTACTGTTTTCATGATAAAAAACCTCCTTAGGATTATCTGTTTCAAGATAGTTTTATAGTAATAGTTTTTCGTGGAAAAGTCAACACAAAAAGCGGATGAAACCATAAGAAAGCGTGAACAAAAAGCAATACAGAAATGAGGAAACAAGAATGAAAGCAGCATTGCATAATTTGGGTTGTAAAGTGAATGCATATGAGACGGAAGCCATGCAGCAGATTTTGGAGGAGGCGGGATATGAGATCGTGCCGTTTTCGGAGTATGCGGATGTCTATGTGATCAATACATGCTCCGTGACCAATATGGCGGACCGCAAGTCCAGACAGATGCTGCACCGGGCGAAAAAGCAGAATCCGGATGCGATCGTCGTGGGAGCCGGATGCTATGTGCAGACCAAGGAGGCACAGGCTCTCGTGGATGAGTCAATTGACATCGTGATCGGGAATAATAAAAAGCATGAGCTGGTGCCGCTGCTTCGGGAATACGAAGCAGCCCACCGCAAGATGGCGTGTGTGGCGGACATCAATCACGAGAAGCAGGCATACGAGGAATTGTCGCTTTCGCGCACGGCAGAGCACACCCGGGCGTTTATCAAGGTGCAGGATGGCTGCAATCAGTTCTGCACATACTGTATTATTCCGTTTGCGAGAGGGCGTGTCAGAAGCAGGGAGCTTCCGGACGTCTTACAGGAGATACGGACGCTGGCAAAAATCGGCTACCGCGAGGTGGTGCTCACCGGAATCCATCTGAGTTCCTACGGTGTGGACAACGGGGAGTCGCTGCTGCATCTGATCGAGGCGGTACATGAGCTGGAGGGGATCGAGCGGATCCGCCTGGGAAGCCTGGAACCGCGTATCGTGACGGACGCGTTTGCAAAAAGACTCTCGGAGCTGCCGAAGATCTGCCCGCATTTTCACCTGTCATTGCAGAGCGGCTGTGATACGGTGTTAAGCCGCATGAACCGGCGGTACGATACGGCGGAATATGAGGTGGGCTGTGCGCTGCTGCGCAGGTATTTTGAACATCCCGCAATCACAACGGATGTCATTGTAGGATTCCCGGGGGAGACGGACGAGGAATTTGAGACGACGGAGCGTTATCTGGAGCGGATTCATTTCTATGAGATGCATATTTTCCAGTATTCGAGAAGAGAGGGAACGAAGGCGGCGGCAATGCCGGATCAGGTGCCGGAGGCGGTAAAAAAGGAGCGCAGCGAAAAACTGCTTGCACTCGGTCACAGGATGTCGGGGGAGTTCCGCCGGTATTATCTCGGCAGACAGGTGACGGCGCTTCTGGAGGAAGAGTTTTTATATGATGGAAAGCGTTACTACACCGGGTACACAAAAGAGTATGTGAAAGTGGCGGTAGAGACAAAAAAAGATCTTTCCAACACGTTTGTGACGGGCACCTTAAAGACACAATTAACAGAAGACGTCTATCTTTTAGTTGAATTTTAAGACAAACTATATTAGAATAAAAACAGCAATGCTTTTTCGACAAGAGAGCGGTGGCTGGCAGCACCGCTTTAAAGTCCGGGCAGATATAAGGGCGTGACAAATATGCAGGAGATCAATAACACACAATATTTTAAAGTGGAAAAAGGACCGGAACTTCGCGTGAGCGACGTGCTCGCGATTGTTTATCGTGCGCTTATGGAGAAGGGATACAATCCGGTGAATCAGATTGTTGGATATATTATGTCGGGAGATCCTACTTATATCACCAGTCATAATAATGCAAGAAGCCTGATCATGAAAGTAGAACGTGATGAGCTGGTAGAGGAGATGCTGAAGGCTTACATCAGGAATAACAACTGGGAATAGAAGATGCGGATATTAGGTTTGGATTTTGGCTCGAAGACTGTCGGTGTGGCAGTCAGTGATGAACTTATGTTGACGGCGCAGGGACTGGAGATCGTGAGAAGACAGTCTCCGAACAAGCTGCGTCAGACGCTGGCAAGAATAGAACAGATTGTAACAGAATATCAGGTGGAGCGCATTGTGCTCGGCTATCCCAAGAATATGAACAATACCGAGGGAGAGCGTTGCGAGAAGACGAAAGAGTTTGCACAGATGCTGGAGCGCCGCACCGGGCTTTCTGTCGTCCTGTGGGACGAGAGACTTACGACGGTTGCAGCAGACCGGCACATGATGGAGAGTGGAATACGCAGAGAGAATCGCAAACAGTATGTGGATGAGATCGCGGCAGTGTTTATTCTGCAGGGATATCTGGATTCACTCGCGTTTCAGAAACAGTGAATGGAGTAAATATGGAAAAAGTAAAGTTTGTGGATCCGGACACCGGGGAATCGCTCGCGTTTTTCGTGGTTGAGGAGACAAAGGTTGGCGGCACGCACTACCTTCTGGCGACGGAAGAGGAAGACGGCGACTGTGATGCGTATATTTTAAAAGAGGTGGAAACGAAAGACGAGGAATCTGTCTACGTGCTTGTGGAAGACGACACGGAGCTTTCTGCCATCGGAAAAGTATTTGCAGAGCTGCTCGACGACGCGGACATTGCATTTTAAGAGACAAATCATAATGGAGGTAATATTTTGAAAAAAGAAAAAAAAGAGAATAGTGGAAAGCTCAAAATCATTCCGTTAGGAGGATTGGAGCAGATTGGTATGAACATTACTGCCTTTGAATATGAGGACAGTATTATTGTTGTGGACTGCGGTCTGTCTTTTCCGGAGGATGACATGTACGGAATCGATCTGGTCATCCCGGATATCACCTATCTGAAGGACAACATTGACAAAGTCAAGGGATTTTTTATCACACACGGTCATGAGGACCACATCGGAGCAATCCCTTATGTGTTAAGAGAGATCAATGTGCCGATCTATTCTACCAAGCTGACGAACGGTATCATTGAGCACAAGTTAAGAGAGCACAATATGCTCACCAAGGTAAAGCGCAAGGTCGTAAAATACGGACAGCATATCAATCTCGGCTGCTTCCGTGTGGAATTCATCAAGACGAACCACAGTATTCAGGATGCGGCGGCGCTTGCCATCTACTCCCCGGCAGGCATTATTGTGCACACCGGAGACTTCAAGGTGGATTACACACCGGTATTCGGAGATGCCATCGATCTGCAGCGTTTCGGTGAGATCGGAAGAAAAGGTGTGCTGGCGCTGATGTGCGACAGTACAAACGCTGAGCGCCCGGGATTTACCATGTCGGAGAAGACGGTCGGCAAGACATTTGATGAGATTTTCGCGGACAACAAGAATCACCGGATCATTATTGCGACGTTTGCATCCAATGTCGACCGTGTGCAGCAGATCATCAATACGGCGTATAAGAACGGCCGCAAAGTGGTGGTCGAGGGACGAAGCATGGTCAACATCATCGGAATTGCTTCCGAACTTGGATATATCAGTATTCCGGACAATACGTTAATCGACATTGAGGAGCTGAAGCGTTACCCGGATGAGCAGACCGTCATCATCACGACGGGAAGTCAGGGCGAGGCGATGGCAGCACTGTCCCGCATGGCAAGCGGCGTGCACAAGAAAGTGACGATCAAGCCGAACGATACGATCGTTCTTAGTTCCAATCCGATTCCGGGAAATGAAAAAGCTGTATCGCGCATTATCAACGAGCTGTCGATGAAAGGTGCCAACGTAATCTTCCAGGATGTCCATGTTTCCGGACATGCCTGCCAGGAGGAGATCAAGCTGATCTATTCCCTGGTGAAGCCGAAGTATGCGATTCCGGTGCACGGTGAGTACCGCCATCTGATCGCACAGGCGAAGGTTGCGGAGGAGCTGGGAATTCCGAAAGAAAATATTTTCCTGCTCTCCTCCGGAGATGTGCTTGAGTTAAACGATGAGGCAGCGGCAGTGACAGGACGCGTACACACCGGAGCCATCATGGTGGACGGTCTCGGCGTCGGCGACGTCGGCAATATCGTGCTGCGTGACCGCCAGCATCTGGCAGAGGACGGTATCATTATCGTCGTGCTCACACTGGAGGGCGGTTCCGGACAGGTACTTGCCGGACCGGATATCGTATCGCGCGGATTTGTCTATGTCCGCGGCGCAGAGGGACTGATGGACGATGCCAAGCATCTGCTTGATGATACAATGCAGCACTGTATGGATAAAGGCATTACAGACTGGGGCAAGATCAAGACGGAGATCAAGGATTCTCTGGGGGATTTTGTTTGGAAAGAGACGAAGAGACGCCCGATGATTATGCCGATAATTATGGAAGTGTAGAAGATTATGAAATGGAACAAAGTCGTTTTCAAATTTGTCAGTATCAGCTTTTCCATCCTGGTTGCACTGCTTGTTGTGGTGGGACTGATTGAACTTGGCTCCTACTGCTATGACTTCGGATACCGGGTGTTTACCGAGAGCCCAGTGGACGAAACTCCGGGCAGGGATGTGACCGTATCCGTGACGGCGGATATGTCGGAGCATGATATCGGAAAGATGTTAAAAGAAGAGGGGCTGGTGGAGGATGCGAATCTGTTCTATGCCCAGCTGAAACTATCTGCTTACTCCGGAAAACTCAAACCGGGTGTTTACACGTTAAATACCTCGATGACTGCGCGGGAGATGTTCGTGATCATGGCAGCGGATGCCGGTGATACGGAAAGTACCGAGGACACCGAGGATACCGCAGACACCGGGAATACCGGGGCGGCGGATCTGACAGATGAGACGGACGATACACAGACCGCAGAAGATGCAGGGGATGCAGGGGATGCAGAGGAGACACCGTGATAGTAGATGAGAGACTTGTGACCTATATCAATTCTCTGGATACGGGAAATACTGCGATGCTCGATCAGATTGAGCGGGAAGCGACAGCCGATTACGTGCCGATTATTCGGAAGGAGATGCAGAGCTTTTTGAAGTTTCTGCTTGCCATGAAGAAGCCGGCACGTATTTTAGAAGTTGGGACTGCGGTGGGATTTTCCGCCATCCTTATGGCGGAGTACGATCCTGTGCCGTGTCAGATTACAACGATCGAGAATTATGAAAAGCGGATTCCGATTGCCAGGGAGAACTTTAAGAGAGCCGGGAAGGAAGCGCAGATTGCGCTGCTGGAGGGCGATGCCGCGGAAGTGTTAAAGACGCTGGAAGGTCCGTATGATTTTATTTTTATGGACGCGGCAAAAGGGCAGTACATTCATTTCCTGCCGGAGATTCTGCGCCTTCTGGCGAAGGACGGCGTGCTGGTGTCGGACAATGTGCTGCAGGACGGCGATGTGATTGAATCACGGTTCGCGGTTACAAGGCGGAACCGCACAATTCATAAGCGCATGCGGGAATATCTGTACACGCTGACACACAGTGAAGAACTGGTGACCGCGGTGCTCCCGGTGGGAGATGGCATCACCTTGAGCACAAGGCGTTAAGGACGGCATGGATTACGCAGGATGGGAAGATGGCGGAATCCGTGCGGGATTACATGAAGCATGAAGATGCGATGCATGCGTGTGAGAATAGAGAGGAACGAGAATATGAGAAGACCGGAGTTACTGATACCGGCGAGCAGTCTGGAAGTATTAAAAATTGCTGTGATCTACGGAGCAGACGCAGTATATATTGGAGGCGAAGCGTTCGGACTCCGCGCGAAGGCGAAGAACTTTTCCATGGAAGAGATCAGGGAGGGGATTGCTTTTGCGCATGCCCATGATGTGAAAGTATACATTACCGCCAATATCCTGGCGCACAACGGAGATCTCGACGGTGTGAGAGAGTATTTTGCCGAGCTTCGGGAGATAAAGCCGGATGCGCTGATCATTTCCGATCCGGGGGTCTATATGATTGCTAAGGAAGTCTGTCCCGAGATCGAGCGCCATATCAGTACGCAGGCAAACAACACCAATTACGGTACCTACCGGTTCTGGTATGAGCAGGGGGCAAAGCGTGTGGTGTCGGCGAGAGAGCTTTCGCTGGCTGAGATCAAGGAAATCCGTGCCAATATTCCGGACGATCTTGAGATCGAGACGTTCATTCACGGAGCAATGTGCATCTCCTACTCGGGAAGGTGCTTACTGTCCAATTACTTTACCGGAAGAGATGCCAACCAGGGAGCGTGCACACATCCGTGCCGCTGGAAATACGCGGTTGTGGAGGAAAAACGCCCGGGAGAATACCTGCCGGTCTATGAGAATGAGCGCGGTACTTATATTTTCAATTCCAAGGATCTTTGCATGATCGAACATATTCCGGAATTGATGGAGTCGGGTATTGACAGTTTTAAAATTGAGGGTAGAATGAAGACAGCACTGTATGTTGCCACGGTGGCGAGAACATATCGAAGGGCCATTGATGACTACAAGCAGTCGCCGGAGCTTTACAGGGAGCATATGGCGTGGTATCAGGAGCAGATTTCAAACTGCACCTACCGGCAGTTTACGACTGGATTTTTCTTTGGCAAACCTTCGGACGAAGCGCAGATTTACGACAATAACACCTATGTGAAGGAGTACACGTATCTGGGCATTGTCGGAGAGCGGAACGAAGAGGGACTCTACCGGATTGAACAGCGCAATAAGTTTTCTGTCGGGGAGAGCATTGAGGTCATGAAGCCGGATGGTGCCAATATCACGGTGACTGTGCAGCGAATCGTGGATGAAGAGGGGAATGATATGGAGTCCGCGCCGCATCCGAAGCAGGTGCTTTATATCGACCTTGGACAGCCGCTTGCCATGTATGACATTTTGCGAAGAAAAGAATAGGATGGTGGAAGACGATGAAGCAGGAGAAGTATGTTGCATATGTAGGAACTTATACACACGAGAACAGCGTAGGAATCCATATCTATGATGTAGACGTTGAGGCGGGAAAACTGACGGAGCGCAAGGTGGTTCCGATCAACAATCCGTCGGATCTGGTTGTCTCCAAGGATCGCAGATTTCTGTATTCCATTGCGGATGAGGGCGTAGAATCCTTCCGTATCGAGAAGGACGGTGATCTTACTTCGATCAACAAGCAGTGGATCGGCGGAATGAGAGGCTGCTATGTGGAAGTGGATGATGGCAACCGCTATCTTTTTGTGGGTGGACATCATGATGGTCGTGTGAGCATGATGCATCTGGAAGCGGACGGAAGCATCGGTGGAATCGCGGACGGCATTTTCCACAAAGGAATGGGAAGAAGTATTGCACAGCGCAATTTCGTACCACACGTGGACTGTGTGAAGCTGACGCCGGATCAGAAGTTTCTGTGTGCGGTTGACAATGGACTGGATCAGGTAAAGGTCTACCGCGTGGATTATGAGAACGGCAAGCTGGAGCTGATTGACATTATCCGTGGACCGCTCGAGTCTGCCCCGCGTATGATCCGTTTCTCAAGAGACGGCGAATATGCATATATTCTCTATGAACTGCTCAATATTGTTGAGGTATATCATTATTCTGTGCAGGATAATGAGCCGGTATTTGAGAAGATCCAGACCATCAGCACTTCCCCGAAGAAGGAGGAGGATATCTGTGCAGCATCGGGTATGGAGATCTCGAAGAGCGGTAAGTATCTGTTCTGCAGCAACGCAGGCGTGAACTCTGTCGTGTGTTATGAGATCGAGGAGAAGACGGGAATGCTTACCCCGGTATTTACGACGAAGGTGAACAGTGATTATCCGAAGATGCTTGCCATCTATCCGGACGAGAAGCATTATCTGACATTGAACAACAATTCCAACGACATTTTCAGCTACACGATCGATTACAAGGATGGTTATTCGCTTGAGACCGGTTCCCCGGTGAAGGTAGACAAACCGAACTGCATCTATATGCTGAAGCTGGAGGCGGAATAACAAAATAAAGTGCGAATCAGGAATTGCCGCAATAAGCATAGAGCTCTTTGGGCGATAAGTGATATTATAAGTAGACTACACCGTGGGATTTCAGATGGAAATGCGGATGGACATTCGGTTCAAAAAATGTGGCATTTCTAACCAGCCGAATGTTTGCATCTTCGATGATCCGTGTCTTTCCAAGTTTGGAGCACTCCTAGGGTCATGTCCGCATCCCGGAAGACAATTTTAGGACTTTTGTGTGTGTCCCTTATGGTCACCTCTGAACAAAACATAACCGCGCGAAGCCGCTGTCTGA
>ULQI01033478.1_pt1 | contig 40105 bp, 27 predicted proteins | sample 1954261 | NCBI WGS metagenome assembly ULQI01 (sample SAMEA4835650, study PRJEB28245) | human gut metagenome | biome: gut microbiome; material: fecal sample | place: Denmark | collected 2008 | reverse complement strand
TGCCTTCAATACCGCAAGTGCTGCCTCTGCCGCTGTCAGTGTGTCATAATTTGTTACCTGAGCCTTGTCTGCATCTGAAAGTGAGTTGTACATATTTCTCGCATTCACGATTGCTGTTTCGCTCTCTAATGTTACAGGCCCGATAATACTGATCGCATTGATCACAGATGGAACATCCGCCTGTGTCTGCTGCACAACAGTCGGATTGTCACCCGGCATACGATATACTAAAACTGCATATCCCTTATCGATCGTCTCATAGATCTTCTTTGCTGCAGATGCAGGCAGATTGATACATCCATGAGACCCACTGGTCTTATAGATACTTCCACCAAACTTGTTACGCCAGGTTGCATCATGCATACCCACATCGCCGTTAAACGGCATCCAGTAGGTAACCGGTGTCTCATAATCCGGACCTCTTAAGACTGCATTCATGGTTTTATAAGTCAGTCCGAATGCACCTGTCGGTGTATCATGTCCTTTTGAAAGATTTCCTGAAACAAAATCACTCTCCACCACCAGTTTTCCGTCTTTGTAAAGGAATAAATGCTGGTTTGTCAGATTGATCTCAACATAAGAATCACCGTAATCATGCTCGCCATGACTGTTTGCCGTTGTGAGATATACCGGCTCTCTCTCCACATCTTTTCCGGCTTTTAAGTCTGCCAGAATCTGTTCTACTTCCCCTCCGTTATCGATTCTCCAGCCATAAAAACCACCGGTGATCGTAACCGTCGTACCGTAGGAAGTCTTTAACTCTTTCGGTGAATAGGCAGTATTATATTTCTTTGCCAGTGTCTTTACAAAGGCAAGGACTTCTTCCTCATCAATGGAAACTTTTTCGTCGGTTCCCTCAGAAAGCCAGGTACTGATCGTTGTTCCATCCAATACTTCCCTATCATCCCCAAAGTCATATGTAATCGTAACACCGACATACTGGTTTAATGCATCGATCAAAGCCAGCAGATCTTTATCATCATCTCCGATTGCAGGCTCTAAATAACAGCCGCTCTGCTCCAGATCAACGGTTTCATCCAATACTAAAACCGCATCACTTACCGCTTTCCTGACTTTTGCGTTATCGACCTGTGTTCCATAATCAGCCGGTACAAGCGCATACCCGTTTTCTCTTGTATAATCAGAATAAGTCGCATCCACCGGTGTGCGCTGATCTTTCATACATGGTAAATTTCTGACTGCCTCATCCAGTTTCTGTTCATCATAAGATACAACCTTTGCCAGTTCAAACTCCTGCTTCTGGAACATCAGGATCAGCCACGCAAAACCATTCTGCTCCTCTAAAAGTTTCTCTATTTCCCCCTGAAATACCGGCTCCATATCAATATCCGAACCTGCAATGGTTCCATTTTTATCCTCGCGTGCAGTAACTGTCAGATTGTAATTTTTCATCTCAGTCCGGATCGCATCCTCGACTTTTTCCACATTGCTGCCACCGACTGCAATCCCATCAATAGAAGTTCCAAAACAAAAATGACTTTCAAAATAAATCGCAAACCCGACATAAATCACAGCAATCGCCGTCATAACACATGTGAGCACCAGTCCTGTATAACTTTTTGCTGACGCACCTCCATGCATTTTCCGCTTGTTTTTCTCTTTCATTTTTCTAAATATCCTTTCATCCTATGTGTAAAGATATGTTGTATTGCATAAAATATGCTAACGGACACCTACTCTATTATAATATCCGGCAAGGTCTTGTCAACAAATTGTCCAAATCGTAACATTTAATTAAGAATTCGTTCTTTTTTCGCATTGATCTGTAATAAAAATTACCGTCAAACTCCCCAAAAACACCCGTCATAGCTTAAAGTTTTCTTAAATTTTAAATAATCTTTCTTAAAATAAGGAAAAGGGAATTGTTTCTAAAAAAATGCTGTGCTATAATCCCTATCGTTGAGATTAATGAAAAGAGGGTGAAACCGTGAAAACGAAGACACGCGATGCGGTCAACGCATTTATTGAGAGAAACAAACATGCTCTTCTTCTGCTTTATTTCATGATTTATCTGCCATGGTTTGGTCATTTAGAGAGAACCGTTACCACGCATTTTCATGTGATCCATGTTGCACTCGATGATTATATTCCATTTTGTGAATATTTTATTATTCCATACTTTTTATGGTTTGGATATGTTGCGTGGGGACTTGGTTACTTCTACTTTAAAAATAAAGACGAATATTTCCGTTTATGTACCATGTTGTTTACCGGAATGACGATCTTTTTAGTCATCTCCACCATTTATCCAAACGGACATTATTTAAGGCCGACTACTTTTGCGCGGGATAACGTGTTTGTACATATGGTAAAATGCCTCTACGCAACGGACACTGCGACGAACCTTTTCCCAAGTATTCACGTTTACAATTCCATTGCAGTCAATTTAGCCGTATGGCACAGTGAAAATTTCCGCGATAAAAAGGTCATCCGTATTGGTTCTGCTGTTCTTATGGTAAGCATTATTTTATCTACCATGTTTTTAAAACAGCACTCCGTATTTGATGTGGTTACCGGAATCATTATGGCAGTCTTCATGTACATGCTTGTCTATGTACAGAATCCGGCACGCATGACGGCCGGTGAGCGCAAATATGAGCGCAAACTTCACCAGATCTAAATACAAACGTTATGTTTCCTGAATATTTGATTCGTTTTAAAAAGAGTCATAACCGATTTTGCCGGTTATGACTCTTTTTCATTCAAATTTGGAGAGCCTCTAAATTTTTCTGATTTTCACTCTATCTGAACCTTTACAGCTCACACGCACATCCGGCTGCATATTTTGCACAGATCGTCATTGTACTCTCATCATACATCATGCGCTCTGTCCGCTGGATCGGTGTATACTCCCTTACATCCTTTGCAATATGATCTTCGGCGACAACCGCATCAAATTCATATCCATCTAAAAATGTGCCGACTTTACCAAAATAACTGCCGCCTCCGGCTGTCGCTAAATAAAACGCTTCCGCAAATGTCAGCGGCTTACTTTTCTCATCAATCAGACGCCAGTACATTTTTGATACCTGTACCGCTAATGTCAAAGCTTTTGCCATGGAAAGTGAAGATCCGCCCGCCACGTCGGAACCAAGTCCGACCGCAATACCTTCCTCTAAGAACTTTCGGACCGGTGCAATGCCGGAGGAAAGATTTAAGTTCGATTCCGGGCAGTGTGCCACATAGACACCGTGTTCTTTCAAAAGATCCATCTCATCCTCACTGTAAATACAGTGTGCCATGACTGCCGGGTGATCCTTATCTCCGAACATATCAAAAACAGCGTAGGCATCTGCATAATTTTTCGCTGCCGGGACAAGCTCTTTTACCCATGCGACTTCCGATGGGTTTTCCGACAGATGCGACTGCACGCGGAGTTCTGTCGTTTTCTGCAGTTTTGCAAGTTCTCTCATCAGCTCATCCGTACAGCTTGGAATAAAACGCGGTGTTAAGATCGGGTTTGTACGCTCATATTTTCCGGCTGTCTCCTCAATCCACTTTTTCGTATCTTCTGCCGCAGCAGACGCATCCGCCTCACAGAGATTCTCACCACCGTTACGGTCCATATTTACCTTGCCAACATAGCTTACGATCCCGCTCTCCTCCAAAAGATCCATTAAAGCAACGGTTGCCTCTCTGTGAAGTGTCGCAAAAATGCAGGCACGCGTTGTCAGACTGTGCTTTAAATCAGACACAAAACTTCCATATGCTCTTTTTGCATAGGAGATATCCACATATTTTGCCTCTTCCGGAAAAGTATGCACATTCAGCCAGTCTAAAAGTTCAAGATCCATGCCAAGTGCCCGGAACGTATACTGTGGTGCATGCACATGCAGATCCGTCATTCCCGGAAGGATGATCTTATCACCATAATCGGTCAGCGGCAGTGTTTCATACTGTTTCGGCAACTTTTCAAATGCGCCGCGGCAGATACCGTTTTCACATACAACATAACCACCCTCTATACTGCACAGTTCCTTGTTTTCTCCTGAATATACGATATTTCCCTTTAAAACAAAACTTTTCTTTTCCAATATGTTCTCTAATCCTTTTCTTATTGTCTTACCATAATTTTAAAATCTGAATTGCGGACTTCATTACCTTATACTTCACGTCTTCCAATTCTGACGCTGCACATTTTAACTCTTTGCGTATCTCAATATGCTGCGGGCAGTGTTTTTCGCATTTTCCGCAGCCGACACACTGGGATGCGCTTGCGGTGTCTTTCCGGAATGCCGTACACTGTAAATAATCTTTCCGTCCTGATTTTTTCCCTTCCGAATACATCGCATTATAACAGCGGAATGTTCCCGGAATATCCACTCCCCTCGGACACGGCATACAATACCCACATCCGGTACAGCCGACTTTGACATGCTTTTTGATCTCTTCTTTCACCTGTTCGATCAGTGCTGCGTCTGATGCCGTCAGACAGCCCACATGGGACTCAGATGCCGTCTTTAGGTTCTGCTTCACCATTTCCATGGAATTCATCCCGGAGAGCACACAGGTTACTTCTGGCTGGTTATAGAGCCATTTTAAGGCAAGCTCCGCCGGTGTACGTCCTTCCTTGTCAGCGCGGAACAATTTTTTTGCTGACTCCGGTAAAAGATTTACCAGTCTGCCTCCGCGAAGAGGCTCCATGATGATAACCGGAAGTCCTTTTGCATTTGCATAGCGCAGTCCTTCCACGCCTGCCTGTGAGTATTCATCCATATAGTTGTACTGGATCTGGCAGAAATCCCAGTCGTAGGCATCCACGAGCTGTTTGAACATCTCGGTATTACCATGATAGGAAAATCCGATATTTCTGATCTGACCGGACGCTAATTTTTCCTCGATCCAGTCCTGCATGCCGATCTTTTTTAATTTTTCCCAGGTCGGTATATCGGTGAGCATATGCATCAGATAATAATCGATATAATCGGTTTTTAATCTGCGCAATTCCTCCTGAAACATCTTTTCCGCACCTGCGACAGACTTGATCAGATAATGTGGCAGCTTTGTCGCCAGATAGATCTGCTCCCTGCAGTGGTTGCGGTCTAAGATCTCTCCGACTGCTGCCTCATTGCCTGCATAGACATAGGCAGTGTCAAAGTAATTAACACCTGCTTTGATCGCCACCATCACCTCTTTTTCCGCCTTATCAAGATCGACACTGCTGCCGTTTTTAGTAAAACGCATACATCCATATCCTAAAACGGACAATTCATTTCCTTTTTTATCCCTGCGATACTGCATCCTTTAACTCCTCCAGTTCCGCTAACCATATTGAGGCACACGCATCGGACGGCATACGCAGATCCCCACGCGGAGATACCGCAACACTTCCGACTTTTGGTCCGTCCGGCAGGCAGGAACGTTTAAACTGCTGCGCAAAGAAACGGCGGTAAAATGTCTCCAGCCACTTAAAAATCGTTGCATCGTCATAAGTTCCAGCAAATGCCTGTTTTGCCAGACGGTAAACCTTTGCCGGTGCGTAGGAAAGACGCAGCATATGATACAGATAAAAATCGTGCAGCTCGTAAGGGCCGACTAAGTCCTCCGTTTTCTGTGAAATTTTTCCGTCTTCCGGCGGTAAAAGTTCCGGAGAGACAGGTGTGTCAAGCACATCGAGCAGCACTTGTTTTAAAGTCTCATCCCCACAGGTATCCGCATAATAACGCACCAGATGGCGCACCAGTGTCTTTGGCACCGATGCATTGACTGCATACATAGACATGTGATCTCCGTTGTAAGTCGCCCAGCCAAGTGCAAGCTCCGACAAATCTCCGGTTCCGATGACCATTCCGCCGGACTTATTTGCAATATCCATCAAAATCTGCGTGCGCTCTCTCGCCTGTCCGTTCTCGTAGGTCACGTCATGCATCGACGGATCCTGTCCGATATCCCGGAAATGAATGTTGACGGCATCTTTGATATCCACCTCGATAAAATCAGCTCCCAGACAGCGGATCAATGATACTGCATTATCGTAAGTGCGGTCTGTCGTACCAAATCCCGGCATGGTCACTGCCTTGATATTACTGTGATCCATTCCGAGCGCATCAAAAGCACGCACGGTGACAAGAAGTGCCAGCGTGGAATCGAGTCCGCCGGAAATTCCGATCACTGCAGACTTACAGTGTGTATGCTCTAAACGTTTTTTCAGTCCCATCGACTGGATCGATAAGATCTCCTCGCAGCGCAGTGTACGGTCGCGCTCTCCGGACGGCACAAACGGCATCGGATCAATATAACGTGTCAGCTTTGTCTCTTCCATCTGTAAGGAAAATACATTTTCACGATATACCGGCTCTGTGACCGTCTCAAATGTTGTCATTCTGCGGCGCTCGGACGCAAGACGGGACACATCGATCTCGGTGGATATCGTCTGTGCGTCAAAAAGTTCTGACTCCGCTGACAAACGTCCATTTTCTGCGATCAGGTTATGCCCGGAATAGACCACATCCTGTGTGGACTCGCCGTCCCCTGCACTCGCATAGATATAGCCGCAGAGCAGTCTTGCCGACTGTCCTTTTACCAGTTCCCTGCGGTAAGCCGGTTTTCCGGTCGTCTCGTCCGATGCGGAAAGATTTACGATCAGCGTTGCTCCGTGCATGGCATGTCCGATGCTCGGCGGATTCATCGTCCAGAGATCCTCACAGAGTTCTGCTGCGATCACAAGTTCCGGCAGCTCCAGACAGGTAAATAACTGTCTCGTTCCCATCGGCACCGTCAATTCTTCGGTCAGCCGTACATCGGCCACTTCTTCCATACCTCTCGTAAAATGGCGCGCTTCATAAAATTCATTATAATTCGGAAGGTAGGTTTTCGGTACGATACCAAGAATTTTTCCACGATTTAATGCCGCTGCCACGTTATATAATTTTCCTTTGTATGCAAGTGGAAGTCCGACAAATACGATTGCATCCACATCTGTCGTAAATGCCGCGATATGCAATAATTCTTCTTTCGCCTCCCGAAGCAGCTTTTCCTGTAAAAACAGATCCCCACAGGTATACCCTGTGATACACAGTTCCGGCAGAACGATCACTTTTGCTCCCGCCTCTGCCGCCTCTTTAACAGACTGGCAGATCACTTTTGCATTATATCCTGTGTCGGCAACCCTGATCTTTGGTGTGACCGCTGCAACTTTCACAAATCCCTGTCTCATTCTTTCCTCTTTTCCGGTTACGTTTTTACCCCTGCTTACCGCAACCACATTGCCTTGCCTTTTGCTTACTGTCCGCTTGTACTATTTTTTCGCAACAGCAGCCCTTTTTATTTTGCAGAACGCATTTCCTTTAATTCGTCCACATCAAAATGGTATGCCTTGTTACAGAACTGGCATTTTACCTCGATTGCCTCTCCGTCATTGATGATCGAATCTAAATCTTTTTTGCTCAGCGTAGAAATTGCACGTGAAACTCTCTCCTTTGAACAGTCACACTCAAATGCAGCCGGGATCTTATCTGAGATCTCAAGACCGAAATCTCCTAAGATTTCCTCTAAAATCTGCTCCGGTGTCATACCCTGCTCTAACATTTCCGTTACAGATGCGATCTCCCTGATCTTGTTTTCCAGTTTTTCAATGACCTCATCACTGGTAAACGGCATCAGCTGGATGATAAAACCGCCCGCCTGGCGCACCGATAAGTCTTTGTCCACTAAAACTCCAAGCCCTACTGCGGACGGGATCTGTTCGGATGTTGCAAAATAATAGGTCAGATCCTCAGCGATCTCTCCGGTCTGCAGTGCGATCTGTCCCACATACGGTTCTTTTAAGCCCATATCCTTGATGACACTCATCACGCCAAGTCCAAGAGCTCCGCCCACATCTAATTTGCCCTGTGCATTTAACGGCAGTTCCACCTGGGATTCCATAGGAAATCCCTTGACATGGCCATGGGAATCCGCTGTCACGGTAAGTCCTTTTGCCGGACCGCCGCACTGGATCTGGATCGTCAAAAGATCATTATCCCCTTTCATCATTGTTCCCATCATTGCCGCACCGCTCAAAAGACGTCCCAACGCTGCCGTGATGACCGGTCTTGTGTCGTGGGCTCTTCTTGCCTCCTCAACCATTTCCTTTGATGTGATGGCAAATGCACGAATCTGGCTGTCCGCCGCTGTTGCTCTTACAATATAATCACTCATATTTTATCCTCCATTTCGTACTGTACTCATAAATTTCTGATGACTCCAATGATGTTGGGAGCAAATAGTGCATTCAGGTTTCCTGATTGCTCCTCGCGATCACATAAATGCGCTCGCTGTCCTCTTTTACCGGCTCTCTCGTAAATGCGTCATATGCTGCGACGAATTCAAGTCCCGCCTGTTCTAAAAGGTGTTTTACGGTTTCTAATTCGTAGGCACGCTGGTAGTGCGTCTCCTCAAATCTGCGGTAAAGTCCTTCTTCCTCCCGGATAAAAAGCGTCAGATCATATTCATTGATCTGTTCTTCCTCATCGAAATAGTTATCCCAGATGAAGCTTCCCTCCTCGCGGTTCTCAGCGATTGTCGTCTCTCCTAAGAGTTCTCTGTATTTATATACTGTGTTCAGATCGAAGATAAAAATACCATCCGGATCTAAATATTCGTTGACACGGTAAAACAGGGACAAAAGATCTGTCTCTTCCAGCAGATAGTTCATCGAATCACAGATGCTCACGACTGCACGCACGCTTCCGTACAGTTCAAGTTCTCTCATATCCTGTAACAGATATAAGATCTCATCCTCCGGCATCTCCTGATATCCGGTCTCCGCCGCGATCTCCAACATTTCCGGTGAATTATCCACACCGATCATATCGTAGCCCGCTTTTTTCAACAATCTTGTAATCTTTCCCGTTCCACAGCCTAAATCAAGTACTGTTCCGTCACAGATCCCATATTCTTTCAGAAGTCCTGTAATATACCTGCTCCACTCTTCATAGGGAACATTATCCATGAACAGATCATATACCTGCGCAAAACTTGTATATGCTTCCAAATTATAATCTCCTTTTATCGCTGTTACTGGCAAATACCATCTTATCACAGGTTTTAGTTGAAATAAAGCAAAAAAGAATCTATACTATTAGCAGTATGTCATTTTTTATTTGAGAAAAGGATTTTGATATGCCCGAAAATTACGATCACTACATCAGCAAAAATATCAAGGCATTTTATAAACGCAGACTTGCAGCTCCGATCATTTACCTGATCGTGCTCATTCTTGCATGGCACTTTTTTTCGCTGTCCGCTGTATTTTCTCCGGACATTTTGCCCGACGACACCTCGTTAGAGACCGCTTTCCGGGGTGGTAAACAGTATATAAGCACCACACTTTCCGATTTAAAATTTACCGGATATACCCAGTCCATCTTCGGTCACACCAACGGTTATTATTATTACACTATGCGTGACGAGGAATGTATCATCGTATTGTTATCGCCAAATACCAGTGAGGAGGGTCTGCCTTCCATCGAAGAAGTCACCATCAAAGGAAAGATTTCAAAGGGAAATGAAAATTTCGACACCCTGCTTTCCAATCTGTCCACCGATTTAAACTGGACGGAAAACGGTATCCGCAACAAGGTTTCTTCCTACTATATCAGCGAACCGGGATTTAACCACGTTGGAAACTGGATCCTGTTTGCAGCAATTTTCATTACCGGAACTTACGCATTGCTCTGCATCGTGCTCTCTGTCATATACATGTTTTTCCCGGTGCTCTCCCCTGCATGCCAGGATCTTGCACTGTTTGGTAATCCGAAAAAGATGTTAGAGCAGGCGGAGGAAGAACTCGCCACACTGCCGCAGCTCGCAACGGAAGATATGTTTATCACGGAACATTTTTTCATTGAAACTTCCGTCTACGGCAATGCGATCGTACCGATCGATGAGATCATATGGATCTACAAATACTCCACGCTGCACAAGTTTTTCTGGTACCATTTCAGTATCTCCTACACACTGCATATCAGTGCCAACAAGCATCTGTATATCCAGTGCCCGAAGAATATTAAATCCGACATCGACGGTATCATCGATTACCTCTCGGAGGCAAACCATGATATTCTTGTAGGATTTAACGAGAAAAACCGCTTGAAAGTACAGGAAATTCAGGGAACACCGATGCATTTTGAAAAGTTTATCGCTTTCTTAAATAAGCGCGTATAATAAAATTCCATAAATTTTTTCCAAAAAGAAGGAGACAGGTGAAAATTATCACCTGCCTCTTTCTCTATGGAAAACCATTTTCACAAACCCGTTTTTTATTATCTGCCGTTATGACAGCCGGCATGCTTACCTGCATGACGTACTGATTGACTCAATCGCCACTGCACCACCGCGCACAACCTCGATCCGGTGGAATTTGGATTTTAACAGAGCGATCAGTTCATTGTTGCGTCGTTCTGTCAGTTTGCACTCTAAGAGTACACTGTCGTTTCCGATATCTGCCACCTGCACATTAAATACCTGTGCGATCTGGAATACCTCAAGTTTTCCAGCCTCATCGACATCTAACACTTTCGCAAATAAAATCTCTTTCATGTGGATCGGCACATCTGTAAGATCGATGACTTTAATAACCTCAACCATGCGGTTCAACTGTTTTTTGATCTGCTCAAATGTGATATCGTCACTGGTCACACAGATCGTCATTCTTGAAACCGTCTCATCCTCTGTCGTACCAACCGTAAGACTCTGGAGATTGTAAGATTTTCCGGAAAAAAGACCGGATACTTTTGCTAAAACACCTACCTGGTTTTCCACATATAATGCAATCCATCTATTTTTCATATCCGTATCCTCTCCTATTTCAAAATCATCTCGCTCATTGGATTTCCGCTCTTTACCATAGGAAGTACGATCTCATCTGTGGAAATCATAAATTCAATGATGGTCGGGGCATCTGTGTAGGTACGCGCCTCATCAAGTGCCGCCTGGATGTCCTCCTCTTTTTCCACACGGATCCCGTGTGCGCCGTAACTCTTTGCCAATGCGATAAAATCCGGTGTGTACGGCGGACAGGATGCATTCGGTCCCTTGCAGTTCGCCGGACAGGTTCTCCTTCTGCGCAGGCAGGTTGCCTCATAACGTTTTCCATAAAATAACTGCTGCATCTGACGCACCATGCCAAGGTAATAGTTGTTGAACAGGCAGATGATCACCGGCGCTTCCTGCACGACTGCCGTTGCCATCTCCTGAATATTCATCTGAAAACCGCCATCTCCCGTAAAACATACAACTTCCTTATCCCGGTTGCCGATCTTTGCCCCGATCGCCGCCGGAAATCCAAATCCCATCGTGCCAAGTCCGCCGGATGTGATCAGCTGATGCCAGGAATCCAACTCCAGGTACTGTGTTGCCCACATCTGATGCTGTCCTACGTCCGTCACATAGACAGCCTCTCTAAAGGTACGGTTTACATGCTCAAATACCATCTGCGGTGTCATGCCACAGTCCCTGCGCATCTCAAGCGGATTTTTCTTATCCCACTCTGCGATTTCCTTCTGCCACTGCTCGGTATCTTTCGATTCCGCCCATTCAAGCAGCTTTTCTAATGCCAGATTCGCATCCGATACAACCGGAACATCCACAACGACATTTCTGGAGATTGATGCCGTATCCACATCGATATGTACGATCTTCGCCTTCGGTGCAAATTCATTCAGATCTCCTGTAATACGGTCGTTAAATCTTGTTCCGATAGAAAAAAGCACATCACATTTGCTGACTGCCATATTTGCTGCGTATTTTCCATGCATACCGCTGTTTCCTACATAGAGCGGATGGCTCGTCGGGATCGCACCTTTCCCCATGATCGTTGTGACCACCGGGATCTGCATCTTCTCCGCCAATGCGAGCAGTTTGTCATTCGCATGTGCGATATTGATACCTCCTCCGGCAAGGATCAGCGGTTTCTTTGCGGTGCGGAGCAGTTTATACGCTTTTTTCAACTGTCCGATATGTACCGACTCATTCGGCTTATAACCGCGGATCTGGATGTTCGACGGATACTCCGCCGGTCCTGCTGCCGTCTGGATATCCTTCGGAATATCGATCAGTACCGGTCCCGGCTTGCCGGTGGATGCGATATAAAATGCCATCTTGATGATACGTCCCAAATCTTCCCGTCTGCGCACGGTCACACCGTATTTTGTGACACTTCTTGTCATTCCGACAATATCTACTTCCTGGAATGCATCATTTCCTATTAAAGACAGTGGAACCTGTCCCGTAAAGCATACCAGTGGAATACTGTCATAATGCGCATCCGCAAGACCTGTAATGATATTGGTCGCACCCGGCCCACTCGTCACTAAGCACACGCCAACTTTTCCGGTAGATTTCGCGTATCCTTCCGCCGCATGGATCAGTCCCTGTTCATGTCTTGGCAGGACGACGTCAATACTATCCTGTTTATATAATTCATCGAAAAGATCCGTCACAGTACCGCCCGGATAACCGAAAATGGTATCCACGCCCTCTTCCTGCAGCGCTTTTACAAATAATTTTCTGCCTGTTATATCCATATCGTCCTCCCAAAAACCAAGGTATTTTTTCTTTCAAAAAACTATATCCCATCTCACTGGGAAATGCAATGATTTTATTTATCCAATCAACCCGACTGATTTTAAGATAAAGATCCATCCGGTCAGCGTAAATGCCGCTAATAACGTTGTCGTCACGATCACACTCGCCGTCAGCACACCGTCGTTGTTCATGCTCTTTGCCATGATATAACAGCTCGGCGTTGTCGGGGATGCAAGCATGATCAGAATTGCAATCATTTTCTCCCCACCAAATCCCATCCAGACTGCGACCGGAAGGAAAATGAGCGGCTGGATCACTAACTTGATCAGAGATGCCGCGATCGTCGGCTTGATCTTCGCAAGTGCCTTTCTGCCCTCAAATCCGGCTCCGATCGTGATCAGTGCAAGCGGTGTAGCCATCTGCGCCACACTGTTGACCGTCTTATTGATAATCGTTGGAAATTCGATTCCTAAAAGTCCGACGATCAATCCTGCTAAAATGCCAAGAATGATCGGGTTTTTGGCGATTCCGATACATGCCTCTTTGATTTTTTGTTTTCCATCCACCCCGCTTGCATTTTCTCCCTCAAAGGTCAGCACGATCACGGAAAAAATATTATAAAGCGGCACCGCACTGACGATCATAAGCGGCCCCATCGCCGAGGTTCCATAGATATTCTGGATAAAGGCAAGTCCCATCACCGCCGCACTGCTGCGGAACGATGCCTGCACAAAAGCTCCCCGCATAGTCTGATCCTTTAAAAACAGCTTCACGACACCCCAGATCAGCCAGAAACACGCGGTACTGACAAGCGCACAAAACAATACATATTTTAAATCGAATACTGCCCTGATATCCACGCCCGCAATATCACGGAACAGCATAAACGGCAGTGTTACCTTAAAATTAAAACGGTTTGCCACCGTGACAAAATTGTCGTTTAACATACCGATCTGTTTTAAAAAATAGCCGATGACCATCACTAAAAAAATCGGAAACGTCACATTGATACTGTAAATAAAATTTTCCATCTTTGCTGCACTGCTTTCTGTTTACGTTTACTTATTTTCTGACTCTCTCATACCGGTAAAAATAATACTCAAGATCAAAATACGTCTGTTCCTCACTGTCTGCCGTTATCTCCCATGCCGGATCTGCATCCAGATCCGGGAAATGTGCATCCGCATCGTATGCAAAATCGATTTTTGTGACATGCGCCACATCACATTCACCGATGAGCTGGCGATAAACAGATTCCCCGCCGATCACATAAATATCTTCGCTGTTATACTTTTCTAACTCTTCATGTAATTCTTCCATATCATGCACGATCAGCGCTCCCGGAACCCGGAACTTTTTATCATGTGTCAGCACAATATTCGTCCGTCCCATTAAAGGCAGTCCATTTGGAAATGTCTCCAATGTCTTTCGTCCCATCACAACCACTTTGCCCATCGTCGTCTCACGGAAAAACTTCTGATCTGCCGGAATCCGCACCAGCAATTCATTTTTATTACCGATCGCCCAGTTTTCATCTGCCGCTACAATTAAATTCATAAAAATCCTCATTTCTGAGCAACTTATTGCGAAGAGGCGACGAGAATCTTAAATTCTCGGAGGCATGTTTTTTTATGCCTTGCCATCAAAGCTATTTGTTTTTGCTCAGAAACAAATAGCCGTGTGAAAGATCTTTTTTTCACACGATTCTCCATTCTGATCACTGCACTGCTTTTCAAGCATCATGCTCTTATCCCGCGCACAGTTTCTTCTCTCTCAAACTCTCATTTTACCCAATTTCCACGAAAATGACAAGGTGTATTTCTATTGCTTTTTCTAACAGAATAGGGTATATTATCATTATGTTTATTTGATTTTTATCCATGCTGGGCATGTGAATAATAAAACGGAGGATGATTATGAGTCAGGCAAAAGTTGACCGCTATAAAGAAGAGAAAGCAAACCGCAAAAAGATTCTTGCAAAAGAAAAAAGAAAACGTATCGCAGGCACCATCTGTGGATGGTTAATTGCATTACTTATCGTCGGATGGGCAGGATACTCCGGTTATAACGCTTACGAAAAGAGCAGACCGATCAAAACGATCTATGCTGATCTTGACGCTATCAATAATTACATGGATACGCTCAACACAGAAGAATAACTTTTTTACACAAAAAGGTTCCGGTACATCCGGAACCTTTTTTGATTCTTGACAACACACAGTTCTCAAACCTCTCATTCTTTGATTTTAAACTGTGTTAATCTGCCTCTCCCTCTGCGACCTCCGCTTTCGCAAGTGCATTTTCAATCGCATTTAAAAGTACGATCGATGTATACTGATTATCCGTATGATATGTAATCCCTTCCGTCGACTGCTGTTTTATCACCTGTTCACTGACATTTTCCAATGCCGGCTCCATAAGCGGATACATTGTCGCCACTGTTTCATCCAGACTGACCAGGGAAATGGATTGTATACGGTTTTCATCTACAATGACCTGTACATCGGCTGACTGGCTGCCCATCATTACCGACGAAGTGTATACGCCTGCCGTATACTGCATCGTTGGCTCTGCATCGCCCTTCTGTTTTTTAGGTAAAAACATGAAAAGCAGCAATATGACCAGTACGATCCCAAGTCCGACAAATATCGCTGTATAGATAACCTCCTTCATATGAAGGACCACGATCCTCGTCTTTGCGCTCACCCTGTACCTCCATGGTATCGATTGTTATATTGTATGAGCGCGAAGCATATTACATGCACGCTTCTTTTAAACATTCTTCATATTCTTTTACCGGCAGTGGACGCGAAAAATAGTATCCCTGAATATCATCACAGTCCAGATTGCACAAAAACATCAGCTGCTCTACCGTCTCAACACCCTCTGCCGTAATTTCCATGCCAAAACTCTGTGCCAGCTTTGTAATTGAATTTAACAATTTCTCTCCGTTATCGTCCCCTATGTAATCGACAAGACTTTTATCCAGCTTGATCGTATCGAAATGCATACGGTTTAAAGCTGCAAGGGATGAATATCCACTTCCGAAATCGTCCAGAAGTATCTTAAATCCTGCCGTGTGAAACTGCTCTAACAGATTAAATATTTCATTATTATCAATCGTTGCACTTTCTGTAATTTCCAGCTGAATGTATTTCGAATCAAGGTCAAACGACCGGATAATACTTTCATATTTTTCAACGACACTTGAATAATAGAGGCTGACACGCGAAATGTTTACCGAAACAGGAAGCAGCTTCTGTCCCTGTTTCTGCCACTCTTTCTGCTGCCTGCACACAGCTCGGAATACATACTCATCGAGCCGGATGATATTTCCATTCCGTTCAAACAATGGAATAAACTTAAGCGGCGGAATCAGTGCTCCATCCGCCCTGCGCCATCGCACAAGAGCCTCCGCTCCCACAAGCTTTCTCGAATGTGCACTGTATTTTGGCTGATACCAGATTTCAAACTCTTCGTTTTCAAGCGCTGTTTCAAAATGTTCTTCTAATTCACGGTTTTCCTGAATACTCTCATGGTTCAGCTCATCATAAAATATATAATGCCTGTCACGCCTTCCTTTGATCTGATGCTTTGCCTGCACTGCATTTCCGTATAAAGGATCGATCTCATCTAATACGATCGTATGAAAAATTCCAAACACCGGGAAAAGATTTGGTATTTCCAGACGTTCCGGTATCTCTTCTATCTTTCTTATTACATGTTCCAGTCTTTGTTTGATGTTTTCCTGATTTTCATCCATCCAGAACAATATAAACCGGTCGGCATTGACATGCGCTGCCAGTTCATTTTCTCCCGTTTCGGTTTCAAAAATCTCCCATATGACACGCAGCACCTCATCACCTTTTTTGACTCCACAGGTGCTGTTGATCAGCTTAAAATCTGTCACATCCATAGCAATCAGCCATCCTACACCATCTTTTTTGCTTTTTGCCTTTTTCTTAAAAGCTGCAAAATTATCTCCTAATGTGACAGGATCCTGATATGCAAGCGACATAAGTTCTTTTTTACTTTGGCGCCAGGAGTAAATATACACCCCGACGCTGACCGATATGACAACCAGAATGATCACCATCAGACTGTTGATCGCATCCATGACCACCTGCATACGGCTTGTTAAAACGCTATCCTCTACTGCAGTGACCACATACCATGGTTCACCGCTCTCTTCTATTTTAAGTGGCATATAGTAATAAAGTGAGACTTCTTTCCGTTTTGGATCCAATCCATAGCCACTTTTTCCCTCTTTCATGTTACTGAGCATCAGGTCTCCAGCATAATCATCTCTTTCATCCTCAGAAACATCCGTATTAAAAATATTTCTCCCGATTCCCCATTCTTTACTGTTTCCGGAAGTTGCAACAATCGTACCGTCTATTTTTATGATGTAATTAAAAGCCTGTCCTTCAAATATCTCATTCTTCAGGCACCCCTCAAGCATTTCATCTTTGCAGGTTGCAAATAAAACTCCTTTTACCGTTTTCCGTTCTTTTTCATATACCGGCACACTGAATACATTTATGGTTTCATGTGAAGTATCAATCCTGTCTTCAAATGCATCCGTCAAAAAGTTTTTTCCCCGCATCGACTGTTGAAAAAAATCTCTGTCAGACATATTTAGCCGATAGCCATCCGTCGTTTCTGCTGTACCATCTGCCGCAATATATCCTATCCGTTTAAACTGATACGTCTCTACAAATCCCTGTAATTTATTAACGATAATTTTTTCGTCCCCACCTGACTCTCTCGCAAGACCAGAAAGCAGTCTAAAACGCGTGCTTACTTCTTTCTCTACCAATATTACATTCTGTTCTGCCATCCCCTCAATGCTGCTCATCAACTGCTGCTGTAAACTGCTCCGTATCTGCCCAAAACATCCAAATAATGCTATTCCTAAAATTAACAATATTGCACATAAAACTGCTACAGTACGAATCTTCGCATTTTTTTGTACATTCTGCCACCCCTTTGGCCTTCCAAAGTCATATTTTAAATTTCTGTGACCATTTTCCCATGTCCTTTATTGTAACACTCTTCATTTATGAGTTCTACCCCTAAAAAGTATCGTTTTCATTCTGTTTTTCTTTTTTTCGCCGTAGATCCGCACTCACATTTCTATTTCGGTATCCAAAATTTCTGTTAAATTTTTCTGTTAAATTTTTTCAAAAAATTGTTGACAAATTACTTTTCCCATAGTATGATATCAAATGTGTCTGGCAGACAGATACAAAACAATTTACATATGCGCGAGTGGCTCAGTTGGTGGAGCACGACCTTGCCAAGGTCGGGGCCGCGGGTTCGAGTCCCGTCTCGCGCTCTTTAAAAGATACAAAACAATTTCATATATGCGCGAGTGGCTCAGTTGGTGGAGCACGACCTTGCCAAGGTCGGGGCCGCGGGTTCGAGTCCCGTCTCGCGCTCTTCTGTTGAGAAACAGGAAACTTTGATTTACAAGGTTTCCTGTTTTTTTGTTGTAGTGTAAAGGTTGATTACGGTTTTTCCGTAATTTCAATATACTTTTCTGATTTTCCTCATTATCACTTGGTATGGTATAATCGCTAGGATGTGATCTTGATACCGTGATTGTTGTAATTCCCTGTTATCACTTGGTATGGTATAATTCTTTGGAACAGGAATCACATCACCAGTCAGTTGTAATTCCCTGTTATCACTTGGTATGGTATAATTTCCTAGATTGTACATCATTCATAATGCGAGTTGTAATTCCCTGTTATCACTTGGTATGGTATAATTTCAACACTGTTTCCTGTAATGCCATTCTTGTTGTAATTCCCTGTTATCACTTGGTATGGTATAATATTAGATCCGCCGTAATTTGCTGTCCATTTGTTGTAATTCCCTGTTATCACTTGGTATGGTATAATTCATTAAGCGTTTTGAGGGTTTTCGTCCAGTTGTAATTCCCTGTTATCACTTGGTATGGTATAATCAAAAATGATAAATTTGACATGTACAGAGTGTTGTAATTCCCTGTTATCACTTGGTATGGTATAATGCGAAAAATATTTGACAATGGTGTAACAGTGTTGTAATTCCCTGTTATCACTTGGTATGGTATAATACACAACGGCAAAACCGAGGAAGAAAAGAAGTTGTAATTCCCTGTTATCACTTGGTATGGTATAATAGAACGTGAACCCTATACCACTAAAGGGAAGTTGTAATTCCCTGTTATCACTTGGTATGGTATAATTTGAAAAGAGAATATAACTCTTTTCTTCTGTTGTAATTCCCTGTTATCACTTGGTATGGTATAATACGCACCTTTAATACCGTTAAGCAGTTTCAGTTGTAATTCCCTGTTATCACTTGGTATGGTATAATCTGTGCCAATAAACACATTGCTACATGATCTGTTGTAATTCCCTGTTATCACTTGGTATGGTATAATAACCCAAAACATTTTATGTGTTTCAGGATGGTTGTAATTCCCTGTTATCACTTGGTATGGTATAATGAACCAAAAGAATATTCTTGTCCACCGACCGTTGTAATTCCCTGTTATCACTTGGTATGGTATAATATTATTAAACGGTATGAGGGGTGCAGATTAGTTGTAATTCCCTGTTATCACTTGGTATGGTATAATAGGAGCTTGCTCCGTCTGATCGAATGGTAGGTTGTAATTCCCTGTTATCACTTGGTATGGTATAATTTCAAAAAGCGTTACCAGTCTGAAGCCATGTTGTAATTCCCTGTTATCACTTGGTATGGTATAATTATAAAACCTCAAACCGTAAATTAAGTATCGTTGTAATTCCCTGTTATCACTTGGTATGGTATAATATATGACGGGGAATATTACACAGAGGCAGAGTTGTAATTCCCTGTTATCACTTGGTATGGTATAATTGTCATCATCCGAGGCATACAAGAGCATTTGTTGTAATTCCCTGTTATCACTTGGTATGGTATAATAAAATCAATTTCGATTAATTTTATTGACTTGTTGTAATTCCCTGTTATCACTTGGTATGGTATAATTTTCATACTCAGCGTATTGCATTGTATTAGGTTGTAATTCCCTGTTATCACTTGGTATGGTATAATTTCATGACTTTACTGATATAATCGGGATCTGTTGTAATTCCCTGTTATCACTTGGTATGGTATAATTCTCAAACGTCAGATTCTCAAGCAAGTGGTGTTGTAATTCCCTGTTATCACTTGGTATGGTATAATCAATACAAGGGCATACGGAACGTCATATTGGTTGTAATTCCCTGTTATCACTTGGTATGGTATAATACGACTGGGAACAGCGTTTGAATCCGTTCAGTTGTAATTCCCTGTTATCACTTGGTATGGTATAATTAACCGGATAAAGTCAGTGTATGTTTGGCTGTTGTAATTCCCTGTTATCACTTGGTATGGTATAATCTCATAGATCTGCATTTCATTACGTCTTGGTTGTAATTCCCTGTTATCACTTGGTATGGTATAATAATACGCCCACCATTCTCCCTGCTGGTTTAGTTGTAATTCCCTGTTATCACTTGGTATGGTATAATAAGTGTGGTACTACAGTTTATGCCTGATATGTTGTAATTCCCTGTTATCACTTGGTATGGTATAATCTTTGTTACAAAAACAGGAGACTTTGTTTCGTTGTAATTCCCTGTTATCACTTGGTATGGTATAATATGGCAAATGTTTTCTTTTCTTCCTCATTTGTTGTAATTCCCTGTTATCACTTGGTATGGTATAATTTTTGCATTTTTCTTTATGTTCTCCCTGCGTTGTAATTCCCTGTTATCACTTGGTATGGTATAATATCAGCAGTCAATAATATTTCAACCTGCACGTTGTAATTCCCTGTTATCACTTGGTATGGTATAATCTGCACCGAACCGATTGACATTAATTCATCGTTGTAATTCCCTGTTATCACTTGGTATGGTATAATCGCAATGGAACGGCAAGAAATGGAAAGAGAGTTGTAATTCCCTGTTATCACTTGGTATGGTATAATTGTTCATGTTTTTTAAATGCTCTTTTAACAGTTGTAATTCCCTGTTATCACTTGGTATGGTATAATTCATAGTACTTATGCAGAAACGATGCGACCGTTGTAATTCCCTGTTATCACTTGGTATGGTATAATCCTCTCATGGTCTGATGTCGGAGAAAATAAGTTGTAATTCCCTGTTATCACTTGGTATGGTATAATTACTGTTCGATTCAAATTGGACTAAACAAGGTTGTAATTCCCTGTTATCACTTGGTATGGTATAATATTTTCTGCCGTTTTTACTTTCAGATGAACGTTGTAATTCCCTGTTATCACTTGGTATGGTATAATAATCAGCAGATGCAGCAATACGGGCAGCAGGTTGTAATTCCCTGTTATCACTTGGTATGGTATAATATGTGCGGTCGATAATTGCCAACGGCATATGTTGTAATTCCCTGTTATCACTTGGTATGGTATAATTAAAGGAAACAGTAGACAGCCTACCAATACCGTTGTAATTCCCTGTTATCACTTGGTATGGTATAATAATGTGATGCTATGCAGCAAGACGCAAGATGTTGTAATTCCCTGTTATCACTTGGTATGGTATAATAGAGGGTAAGCCGAATTTTGGCTTGTTTATGTTGTAATTCCCTGTTATCACTTGGTATGGTATAATGAAATAGCTGACGGCTTAAACACGAAAAATGTTGTAATTCCCTGTTATCACTTGGTATGGTATAATTCCCATAAATTTTTCCGATATGAAAAGTTGGTTGTAATTCCCTGTTATCACTTGGTATGGTATAATAAAGAGTATAATTCAAAGTGTCAAGAGGACGTTGTAATTCCCTGTTATCACTTGGTATGGTATAATAAATCTTTTGCCCGCTCTTTCAGCTCTGCGGTTGTAATTCCCTGTTATCACTTGGTATGGTATAATAGATAATGAAAGGAGAGTGCAAGGTTTTATGTTGTAATTCCCTGTTATCACTTGGTATGGTATAATGCAGAGCCGAGGTTGAGCGTGTCAGCGGTAGTTGTAATTCCCTGTTATCACTTGGTATGGTATAATATATAGACCGAGGACACATACACACACACTGTTGTAATTCCCTGTTATCACTTGGTATGGTATAATAAAGGTCTTAAAATCGCTTACAAAGGCTTCGTTGTAATTCCCTGTTATCACTTGGTATGGTATAATCATTAAACATTTTAAGATTATTCAAATTGGTTGTAATTCCCTGTTATCACTTGGTATGGTATAATCATTAAACATTTTAAGATTATTCAAATTGGTTGTAATTCCCTGTTATCACTTGGTATGGTATAATCGATAAGCCGCACGCGGCAAAGTTCGCCTGGTTGTAATTCCCTGTTATCACTTGGTATGGTATAATTTTTTAATCGCATTTTTATCCATACTCGTCGTTGTAATTCCCTGTTATCACTTGGTATGGTATAATTCTAAGGTTTCGTCCTTTGTGTCTAACTTGGTTGTAATTCCCTGTTATCACTTGGTATGGTATAATTTCTACCCGTTCCCAGTACCATCCGGATTCGTTGTAATTCCCTGTTATCACTTGGTATGGTATAATAATGCTGTTTTATCTCTGTTCATTCCTGTGGTTGTAATTCCCTGTTATCACTTGGTATGGTATAATTATATATCTAATACCTCGTTAACCTTATCTGTTGTAATTCCCTGTTATCACTTGGTATGGTATAATTCACACGGAATCGCTTTTCCAAGTTCGTTAGTTGTAATTCCCTGTTATCACTTGGTATGGTATAATTACTTTGGATTAACTTTAAATACATTCTCAGTTGTAATTCCCTGTTATCACTTGGTATGGTATAATAGGGAGCACAAATCCCCACGAACTACAGGGATTCGTGGGGATTTCATCTAAAAAAAATCTTTAATTTGGAAGTTAAATTCTATCGAAAATCTTCTTTTTTCAAAAAACATCCATTAATTCTATTGATTCCGGGGTGTCATCGAACGTTTTCGTTCCTAACATAATTTCCATAGATTCATACTGCTTTTCTGTTAAAACCAGCGCACGTACTGATCCTTTTAAGGGCAGATTTTGTTTTAAACGCTGTTTATGCATTGCAACTGCATCCATACCATTGCATATCCTGGAATATACAGACCACTGCACCATATTGTAGCCATCTTTCAATAAAAACTTACGAAATTTTGCGGCATCCTTTTTCTCTTTTGCAGTTACTACTGGCAGATCAAAAAATACTAACATTCTCATAAACCTATTCATAGCTATGTACCTGTAATTGCATCAGTTCCGGCAACTCCAAATCTGATCTTTTTCCCTGCAGAGCACTACTGTAACTTGCCACCAGCATATCAATACAATTACTGATAATACGTTTTTCTCCTTTCATATCCATATCATAATTTATAATACCAAAAATACCACGTTTTCTTTCTGGCGTAAGATCGCTGTCAATTTCTGCTATATCATAATTTTGGGCTACATACAGGTCAACTAACGGACGAAATGGCTCGATCATATCATCCGCCAAATTAAAATTATTCAGCTCACTATGATGGAACACTCCAATCGAAGGTTCTAATCCATAACAGACAATGGAGCGGGCGATCAGACCTCTTACAATAGCATAACCATAATTTAACGCCGCGTTAATGATATGATCATTACCGCGTGAAAATCCTAATCCATACAGACTTTTAAAATAAAAAGCTGCTGCTTTCGCCTCCACATGTGTTCGATCGCCTGACTGGACTTCTTTACACATTTTCATCAGTTCTTCTGATCCATCCAGTTCAAGGTAGGCTAAACACAATGCCTGGTTTCTTATTTTCTGAACCACGATCTGCTGCCAGAGTCTTTTCTGTAAGGGCTTTCCTGCCTCTATCTGATATTTCAGAATTTTAAAATGGCGACTGTGCCTTACCATGGGAAGCAATACTGCATTCGGAAGATGTTTCTCATCACAGACATAAACCGCGATTCCCATATCTGCCATTTTTTGAAGTAAATAAGCTGAGACAGTTACGGTCTGATTTTCTATAATGATACAGTTGATATCCTCCAGTGGAATCTGTCTTGCTATGTCTGTTTCAATATTTAGCTGCTGATTTTTGATAGACAGCTTTACATGACTGTCTATCTTAATATTTCGAAATCCCATTTATCCCCCATGTTTTTATCAAGAAAACCCCATTCGTTTTTCACTTCTTACTACTGAAACATGACCTAAAACATCTATCTGACATTTTTCAAGCACATCCAGACTTTGTATACCTAAGCCTCTAAACTTATAACGGCTGTCATGTGCAATTCCTTGTATATTAGCAGCCGAAATATCTGCGCCTATATAGTATGCATACGTTTCTTTTATACCCTCCATCCCACCATTTACCATTTTTATAGGTATATCTTTTTTACTCTTTATATGTATTAAATCCCTCGAATACAAACTGAATAAAAAGTCCTTATCCTCCATAACTTTCCATTCTCCATATGGCTTATGTGCTGTTGATGCCCTATTCGGCAACACCTTCTTCACCACATCCGCCGTATACACCGGTACAAAATAGTACTTTCCATTCACACGAAATACATCGATTCTGACCATACCGCCATTTTCTGCAATTCCATTTCCGGAATCCACAAATACACCCATCGTCTGTTTCTTCTGTATCTTGACTTTCCGTACTACCGGACCTTCTGTACCGTCTGCTTTCGGCTTATGAAAATCCTGTGCAAATGCCTTTTTTGCATCGTTTCCATATAACAACAACTGTTTTTTCAATGCCTCGTATAATAAAAGGTCACTTTGTGGGTTATAGTAGCCGTCGATTTCTCCATCTTTATCCAACTTCAGATCTGTCAAAGCCGTCTTAGTCAATACGATCCCCTCATCCTTAAAATGTCTCGGACTGCGGATGGTATCTGCATGTGCAGCACCTGTCACTTTATGATTTGGCATTCTTGAGACAAAGATCGGACGAAGATTCTCATAAATATACTCTGGATAATCTAATTCTAAGGCAACATCAGAATGGGTATCCAAAAATCCCTTCGGATCATCTCCCATTCTCACATCCAGTTCTGCCCGGAATGTCTCCCATGGTTTTGGAATATGAACACCAAATATCTCATCCCATTCTGCCCGACTGTAATCTTCCGGTCGAAAGATTTCTCCTGTCTCCGCATCCACAAACTCTGTACCTTTTGAGTAACATCTCTCTCTTACTTTCGTATATCGCGATATTTTCTGGATCATGCCATCCGTACAGCAGGCGATGACAACCGCATCCATCGCATGATGTGTATCCGTCTCACGATTTTTCTGAGGTAATCCCCAGCGTTTTCTTAAGTACGCCGTAATTGCTCCATTTACCGCGCGTACCTGTTTTTTCTTTTCCGGACGGTTTAACGGTGCCATTTCAAGATTCTGACGGATCATATTATAAATAACGGTTGTAATATATTTTGTATCCGTTAAGTTACGCTCTTTAAATTCACTACGCTCTTCCTCTGAAAAATGTTTTTTCAAAAGTTTCTGCTGTTTTTTATAATCCCGTATCGTCGTCTTCACACGAGTTTCAAACTCATTCCAACGCTGCTCATCATTTCCCATGTATTCATAAGGTGTCCTGTTTCCCTTTTGGCGGTTTTCCTGAGAAGTGACAAGTACCTTATTCCGAAAACTGTCATCAAATGTAATACTGTATGGCAAAATATGATCAATATCATACCCCGGTTTAAACAGTTCTTCCAATGGAATAGTCTTACCGGAATACATACAGATTCCCTGCTGTTCCTGCCACAGGCGATATTTTAAAATATCCTGTCCGGTTGGTGATAATTTTCCCAATTCCTGAATCTGCTTTTTCACATCTTCGTTATTCTTCTGGCGTTTTTCCATATCACCTTTTATTTTCCGGCGTTCTTCAAAAGTCTTTGACATTTCTCTTGCAAGCTCAATATTGATTGCCTGTGGACTGCCATAGGTACGGATAATTGCATTGATCACTTTGACAGTCTGTGATACAGAACGCTTTACTACCGGATTTGTAATCTCATTGATCGTCTGATTCACCTTTTCTCCTGTTAATAACTTCTGCTTAATCCCCTTAGAATCCGCCTTAAAATCATATCCGGCTTCCTCACATGCTTTATCATACGTCATGCCTTTTTCCAAAAACGGGATAATATTCCGCATCGCTTTCATCGAAAGATGCTGAAACTTCGTCGGTGTATACGCCAATAACCCTTCCATCTCTATCGGTACAAGTCCCAGCTTAGCCAGCCGCTCCGTACGACTGTCATCATTCTTATAACAGGTCAGGATCGTACCAATCTCATCAAACAGATCCCTGACTTCATTTTCTGTCAGATATTTCACCCGTTCTTCCAAACATTTCTTGTAATCATGGTAGTATGGCATCCCAATAAATTTTGCTTTTTCCGTATTTTGATTTTCTTTTTGCTGTTCTTCTTTCGTGGCAGCTTTTTTATAATTTAAATTATAAAAAAGAATATCCTCCGGCAAACCTAACTTCTTGCGAACTGCTGCATACTTCACTTCCTTCTGTGTGAATAACAGCAAAGTCAGTGCCCGTCGTTCCTCTTCTGTAAAGTTTCTGGTCTCTCCATCCTGGTTAACCAGTTTTGTATGATTTATTTTCTGCAGTGCCACAAAATATTCTGCCGTATAAGTTCCCTTTGCGCCGCGCAGCTCCCCCTGATCTCCAAGAAATGTACATTTTCCAACTCTGTCCGAAAAACCTTCCATCGCATATGGACTTGGCTTTCCATCCGGCTGCATGCCTGGTCCTAAATCAAAAGATCTCTGACTTGTCATGATTTCCAAATATTTTTCTTCTAATTCTTCCGTCGCTTTTTCATTTCCAAGACGTCTCTGGCTGGAGAAAATTTCTTTGACTTCTTCCACAAGCATTGCCCTTAACATGGTGTGCTGATAATTTTCTGCTTTATTGCGTGGGGTGAGAATATATCCCTTTTCTGACCAGGAACATCCGGTTCGAAATGCTTCATCTAAATAAATCATCTCCCCGACCGTACGATATCCCTTTTCCTGCATCCGCTTTTGATTTTCATCCGTCGCTTTTAAAACTGCACCATTTTCCTTTGCAGCCGTCTCTGCCTTTCTAGTCGAACGAAATCCACGGTGTTTTGCAATATGAAGCAGCACCTGTGCTAATTCTTCATCCGTCAGTTTCCGGTCTAATGCCTCATAGCGAAGCTGATAAACATCCGGTAACCCTGCCATGTTATATCGTTTCAGAAAGTCATCAATATTTATCAGACCCTGATTCTCAAAGAGCCATTTGATTCTGTCTAAACGATGTTTTCTTCTTCTAAGCCGCCTTCTTGTCGTTCGTGCAGCTCTCCTTGGTCCCGCCAAAGATTCACCTGTTTTCGGGATTTCTGCTGTATCAAATATCCTTACCCCAAGGTCTACGATACGAACCGGCTCGTCATCACTGTTGTTCTGTAATACCGCCCAGCCGACGGATGCAATACCAATATCCAACCCAATACGATAATCCATTTTTTCGTCCATGTTCCTTCTCCTCTCATCTGAACCGTTCTCTCTCATACCAGCAAACGGGACAACTGTTTTATTCTGCGCGCTTCAACAATGATCCGCATACCGGTCATTGTCATGAATAAACTTCTGTATAAAAGATAATCCCATTCCGAAGAATGGGATTAGAGCTTTTAGGTTTCTTACCTTATTGTAATAACCTAATTATCACTTGGTATGATATAATTCTCTTAAATTATACCCCTGTTTTCGACGATTGTAAATACCTGTTTTTTATTTTTTTTACATTTTTCCTTCAAAAATCATGTAAAATTATTACTCCTCCATATCCTGTAAACCATAACCAAATCTTTCTAACACAGACATCAGATTTGCTGTTTTATTATCATAAAATTCACTGTCCGGTTCTGCTTTTTGAATGATCAGTCTCTCATACAGTTCCTCTACCCCGCCTCTGACATAATCATGAAACATGGACTGATAAGCCTGAAATTCTTCCTCCGTCTCCGCACCCCGGAATGCTTTTTTTACTGCCTCCTCAGCCGGCATGCTTTCTTTCGCATCCAGCATGATCATCATCTGCATAATAAAATCTAATTCTTCTTTTGCATTGATGACCTGCTCGGCTAAAATGCTCTTTGTCCCAAACGGCGAGAAATCTTCCTTTGCTTTACGGTCTACGCGAAATCCCACCACTGCTGCCACCATATACAGATCGATCAGTCTCCGGAAATAGGTATGCTCATAGTCACCTTTTACCCACAATTCACCTGCCATCCTGGCATGCTTTCCATGAAATTCAAACTCCTTCTTAAAAAATTCATAATTCCCCATCTTTTGTATCCCCTTCCGCTACTGGTCAGATTCTACTTTCCGTATGGACGCATATGCCTCGTCAGCTGCTTTTTCAATATAATAAGACGCACCGACATATTCATCGAGTCCTGTGTACTTCCAGTCCTTGTCCAGCATAAAAATAATTACCTGTTCTGATACTTCCGGCAAAACTTTTGCAATCAGACTGATATTTTTATCCCCCAGTTTAGAGAACGGTCCGTCTAAAACAATCGGCAGTGTATCTCCAGCACCCTCCACTCCAATCTGCTCTGCCTTTTTATTTCTGCTGTATTCCATGATTGTAACGATAAATGCAAAATTGCGTGCGATTTTTTCGCCCTCTGACAGATTCTTCTCTTCGCGGAAACCCAAATCCGTCTGATATAACATCTGGATCTCATAATTTTTCGTCAACTGTATTCTTTTATCTTTCGCATTGAACATACGCTCAAAATTTTTTTGGATCTGTCCGTTTAATTCCAGAAATGTCTTATTCTTTTTTACCTCAAAATCATTTTTTAATCTTGTATATAATGCTTCTGCCAAATCTACACGCTCTCGCCATTTTTTATTTTCTTCGCTTCTGACTTCCTGACTCTTCATCTCAGCTTCTGTTCGTTCGATCTGCCGCTCAAAATTTAAGATCTGTCCCTGCAGTGTTCCCTTTTCCACCCCTAATTTACTGTTTTCACTCTGATAATATTTCAGCATTTTTCTTTTTTCGGCAAAGTCTGTCTGCCTGTCCATCTGCTGTTCCATCCCTGCTAACTGATTACAGGTTTCCTCGTAAGCCCGGATGCTCTGATCCACATTTTGCGCATCTTCTCTTAAATCATCATAAACAGAATTGCTTTGCCGGTTCCAGCGCTGTCCTGTCCGTTCAAACTCACCCAGCAATGAACCAATATCTGCCGGCGGAAGAAAATTTCTCTGTTCCATCAGACTTTCTAATTCCTTAGACTCCGGTAATATTGGAGTTCCACAGATACATCTGCCTGTTTTTATAATATAGTCAATACTTGCCTGATGCATATGCGGTATGTCACGCCGCTCTCCTGCAACAGATTTTACCATTTTCACAGATGCCTCTATCATCGGTTTCGCAAACAACATATAAGCTTTATCACTGAATAAATTTACCAGACTTTTATATGCAGCAACTCCTCTTTCCGCCTGCGTTCTTCTTACTACTAATAACTGGTTATATTTTGCCTGCAAAATTTCCGTATTCTTATTTTCAAGAAGATACTGCTGCACCTCCTCTATTTTTTCATTATTGTTTTGTATATTGATTTCGATATTTTTTATCTTATCTTTACACTGCTCTATCTCATGTTCCATGCGATTCCGGTCTTTTTCCAGATTATCATACATATTACCAGAACCTGATATCTTTCCTTTGAACTTTTTAATAACGGAATGACTTCCCATATCCTTCAAATGCCAGATTGCAGCCTGATACGCAGATAATCCGGTCAGTGTATGTACAGACTCTTTGATATTTTCACGCACACCGTTAACAGTTACATCATTCCATCTCTCTCCATCAAACAAAAAATAATGTGACAGATTTTTGGGAAATAATTCACGGATTACCTCTTCTATTTTTTCCGTTTCCACAGAAATACCGGCATTTGGATCATCCTTTTCTGATATTTCCAGTGAAACTTTCTTATAAAATTCTTTTGCGATCAACTGTGGATATGCACGCGTATAATGGATTTCACGCTTGATCCGGTATCTTTTTTCATCATCAACAGCAACCAGTTCCACCGTAACATCCGCTTTACTGTTCGCATCCATCATTGCCAGAATATCATTGTTTAACAGCTGGTAGTCTTCCTGCTGCTTTCCGCGTTCTGTCAATACCGCACCATAAAGCACCCAGCGAAATGCCTGTGCAATTGTTGTCTTGCCAACCGTATTATCTCCCAGCACGACAGTAACATTTCTTTTTTCATCGCAGCTGAACTCGATTACATTCTGCCCCTTATACCTCATAAAATTATTCATTGTAATGCTCTGGAATTTCATGCTATTCTCCCCCTAAGTCTGCTACACTGACATCTTCGCATAATCAACTATGATCTTTGCAAGTTCCTCAGCCATCCTCTGATCTGTTTTTGCCTTGCTCCGCAAATTTTTACGCTCCACATGAAGAACCTCAAAAATCATATTCCGCATTACTTTTTCACTGACCTCTTTCATAAAATACCTCCATCCTGCATTGTTCTTTCGTAAAACAATATCTTTATCTGCACTTTCCAAGCCGTATTTAACTTAATAAAGTACTGATCCGCTCCCTGATATCCCCCTTCAGGAAATCATACCGTTCCCTTAAAATCTGTTTTACCTGATCTTGTGGTATATCCGAATTTGTATAAGCCGTAATATGCAGTTTTGCTTTTGCTTCCGCGTTGATCTTCTGTACATAATCTTTTAAGGATTCATCGGATATTTCCTTATTTGCTTTTTTCGTTATGTACACAAAATTTAAAGGCGAGTTGCAGATATTTTTTTCATCATCACGAAGTTTTTTCGTAGATTCCCCTACCTTTTTTACTGTTCCAAGCGGTATAATATGATGTGCCTCAAATCTTTCTGTTTCATCGGAATATGCACTTAAAATTTTATTTTCGTCAAACATATCCTTATATGTCTTTGACAGCAGATACTGACACATAAACATGCGCATCACTTTTTTCGGGATACGGTCTTCATCCGCCTTTTCCATCAGTAAAAACTTTTCATCCGAAAAATTCTGTGCTTCCAACACATAATTTTTGATATTTGCAATCCAGTCAACATTCTCTTTTCGGCTGGATGCCTGCATTGTCTTTACCATGGTCTGAAGATGCGCGATCATCTTTATATTCTGATCTTTATCATACTCGCCGGAAAATAATGATGACCAATACCACGCTTCTAAAATATCGTGAACAGTTTTATCGTTAAACCACTCATCCTTTAAAAATATAACTGCCACTAAGACAATCATCAAAGAATAATTTATTTCCTGGATATTCCGGATTCCGCATCTGCTCTGAAAGAAAAACATTGCCCTGTCTATGGCATCACAAACCTTTTTCGCATTATCATTAATATCCGTTGGTGCTAACATCAGAATCTGCTTCTTCTTTATATAATCTAATTTGAATTTATCCGGTTCAAATAACTTGTTATTGCAATACAGACACAGCACATCTAAAAAAACATCAATATACTTTCCTGCTATGTCATTCTTTTCCTCGTTATAACATCCCGTACTGATGGATGCATTGTATTGATTATTTTGTATTTTTTTCCCAATCAAGGGAACAATCTGATCCGGTAAGACTTGTTTGTCATAACTTTTTTCTTCCTGAATATACCTGACCAGACGACGATAAAAATTATCTGTACTTACTTTTGCAACTCTCGCCATAACCAGATCAAAAGTATTTAAACTGATTCCTCCACGATTTAAATTCTCATAGATATCGATCGCCCTGTCACGCTGTTCCCCCGATACCTCAATCTTATTCAACGCCATATTCTTTACACAGGAATCCAGATAATTTGTCAGACAGACTTTCCACACCATTTGTTTTTCTTGCACTTTTTCACCGAACTTAGAATGATCTTCTTTTATTTCATTACAGTTTTCATCATTTCCAAAAATCTCTGCTATAAAATTATTCTTATTTTCATCCGACAAATCTGTAAAATGCTGTCTGATCTCATCTCCGATTTTACCTGCAATATCAGAGGTGATCGTATTATAGCGCAGCATTATCTGCGCCTTTTTTATATTTTCCGGTGCCACCATCAAATACAGCGGTACTAAATATCCATCCTCATTTGTCAGACAAAAATCATCCAGACGGGTCGACAAAGACTGCTGTGGATTATACGGCTCTCCATCCTGATTAAAAAATGCGGCACATTTAATAAACGGTAAAATATCCGCTGTCAGAAAATCCGGTTCCGCAGAATCTGATATGGGAAAAGTCAAATTATGGACTCCAAACAGATCTGCCTCTTCTTTACAGTTCTCCCACTTTGGAATTCTTAAAAAAAATCTTCGCTGTAATGCCCGTGAACTCAATTTTGAAAACATTTTACATTTTTCATAAATCACATTTGAAAAAACATTCGTAAGCGCTGTCATACGCTGCTGTCCATCCAGTAGAAATTCGACCTCACCATCCTGGCTTTGATATGTATTTTTTTCTTTCATACCGATTGACTTCGATGCATACTCATCCGGCTTTGATTTCAACAGTAAAATACTCCCTATCGGCATTTTTGCCAGAACTGATGCTACGATCTTTCTCTGTTCTTCATCCTTCCAGACAAATCCTCTCTGAAAATCCGGCAGCAGCATTTTATCCTCTGCAATTTTTCTGACAATCTCTCCAAAATCCAAACGTTGATTTTCCATTTTTCCTTCACCCTTCTGCAATTTCTTCTATCGCATTGATTAATATTTCCAACTCACTCTGCTTTGTAAAACGTCCGATCCCCACCCGGATCACGCCGCCATATTTTTCATCTTTTAAATATTTATGGATCAGCGGTACACATTGATACCCTGTTCTGACCGCTATATGATAATCTTCATCGAGCAGCATCCCCACTTCATCCGCACGGTAACCCTCTATGGAAAAAGAAACAATTCCGGTTCGTTTCATTTCATCCCAAGGCAGATACAGTAAAACTCCGTCTATTCTTTTTAGCTTTTCAATCAGATATTCTGCAAATTTTCTTTCTTGTGAAAGTTGCCTTTCCATGTCACAGCACGCTTCTAAGGCTGCATGTAATCCTGCAATCGCAACTATATTGGGGCTTCCCGGTTCTAAGATTCCCGGCATTTGTCCTGGCATATCAGGGTTTAAGGAATCACTGCCTGTTCCACCCACAAGAAACGGTTTTAAAGAAATATCCCCCTCACTGATAAATCCTCCAACTCCAAACGGACCATAGAGTGTTTTATGCCCCGCAAAAACATAAAAATCGATTCCACTCTCTTTCAATTTTACCGGCACAAGCCCAAGCGCCTGTGAACCATCCACCGCCACAACTGCTCCATATTGTTTTGCTGACTCTGCCACCTCATTGATTGGCAGAATGTAACCTGTCACATTGCTGACATGACTCATAACAACGACTGTTGGATGTTCTCTGGTGAACTGAAACCTGATCTGTGACAAATCTAATTCTAACGACTCCCTGTTTAATGCAAGTTCGATAATTTTAAATCCATATTGTTTCTGGTAATGATACAACACTCTCATCATTGCATTGTGCTCAAAAGGTGAAACATATACGATATCCGTCTGTTTCCATTCGAGTCCCCCTAAAATCACGTTACATGCAAGCGTAGCAGAGGCTGTAAACACAACCTCTGCTACATCATCTGCTCCTGCAAGTTCTTTGATCTGTTTTCTTGTACTCTCAATCAACCCGGATGCCTGCCGCGCCAGCGCATAAGAACCCCTGCCTGCATTGACAGCACCGGTCCGCGCAATTTCATCCATTGCCTGATATACACATTCTGGTTTTGGAAATGTCGTCGCTGCATTATCAAGATAAATTTCTTCCATAACCAATCTCCTCTTCTCTTACTGTAATAATCCCTCTAAAGTCTGCACCAGCACTGCAACCTTCTGATTTGTTTCGAGCGTATTCCCAAAGTCCTCCAATGCCTCTTCTAACATATTCTTTAAGTAAAGGCTCGTTGTATCCGAAATATCCGCATTATAATACTTTTCTATGGCATTTCCATTCTGGTCTGTCAACAGGATACGACTGCTGCCACCTGCATCTTTACCATGTTCCTCAAGTTTTTCAACTTCAGCTTTTACCGCGTGCAATTTCTCCTGAAATTCTACAAAGTTTGTATCATTCCAGTCCTCTAAATATACCCCTGATAAAATATAAGACAACGCTGATACAATTTCTCCCTCATCATTGGTAGAAAGTTTCTCTAAATAATTCAAAAATTCACTCTCTGCCGTTGCCAGTACATGATTTCTTGATGAATAATTCTGTGCCAGATACCATTCGTGTAAACATGCTTTCAGACTCACATTCTGCGTTTTTCCAAATTCGCGCTTTATGTTTCCTGCGACCTGTTTTTTTAATGTAATAAATACATCATCTAATATTTTTTTACTTTCTTTTAAATCCTGTGCCGTTTGCTCAAAACCAGGTTCTCCATAGCATGCCGGAATTTTTTCAAATAACAATTCTCTTGGATTGATTTCTGCTCTTCTCAACAGATTCCTAAGTTTCTTTATCGATCCACTTTGATTTTCCGGAAGATTTAGTGTTATCATCGTGTACTGGGGAAGTGATCGATACCATTTCTGCATGCAGGCAGCAATCTGTGCGAATCTGCTCTGTCCAGGAAACTTCTCCGTATCACATTCAAAAATCTTTTCCAATTTTTTTAAATATTTTTCTTTTTCAACGGTTTCCAGCTCCAGATACAATGCATAGTTTTCTGGAAAATCATTCACATGATTCAGGTTATCCGAAGTAATTTCCAGCTCTTTCTCCCCAATATAAATGACCGCTGTTCCTTCAATTTCAGATAATTTTTTTGCCAGAAACAATGGAATCACTCCTCGCCTTGCGCCAAAACATTTTCCCTGCAATCGCTGGTATAATATCTGAAAAGACTTTTTTTCACCTGCACATTCCGCAAAAAAACGATCTATCTCTAAACTAACTTTCTGACAGCCCTTATCCCCTCTGGTATGCACAAATGCAGCACGATATACCATAGCCTCCGGCATGGTTCCTTTTTGGTACACAGACAGATCCTCATGCCCTAACATTTTATCGATCACCTGATTGCGCGCTCTTAAATACTGCTTGCCGATGTGTTCAATATTTAACAGTTCATGGTTTACACGCGGCGCGTAGCCATAATATTCTCTGCAGACATCACTTAATATCTGATTAAATTCTGCGGCCGTTGTACACTTTTCTTTTTTCTTTTGCGTCTGGAGAACTATTACCTTTCCGCTCTCCGGCAGATAATGCTCTTCCAGATAGATATTAATTTCAAACCGGATATCCTCAGCACATAATTCAAGTTCCTGCAGCAGCACTTCATTTTCTTCAATAAAGCGTTTGTCCCCTTTTAACGTCATAACCGCCTGATAGCGAAGTAATAATTCCTCTTTGTCAAAACGTTGGTCGGACACTAACACAAGAATTCTTTTATCCGCCAGTTTATCTAACTGCTTTTGTATCTCATCTGTTTGGGGTTTTTCTTTTTCCGGCATCACTATAATTTTTCCGTCTGAAAACTTTTCATCAAACAGATATCTTGTATTTTCCAGGGCAAAAAACTCTTCTGAAAACATATACTCATACTGAAAATAGCGTGTCATCGCATATTCCTGATTATACTGCTTTGGCAGTTCATACTCTGTGTCTGCAGCCTCTGACAGAATCTGGCAAAAATTACAGTGCCCTTTTTGCTCATCCATCTTCTTCGTGATTTCTTTTTCCACATCAACGCCTGCATTGCTGCGGAATGCATATACTCCGACACTGCTGCGGAACATTAAAATCCCATCTTTTTTTAATTTTTCCATTGCAGGACGATACTTCTTTTCCGGGTCCATCCCTAATGCAAGACAGATTGCCTGATCCTGTGCAGGAAGTTCATCCTCTCTATGTAACATACGGATTACTGCGATTGCTTTTATGACAGCTTTCTCATCTTCCGTTTCCGCTTTTCCCAACGCATACTCTGCCTTCAGCCACTCTGAATGGATCATCGGTACATCTTCGGTTTCACGGAACATTGATTTAAAATAATCATAAATTTTATCAACGCCTACCCAGTTTTCTTCATTCCGCTCTAACAGCCATGATAAACTTCCCTGTCCATCATCTGCTAAAAATGTAAATATTGTTCTCTCATTCTGTGCAACACGTTCACTGATATGAAGTAATGCATACGCAGCAAGCGGTGTCAGCGGGAAACATCCTTTGGCAACGATCCGTTCAAAGTCCTGCTCTGAAAATAATTTCTGAAAACATGGAAGCTGATAGGATAACTTCTGGAGCTTCCCCTGCTCATTTTTCACAATCTCTTTTTCATATTGTTTCGAAAACGCAGGTTCTTCCTTCCGGATTGAATTGGCGATCAATTCATAATTATTTTGTGCGGATACGACGAAAGATATCTCTGAAATTCTTCCTTCTACTCCGCGAAACGCATTTTTCATGGAAGTGTCTATACTCCTGGTATACTCATGAATACTTTTATGTGCCACCATTGTAAAAAATAATTTCTGATCGGAACTTTCCGCCAATTCGCACATATCCTGCAGCGTTTTCATATCCTCTGCAAAACCGGATTTCTCATGTCCTTCTATATATTTACTGAATTCATCAAAAATAATAAAGATGCCCTCATAACCACATTCTTCTGTCAGACTTCTTATAATCTGCTGATATGACCGTATGGTCTCAGACTGCATCAATGGCATAAAAGTGCTTCCTGCCGTCAGCATCGGATATAATTCTTTAAATAATTCCAATGACTGTTTATGTTTTCTTTTCAGATTCTTTTTCAAATCCTGCACATCTGTCTGATGTTCCGTCAGATACTCACAAAATCTGGCATACACATCCGAATATTCCTTTTCCCACTTTTCAAGGATTCTAAGTGCTTCTGTGAATGCAGTCTCCGGTGCAATATCCGACAAACCATTTTTCTCTAATGCCTCGCGCAGTGCGAATAATAAAATCTGATTCATGGAAAACCCCGGTACAGAAGAAACCAATACCGGTAAATATTTTTTATTCTCCTTCCGGATCTGCGTGACTAAATCCGCTGTCTCCGGATCTGTGATCTTTATTTTTTCAAAAACACTCTGTGGCAGGTCACAGGAAAGAATTGAAAGCAATACCAGTAATAAATGGGATTTTCCCTTTCCATACGGACCGATTAAAACAGTTGCATGTTCTTTTGCCTCTCCCGTCACAGCTTTTAAATATCTGCGCAATATCAACATGGATGACCGTGTCGGTATATAATGTTCAATTCTTCCATGATCTCCTATATCAAGCTGCAAATTGACTGCTTTTTGGAAATTACGGTTGATATGTATTAAGTTTCTCCATTGTTCCATTCCGGCAACTCCTATATGTCTTTATCTTTCGTAATAATTTTTTACGATCATTTCCCCGGTCAATCCTTTTTCCCAATAAATCATATTAAGACCTGCAGTGCGGTTCATTACGATCTTATCTTTTTCCTCCAGACGCTCTAACATCTCTATCAATGCTGTACGTTTCAACTGCAGTATCTTTCCTGGACTGTCCATTTCTTTCCACAGATCATCCAGATAAACAGACGTACGGTTTTTTTCCTTATCTACCAATAAAAACCAGACAATATCCTCCGGTAATTTGTTCAGATCTGGCTGTTTTCTGTAGTAAATCCCCTCTGTATTTTTCAATAATCCTAACTTTCCAAATGGACTGGCGTTTTTTTCTTCGGGATTTGTCTCCTTTGCCGGCATATACATCCGCAAAATTGCATCACAATCTGCATAGACAGAACTCTGCGCAACCTGCACTTCATCGTCTAAATCACTGAGTAATGTCTCCATCTCATCATATAGCTGCTGTTTTTTAAATTCCTCATAAGAAACTTCATTAAAAAATAAATTCCATGCCGTTGCCAGTTCCCGGTTTTTTGCAATTTTGCAATGTATCAGCCATAATGTAAAATAATCTTCCACGCATGGATCATGTGCAAGAATCAACTGACCAATCGCAGTGAGCATAACACCCGTTTTCGGAGAATCTGTAACCAGCTCTGCTGCCCTGAGCCAGTACCGGATTGCCTTTGCCATATTCGGTCCCACTCCAAGTGCATCTGCTCCATAATTTTCTGAAAAAACTTTCGGATTACGGTCTACTTCATATAAACCCTTATTCAGCCATCCTTCACGAAGGATAAAACTTTCATGCCCTTTAAAACGGTATTTATTTTTTCCCATTATTCTTTATCCTCCGTCCGCTGTCTTTTGATTGCCAGAACCTTTCTCATATAGCATCCAGCCGTAAAATGGTTCACACATTCGCCACAGCGTTTACATTGTTCGTCTGAAATATGGTACTCAATCTCCCCATCTTTATTTTCCCTGATAGAAAGCGCATTAAATCTGCACACACTCTCACAGGCCAGACATCCCATACACATCTGATATTTTGTGAGCTGACATTTTATTCTTTCTTCCGCCGTTTTCAAATCTTTCGCACCGGCTATTTCTGTTTTTAAAATGGTAACTCTCAAATTGGTTGTTCCAATCCGCCCCTGCAGTTTCAAAACGATCTGCTCTCTTTTATCAAGTACAAAAACCTCTCCCAGCCTTGTATTTCCCATATCAAAATTCAGATACCCGAATGGACGGAATAGTTCATACAACTGTTCTGAAATTGGACGCTGTAATTCATAATTGAACGAATTTTCCTCCGTGGCACATGGTGTGAATGACACAACGGATTTCTGTGCATACGCAACACCATTTCCCCCCTGTCTTGCCTTCCAATACCCATCATCCACATAAACCTCAGCATCTTCTTTTCCAATGCTTGTTGCAAAATCAATCAGCATCTCTCTAAAATGCTTTGACTGCTCATGCATATGTACCTTAGATAAAAATTCAGACCAGCCACTGTTGTTCGGACAGCACCAACATCCAACCCTCGCATAGCCAAGACGGTATGCATCGTTAAAATCAATTCCTGTTGTAAGAATATATAACCAGATGTCAAAATCCATCCAGTCGATAATAGGTGATATGATCCTCTGTTTTGTGATCTTCGGACTGTCAGACTCACGCTCATACTTGCTCCTGCTTACTGACTCACTGCGCCGGATCCCATAAAAAGTCAATATCTGCTTTTTGTCCCTGTATAACGAACGAATTTTTTTCTGTATGGTTCCCGTTTTAAAAACAGTACAGCACCAACGCATCACACGACTCGGCGGACCGATCAGTTTGCACAGTTCCTCAAAATCTTTTTCCTTATTGCGTGCAGAGATCACAGGTGTTTTAGGATGATTTTTCTTAAATCTTTCCACATAGGTATAGGTAAATGGAAACTCCAACGTTGTATCCCCGAAAATATGCATGATCTGAGGTGTGCTCAATGCACGTAATACCAGATTCGAAGTCACTGTAGAATCTTTGCCTCCACTGAATGAAACAAACATATCCATTGCACCAAACTCACCCACTGCTTTTCGTATATAATTTCCTGCTTCCTGCGTGATATACTCATACCGTTCTTTATTTGCCTCAATAAAGCGTCCCGTCATCTCATCAAAATAACAATAGGTATTCTGTGTACTATATTTTTCATATTGTCTGCGGACTTCATCTGCATTGATCTTTTTCAGTTCTTTTACAGAAAAAGCAATCTTTTTTCCGTCCACAAAATAATGGTTTCCCGTTCCATTCCAGACTGATTTTTTCAGAAATTCAAATGGCTTTTGCAAGATAATTTCGATTAAAAGTCTTTCCTCTGGAAATACAGGCCGGACGTCCGTTGTCAGCTTTTTTGCCTCCATCCCGCATCTGCTGCATCTGTTACCATACAGTGGAACATTACATTGTCTGCACCAGTATATCGTAGACTGCACGTCCGCCCTGCCTCCACAGCACTGACATGTACTTGTCTCGCATACGGTTCCAAAACATGGCTGTTTTTCTGTTGTTTTTTCATTTCTATTGTGGCAAATATATGTTATCATGTATCTTTCTTTATAAGTAGAATTTATATAGGTATTTTTCTTAGAATTTAAGAATATATAATGACATTATATTCTTAGTTTAAGAGAATTTCAATCAGATATTATCCAGAAAAGAAAGATTTTATAATTTCAGGCAAAATAAGTAAAAATGCAAAACTGTAAATATATCAAAAAAAGCCTTGAACTTTCGTTCAAGGCTTCTTCCAAGCAGGGGATGAGAGAATCGAACTCCCACCAAAGGTTTTGGAGACCCCTATCATACCATTTGACCAATCCCCTATATATAAAATGACGTATCAGATACGTCATTTATTTTACTTTTTTCTTATGCAAAAATCAATAGGACTTTTGCCTTATTTCTGATACCTTCAAAACTTCATACAGAACTCCGTCAA
>ULQI01043524.1_pt1 | contig 45500 bp, 35 predicted proteins | sample 1954261 | NCBI WGS metagenome assembly ULQI01 (sample SAMEA4835650, study PRJEB28245) | human gut metagenome | biome: gut microbiome; material: fecal sample | place: Denmark | collected 2008 | reverse complement strand
AAATTGTAACAATTTTTATTATCATCGTGTACCTCCAAATTCCGATTTCTCAATTTCAAAAACGGGAATTGTTCTGCTTAGTTTGGCAACTCGCTTTCTTCAACGGGAACTGCCTCTAAGTCAGTGTTGCTCCAATAAGAGCTAATATCTGCACTTGTAAAGTATTCAAAATTATCTGTGGAAGATTTCAGATTGCCTGTCTTTACTCCATCGCAGCCATAAATCAGTTCATAACTTGTTCCATCAGAAAGGTTAAATCTGAAACTGGTTATCTCTGCTCCAGCGGTTTCCTCTACTTCTTTGAGTTCCAGGGATAGCCCCTCAAACATATCATACAAGTTCTTTATGGTTTCTTCGGCAACAATGACCTTCTTTTCTGCTGACACAGGTGCTCCAACAAAGTGATACATTTCTATATTTTCAACATCACCTACCTCAAAAGGTAAATCAATATTGACTGTCTTGTTGTTGCACCCAACCAAGCCAAGCACACAAACCACTGCTAAAACTAATTCTATCAACTTTTTCATACAATCAACCTCCTTCGTCATATTCCGATTTCTCGATTTCAAAAACTGGAATTTACAGCACCATTTTCCATAACAATGATGAAATAAATGGTTGAAGGAAGAACATAATAAGTGCTACAGATACACATATTATGTAAAAGTCACTCATTTTTGAATTTGAAAAGATTCGCTTCGTAAAATTATCAGTTATCCTATGTACAATAAAATATCCAATTATAGTACCAACAGTATTTGTAATAATATCGTTTATATCACTGGTTCTAAAAGTAAAAATCTGTGATATTTCAATTAAACTTGTAACTATAAATCCCATTAAGGCAATATTTTTAATGTTTCTAAATTTATCCCACAATATCGGCAAAAAGAAACCAAATGGAACAAATAAAAGTATATTCAAACAAGCATTAATGAAATCCGAAACCATATCCAAAAACGGGATAACGTTCACCGCAAAATCAATTTTCAGAGATGCTATATTAGGGAAGCCTACAAGTGCTAAGACTGCAGTAAAATAAAACCCAAATACCATATAAATAATAGTTCGTTTCCAGCTATGAAAACATAACTTGTTATATATGCACCAAATAGGAATTATAAAAACAGCTGCCGCAACAATTTCGATAAGTGCACTATATATTCTATACATGTTTTTCTACCTCCACAAATCCCGATTTTGTTAAACTCTTTCTATGCTCCATCTTCTTGCCCTTCGGACAAGAAGCATCCCTCGCTCTAAAGAGCTCGGTCAATTCCGATTTATCCCTCTGCCCCATGCTTACATTGCTCTTCTTCCCCCTCAAGTTCCTGCAACGCATGATAATAATTTTCCATCCACGCTGCCTGTTCCCGCGCTTTTAACGCTTCTGAATCCTCCTCCTCGATGTCCTCAGGCCACTCTTCTCCTTCTTGTAATCCCTGCATAAGCAACCAGTTGTGAGGCATTTGAAATTGAAGTATTTCTCCCAGATCACTTTCCAACGTAACCGCTGTCATCATCGGCTCGCCCGGCAAGCGTTCCTCATCTCCATCATCCATTTCGTCCATTCGTTGTATTGTCCACATTTCAAAGTTCCTCTATCCCAGTGATAAGCCCCTCAAAAATATCACGTTCATATTACGCTCCGGCAAAAGTCCGTGAAACCTCCGGTTCCCCGGACTCGCGGGCGCGTTCACATGGCGCATATCCGTCTGCCGCATGCAAGCATACGCAACCGTCTCTGTTCATACCCGCAGTGCTCGTCCGAAAAATCATAGATTTTCCGGACTGACGGGCATTCGCCCTATCATCCGCAACATCTGCGATATATAGCCTGCAAGCAGACATATATCGCAGCCGTCACGTCTGGCACTGCTCATTGCATATGCACATTATATCACATCTTTTTTTATTTGCAAACAAATGTTCGCTTTTGTTATAAAAAGCATTCTCTCCACAGAATGCATTTTCTTATAAAGCAGAAAAAGACACCCATCCACTTCGTACATATCACTTTGTACAAGCAAACAGGTGCCTTTTTCCCAACCAGCGATCCTGAAACGATCGCGCTATTTCTTCTTTTGTTATCCGTTATTTATATGAGAAAGTCTTTGCTTCCCACAAAACGCAATGATAAAGTCAGTAACACAATTACTGCTTGTCCATGCTCGCTACGATCGCATCCGCAAGTGCCTCAAGCTGTCCTTCCTGCTCCGGTGCCATCGCCGATTTTATGGTGATCTGCGTATCCAGAATCGTCACATTTTTCAGTTCCGCCAGTTTTTCTCTCATCTGCTTTGCCGTCGTCGGTGCCCAGGTGCCGTTCTCCATCAGTGCTACGGTCTTGTTCTGAACCGCAAGTGCCTTCATGTCGGCGAGCAGGTTCTCCATCACCGGATAGATGCCTCCGTTGTAAGTCGGCGCCGCAAACACCACATGGCTTGCGCGGAAAATCTCACTGATGAGCTCCGACACATGGGTGTTCGAGACATCATAAACGGCAATCTTCTTCACGCCCTTTGCCGCAAGTCTTCCTGCAAGCGCATCCGCCGCCGATGCCGTGTTACCGTACATGGTTGCATACAGAATCACAACCGCCTGATCTTCCGCCTCATAGGTGCTCCACTTCTGATATTTTTCCAGAATATAGCCCAGATTCTCCCTCCAGATCGGTCCGTGGAGCGGGCAGATCACTGCGATCTCCAGCCCGGAGGCTTTCTTTAACAATGCCTGCACCGATGCACCGTACTTTCCGACAATGTTCGTGTAATATCTTCTGGCATCATCCAGCCAGTCGCGGTCAAAATCGACTTCATCCGCAAAAATATTGCCGTTCAATGCGCCAAACGTTCCGAATCCGTCCGCAGCAAAAAGCACCTTGTCCTTCTCATCATAGGTTACCATTACCTCCGGCCAGTGTACCATCGGCGCCATCACAAAGTGCAGTGTATGCGCACCGGTTGAAAGCGTATCTCCCTCTTTTACCGTCACGGCTCTCTCCGCGAAATCCGTTCCGAAGAACTGTTTTATCATTCCAAATGTCTTGGTGTTTCCGACCACCTGCACTTCCGGGTAACGGCGCACCAGATCCCCGATCATCGCACAGTGATCCGGTTCCATGTGATTGACAATCAGATAATCCAGTTTCCGTCCGTCGAGCACATGCTCCAGATTTTCAAAAAACTGTCCCGCCACGGACGCATCGACTGTATCCAAAAGTACCGTCTTCTCATCCAATAATACATAAGAGTTGTAGGATACCCCGCGCGGAATTGGAAATATATTTTCAAACAGCGCCAGTCTTCTGTCACTGGCTCCAACCCAAACAATATCCTCAGTCACTTTTCTTACGTTGTACATAGTGTTCCTCCTTCTGTCCGGCAGTCTGCCGTCTCATATTCTACCTGTTTGGTATGAATTATAAATCAGATTTCTGGAAATTGCCACCCAAAAATGCACTCTGTATGTATTTTTCTGCATACAGATGAAAATATGCAAAAAGAGCATTCCCGGCAAAAATTATCTGCCTGAAATGCTCTCTCTTCTGCCGTTTGCGGCACTCTTACTGCGCTGCGTTTCTGCCACAGCACTGCTTATACTTCTTGCCGCTTCCACACGGACACGGATCGTTCGGATATACCTTTGCCGCAGCACGCTTCTTCGGCGTGTTCGTCGCAGACTCATCCTTGTTCGTTCCGGTCACTTTCGCTACCTGCTCACGCTCAACCTTCTGCTCGATCTTTACATGATACAGCAGCCGGATTGTATCCTCCTGAATGCTCGCCGTCATCTCGTCGAACATATCAAATCCTGCCATCTTGTACTCGACAAGCGGATCTCTCTGTCCGTAGGACTGCAGCCCGATACCCTGACGAAGCTGATCCATATCATCGATGTGATCCATCCACTTGCGGTCGATCACCTTCAAGAGAACAACGCGCTCAAGCTCACGGAACTGCTCCGGCTCAGGGAACTCCGTCTCCTTCGCCTCATACAGCTTCACTGCACGCTCCTTTAACAGATGCTTCAGTTCCTTATTATTCTTAACGCTGTCCACATCCTCCGGCGTCACTGCCTGCATCGGAATCATGGAGAGGATCAGCTGGTTCAGTTCGTTCAGATCCCACTCTTCCTTCGGAATGTCAGAAGAAATACAGGTGTCCACACAGTTTTCCACACGATCCGTGATCATCTTGAAAATCGCATCGCGCATGTTCTCTCCGTCCAGTACGCGGCGGCGCTCCTTGTAGATAATCTCTCTCTGATCGTTCATAACCTGATCATACTCAAGAAGATTCTTTCTGATACCGAAGTTGTTGCCCTCAATCTTCTTCTGCGCTTTCTCAATCGCCGATGTCAGCATCTTATGCTGGATCTGCTCACCTTCCGGAACACCGAGTGCGTTGAAAATGTCCATCAGCTTCTCAGAACCGAACAGACGCATCAGATCGTCTTCCAGAGAAATGAAGAACTGGGACTCACCCGGATCTCCCTGACGGCCGGAACGACCGCGCAGCTGGTTATCAATACGTCTGGATTCATGTCGCTCTGTACCGATGATCTTCAAACCGCCTGCAGCTTTCGACTCGTCATCCAGCTTAATATCGGTACCACGCCCTGCCATGTTGGTCGCGATCGTTACCGCACCGTGCTGTCCGGCGCCGGCTACAATCTCAGCCTCTTTTTCATGGAACTTTGCGTTCAATACCGTATGCGGAATTCCCTCGCGCTTCAGCATGCCGCTGATCAGCTCGGAAGTATCGATATTGATGGTACCGACAAGTACCGGCTGTCCCTTTTCATGGGATTTTACCACTTCCTCCACAACCGCCTTGTATTTTTCATTCTTTGTCTTGTATACAACATCATGATGATCGATACGGGCGATCGGACGGTTGGTCGGGATCTCGACGACGTCCATGCCGTAGATGTCGCGGAACTCCTTCTCCTCCGTCAATGCGGTACCGGTCATACCTGCTTTCTTCTCAAACTTGTTAAAGAAGTTCTGGAATGTGATCGTTGCCAGAGTCTTGCTCTCTCTCTTGACCTTCACATGCTCCTTCGCCTCAATCGCCTGATGAAGTCCGTCTGAATAACGGCGTCCCGGCATGATACGTCCAGTAAACTCATCGACGATCATAACCTGGTCGTCCTTCACCACGTAATCCTGGTCGCGGAACATCAGGTTGTGTGCGCGCAGCGCCAGAATAATGTTATGCTGAATCTCCAGATTCTCCGGATCAGCCAGGTTCTCTATCTTGAAGAACTGCTCAACCTTCTTCACACCATCCTGTGTCAGGCTGACCACCTTATCCTTCTCGTTTACGATGAAGTCTCCGGTCTCCTCCTGCTCCACGCCCATGATGGCATCCATCTTGGAATACTCCGGCATGTCCTCACCGCGCTTCATCTGGCACGCCAGAATATCGCATGCTTCATACAGTCTGGTGGATTTGCCGCTCTGTCCGGAAATGATGAGCGGTGTACGCGCCTCATCGATCAATACCGAGTCGACCTCGTCGATGATGGCAAAATGCAGTCCGCGCTGCACCAGCTGCTCCTTATAGATTACCATGTTGTCACGCAGATAATCAAAACCAAGCTCATTGTTTGTCACGTAGGTAATGTCACAGTTATAGGCATCCCGGCGCTCATCGTTCGTCATCTCGTTCAAAACCACGCCGACTTTCAGTCCCAGGAATTCATGAACCTGTCCCATCCACTCAGAGTCACGCTTTGCCAGATAGTCGTTGACTGTGACGATGCACACGCCCTTGCCCTCAAGCGCATTTAAGTATGCCGGCAGTGTCGATACCAGAGTCTTACCTTCACCGGTCTTCATCTCTGCGATACGTCCCTGGTGGAGAATGATACCACCGATAATCTGCACGCGGTAATGCTCCATGCCGAGCACACGCTTCGCCGCCTCGCGCACCGTCGCATATGCCTCCGGAAGAAGATCATCCAGCGTCTCGCCGTTCTCCAGTCTCTCCTTATATTCCTTCGTCTTGTTCTTTAATTCTTCATCGGAAAGCGCTCCCATCGCCTCGCGGTAAGATTCCACCTTGTCGACAAGCGGGTAAATCCGCTTTAACTCACGCTCGCTGTGGGTTCCGAAGATCTTCGTTATTGCACTCATAAAAAGCTCCTACTCCTGTTTTTACACAAAACTGTGTCAAAATCCATTCTCCTGCGGGACACCTGCAAAAGGGTATGACCCCGCACAATATTGTTATTGTAACACTTTTCCAGCACCACCACAATAAAAACAGGCGTAAAAGAATTGTAAATTTTTTATTAACTGCCGCTTTACTGCAAATTTTTCTTGCACACTTCCGGTTCCATGTTATACTCAAAAGTGATCTGAACGATATATTTTTTCAATAAAGGAGGATTTCAAAATGACATACACATATAAGACCAAGGGCACCTGCTCCACACAGATTGATCTTGAATTAGAGGGCAACATCGTGCATAATGTAAAGTTCACCGGCGGCTGCAACGGCAATCTTCAAGCGATTCCGAAGCTCGTCGAGGGTCTTACCGTTGAGCAGGTTGAGGAGAAAATCGGCGGCATCTCCTGCAACGGACGCCCGACTTCCTGTGGCGATCAGCTGGCTAAGGCCTGTCGCGAAGCCTACGAGGCATCCAAGCAGGCGTAAGGAAACATCTTTTATCTTATCAAATGAATCACAAATCGCCATCTGTTTTCGCCTGCCGCAGCCACAGCCGCTCTGCAGCCCGCCGGAAGCAGACTCCCTGCGCCGGGCGGAGACAGCGACGGAAAACTGCCAAAAAGTCTTCTATATAGTAGATCATAGATCATTTTAGAGTTCCGGATGCTCCTGGCAAGGGGGGATTCTAATCGAAAAACCCGGCATTTCTAATCCGCACCGCATTCGGCATCTTCGATGATCCGTGTCTTTGCCACGCTTTGAGCAATCCGCGGGTGTGTTCGCAAGCCGGCAGACAATTTAAGGACTTTTGTGCGTTCCTTGCATCACCAATGAACAAAACATAACCGCGCGAAGCCGATGTCTGAGTTGGCATCTGCCATGTTTTCAATAGCAGATGCCAGCGAGTTTCGGTTCGCGCGGTTTTATATTGTCTGTGAAGCGGTGATGCTAGAAACGCTAAAAAGTCCGCTCATTGTCTGCGGCTTGCCGGACACATCCCGCGGATTGTCAAAGCGTGGCAAAGACACAGAACCTGATGTCAAATGCGGTGCGGAAGAAATGCTCTGATTTTTCTCCAAAGAATCCGCCCCTGCCAGAAGCAGCCGGAACAATAAGATGCTCTGATTTTCTGCATAATAAAACGTCGCCGGCATTTTTCGTCGCTGCCGCCGCCCGGCTCCGTCAGATCTGCGTTACGTCGGGGTCTGCAGAATCGGCTGGATCTGTTTGCCGGCGAGCGCCGCCTCGATTGTGTCCGGCAGGAGCTCCATTTTTGCGATCATGGAGTTCGGCTTGCTCTTGCAGTTGTCCTGCCCGAACGGAACGAAATAAATATTTTTCATATTCATGAGCATTCCGATATTCTTAAAGCTGGCGCCGAGCGCATCGTTCGTCGAGATGGCAATCACAAGCGGCTTACCGTTGCGCATATGCGCTTTGGTCGCCATCAGCACCGGCGTATCCGTGATTCCGTTGCAGAGTTTTGCCGCCGTATTTCCGGTGCAGGGCGCAATGACCATGATGTCCAGAAAATTATTCGGTCCGATCGGCTCCGCCGCACAGATGGTACGGATGCCCTCATTTCCGGTAATCTCGCAGATTCCGTCCACATAATCTTTCGCACTTCCGAACCGCGTGTCACACGTCTGCGCATTAAATGAAAAAACCGGCACCACATTGGCGCCCATATCGCACAGCCGCTGTATTTCTTTTCTCGTCTTCGCAAACGTACAAAACGAACCGGTAATTCCAAGCCCGATATTATAATTGGAAAAATCCATCACATTTCATGCTCCTTTCGCACGAATCTCTCCACCGCCCGGTCCAGAATATAAGCGCTCTCCTTCGGCGCATATTTTCCCGGAAGTCCAAGTGCCAGATCCGCACGGATGCCGCACTCTCTGGCGCAGGCAAAATCCGTACCGCCCGGTTTGGACGCGATGTCTAAAATATATGCATCCCGCGGCAGTTCGTGAATGATCGCACCTGTAACCACAGGCGCCGGAACCGTGTTGACCAGCATTGCCGCCCCCATCGCTTCCTCCGGTCCAAACGCAAAATCCGCGGCATAAAATCCATCCTTCTTGGCAAGTTTGCGCACTTCCCTTCTTCTTGCCAGGACTGTCACGCGCGCGCCGAGCGCTTTCAGCCTCGCAGCCACCGCTCTGCCGCAGCAGCCGTAACCGGTGACGATAATTTTTGCCTCCTCAATGTTATAAGGGCTGTGGTTCACAAGCTCCGCGATCACGCCCTCCGCCGTCGCCACTGCATTTTCTTCCGTCACAATCTCATCTTTCATAAAATCCAGATAGTGAATGTCCCGGCGCTCCAAAAGTTCCTGCTGTTCTGTGGAGAAGCAGCCTCCAAGCACCAGCGTATCGTTCGTCAGGTTTTTATTCAATATATCGTTCAGCATTTTCTGTTCCGGTATCTTTGTCACCGGAATCGGGAGGATCAGCATATCCGCCTCCGCCAGAAAACTTTTCAACTTCTCGAGCTGTTCTTTTACCGTCCCGCTGTTTCTGATATCCAGGCAGCGTACGTTGAGTCCTCTTTTGGTCATAATCTCCGCCAGATAGACCTGGCGCATGTCACTGATGAGAAGTATGGTCTGTCTATTCATAGAATTACGCTCCCTTCTCTTTATTATATGAAGCGCACGCTCTTCTGTCACAGCGAAGCATTTACATGTATTTTACGAAAAATATATATTATATCTATTGCATCTATATTTTCAGAATATTTTTGCGTTTATTCTTTGTTTATTGTTTTTAAATATTTTTTATTATAATTTTCTCATTTTATGCTTGACTTTTTCTCATATATCAGATAGAATAAAGACAACAAAAAGAAAGGAAAACGAAATCGAAGGAAAGGAAGGTACAAGCCACCAGAAACGTAACGATTTACCCAAAACGATATTAAGGAAAGAGAGGTACAGACCACCGAAAACGTAATTGCATTCGTTTTTTTCTAACTCCCGAAAAACACACGTGACAATCCAAATCATGGAAAGAGGAATCAGTATCAGATGAGTTAATCAGATATGATGCGATATCCATCGTCATAAGAAGAGTGATACAAAGGTACGAAGGAAGCGAAGAAGTCCGAAAGAAAAAGAAAAGAGAGGTACAGTCCCATGGACGAGATAGTTTAGAAGGCGACATCGATTCAAATGAATAGGATGTCGCCTTCGTCGTTTTATTTTTTCTATTTTATCTGTTTTTCCTGCTCGCTCTCCGTCACGGACGTCTCCGTCTGCTGCCAGGGATTTTCCTCATCCGGATCAGTCGGATCCCAGTGGCAGTCCGGATCTGATTTATCCAGTTTTTGTGCCTCCGGTTTCCCGAGCGGCCCCGGGTCTTCCCCGTCGTATATTTCAACCGTAGTGCCTTCCGGGCAGTTCTCCGCAATCCATTTTGCATCCTCCACCGTCAGTCTTACGCAGCCCATCGACGCCTGCTGTCCCAGCTTGTTATACTTGTCCGTACAGAGTGTATCCTTTGCGCGCTTGTAATAGGGCACGGAATGGAACAGGATTCCCCCGTGAATCCGCGTCGCGTACTGCCCATACACACCGCCATAGAGTTCCCGCCACAGATACTTGGTGGAAATCTGGTAAGTTCCGCGCGGCGTTGCGTTGTAAAGTCCGGTCGAGCACACCATTGCCTTATAGGGTACCGTATACTCCCCCTCCTCATCCTGGGTGTAGATCGTGACGCAGTTCTGCTTGCGGTTGATGCGGATATAATACGAAAATTCCGGTGTCTGCGTCTCCTTAACATCCGCTTCCGCTTTTCCGGTTCCGCTTACATCCGGCGTCTCAGTCTCTTCCTGCCGCACCGCTTCTGTCCCTTCCACCTGCAAGTCTTCCCCGTTCCCTGCATTTTTACCGGTCTGCGCCGTCCCGCCGCTTCCGTTTTCCCCCACATTCGTTTTGGCATTCTCACCACTTCCTGTGAGCGGTGTCTCTCCATCGTCTGCGAGCAGAATGTTTTCCGTGCTGCCGTCCATCACCAGTTCTTCCCGCTGGTACTCCCTGGTCCACAGTCCGTTGTCGCCGCTTAGCACCGCCAGTGCAGGCACATTCCACTCCATCTTGAGCACAACAAATTCAAACAATGTCAGTACGCACAAAAAGACAGTGACTGCAGCCGCAATCATGCGGGCAGCCCTGCCTTCCATCATACGCTGTAATTCATTTTGCTCGTGCTTGTCGTTCTTCATATCTTAATCTTAGAGCTGGGTCTCCACGAAAATGTCATAGATCGCACGGATTGCCGGTTCAAAATCCGCATTGCTCACACCGATAATAATGTTAAGCTCAGAAGATCCCTGATCGATCATCTTGACGTTGATGTTTGCATGTGCCAGTGCTGAGAAGATACGGCCTGCCGTTCCTCTGGTCGACTTCATGCCGCGTCCCACAACCGCGATCAGCGCCAGATCACCCTCCAGCTCGATACTGTCCGGCTTTGCCAGACGGTGAATTGCTGAGATCACTGCCTGCTCCTTGCCCTCGAATTCCGGCTGGTGAACGAAGATTGTCATCGTGTCGATGCCGGACGGCATATGCTCGAATGAGATATTATTCTCCTCAAACGCGGACAATACTTTTCTCCCGAATCCAACCTCGGAATTCATCATATCCTTATCAATATTGACGGAAACAAAACCTTTTTTGCCGGCAATACCGGTAATGGTGTATTTTGACTGATGGCAGGTGCTCTCCACGATCCAGGTTCCCTCGTCATCCGGCGCGTTGGTATTGCGGATGTTGATCGGAATCCCTGCTTTTCTCACCGGGAACACTGCGTCCTCATGAAGCACGCTGGCGCCCATATAGGAAAGCTCGCGCAGCTCACGGTATGTGATCGTCTTGATCGGCTGCGGATCCTTAATGATGCGCGGATCTGCAATGAGAAAGCCCGACACATCCGTCCAGTTCTCATAGCAGGTGGCATGTACCGCACGCGCCACGATGGATCCCGTGATGTCGGAACCGCCTCTGGAAAAGGTCTTGATCGTTCCGTCCGGCAGTGCCCCGTAGAATCCCGGAATTACCGCACGCTCGCATTTCTCCAGACGCTTTGCCAGCACCTTGTTGGTCTTCTCCGCGTCAAAAGTTCCGTCCTCCTCGAAGGAAATCACCTCTGCCGCATCCACAAACTCGTAGCCAAGGTAATTCGCCATAATGATACCGTTCAGATATTCGCCGCGGGACGCCGCATAGTCAACCCCCGCTTTATTTTTAAAGTTCTCACTGATCTTTTTGAATTCTTCCTCCAGTGACAGCTTCAGATTCAGTCCATTGATAATTGTGTCATAGCGGTCCTTGATCTTCATCAGCGGCACGCGGAAATCCTCCTCCGCCTCCACCAGCGCATAACAGGCATATAACATATCTGTGACCTTGGTGTCCTTGGCATTGCGTTTTCCCGGGGCACTCGGCACTACATAACGTCTTTCCTTGTCCGCCTGAATGATCTTCCTCACTTTTGCAAACTGTTCCGCACTTGCCAGAGAGCTACCGCCAAACTTCACAACTTTAATCATTTTTCTGCTCCTCCAATTACCAGCTATCGTCAGGGACGCTTCCGTCCTCGCTTTAACGATTTAATATAACGATATATATATTATCATAAATGGCGGTTCCGTCAAATGATTTTTTTGAAAAATCGCGTTTTTCCTACAAAATGGCAGCCGGTCCGGCAAGCTTCTCACGTACCACATACATGGTCATGTCCGGGCGCGTCGCCACCTTCCATTTCACAAGCGTCATCTGCATCTGTTCCAGTTCGATGGCAGTGATGCACCCGGGATGCACACAGCTTCCCGCATTCAGATACAGCTCCCCGTTTTCCGGCAGTCTCGGTCTGTGTGAATGGCCGGCAATCAGATAACGATCGTGAAGTCTGGTCCAGCCCGCCAGGCACTGTTCATACCGGACCGCCTTTTTATAATTGCGCGCCGCACTCGTGGGATCATTCACGCCGGAGCGCTCCAACGGTTTCCACACGTAGCGCACCAGAGCTCTGGAGAGCCTCCAGCACACAGAATTAAAAAAATCCGCCTGATGCCCGTGAATCATGCAGACATCCCTTCCGCCCTCGCAATTATCTAATATAATCGCCTCCGGCAGGATTTTTCTCAGCTCCATATTGTGGTTTCCATAGATGCGGCACAGCGCATTCCGGCTTTGCAGACAAGCAAACATCTCATACACGGTCTCGTGATAGTGCACAATCCGTTCCATGCAGCGGTTTTCCCAGAGTTCCTCCCCGTCCCCCAGTTCCAGATAGAAGAATCCTCTCTTTATATAATGTTCCATCGCCGCCTCGTACAGGTACGCGTTTTTCAGGAAATTGTCATTTGTTGTCCCTTCCCCTCTGTGGCAGTCACTGATCACCACATAGCGGCTGCCCGTGCCAAGCGGAAGGTGCAGGGCATGTTCCAATGCCCTGTCAATCCTTCGATAGCATCCCATGTTTTCACCTGCCCCGACATGATCTGTGCGGTTTCCTGGTTCTGCAGCGCGGTTTGCATCGCCCGCCCGAAAGCACCAGAATCTTCCGAAACCATCCCGGAAGCAGATAATATAGAAATACCATTCTGTCCGCCGTCCGTTTCCACGGGTATGTCACGATCCTAAATCCTCTGCACAGCAGCCTGTTCCAGAGAAGCACCGCGCTTCTGCAGATTCCCGGAATCAATCCGTGTTCATCCGAAAAATTCATCCGCACACTGACTTCTCTTCCGCAGATGCGAAAAAGGCTGCGCGGTTTTCCGGTTTTGCGGAGACCTTCCCAGAACGCCAGCGCCATCTCCTGCTCTGGGAAAATCAGCGTCGTGGCAAGTCTGAGGCGCGACGGTTTTGCATACACGCCCATCCGAAAGCCGGTGAGCCACCAGTGTCTGGCACAGATTTCATAAAACGTTTCCTCTGCCGTGTCCAGACAGCTGCAGATTCTCGGGAGTTCTGCATCCGATACCGCTTCAAAATGCGCCGTGTGATAGGCGTGCGGCGGAATCACGCCCTTCGCATGGTAAATTCCGACCTCTCCGCCGGTGTTGATCCCGTACTGTCCCTTCCAGAATTCCACCAGCCAGGTTCTTCCCTCATAATTAAAGTACACGGGAAATGCGTCAATCACCATCCCGGCACCCACCGCCATGGTATCATATTTCGCCTCATATCCCTTGTCACGCTGCCAGGCATCCAGCCTTGAGGTAAAAATGTCTTCCGACGGCAGATAAGCAAATCCAAAGGGTTCCGCCAGTTCATTGAGCAGCCGCACCCGTTCCCCGGGAGTCAATGCAAGAACTTTTTTCTTCGCCCGCACTCTGTGCACTACTGCCAGGATCAGCAGCGCCGCAAATAGTACCAGAAAGGCGATGCACAAGAGGCACCGCCCGTTTGCAAAGCACATCAGCGCGCCAGAAGTCCTCTTGCGAGATAATCAGCGAGTTCCAGCACCAGATCACTTAAATCCCGGAAGGTATCAATGCTCTGGTCATACTCACCGTTCATCTGATGTTCTATAATCTCGCGCGTCATATCCAGATAGTTCAACAGAAGATTCCTCGTCTCTTTTCCTGCAAAGTAGGGATTCTGGTCAGCGAGAAGTGTTGCGATCTGATTCGCATTAGCATACCACTCCCGGATCTGCTGTTCATAATTCTCCTTATCCCCGGATTTTAACGTGCGGATGATCTGCCCCGTCATCTCCACATGTTCCACGAGCAGATTGCGCAGCTGTCTTGTGACAGCTACCGGCAGCCGCTCTGCAAAAACATCCGTGATTGCATCTGCAGTTTCCAACAGGCGTCCCTCCACTGCATACTGCTCTTTTGCATCTGCCCCGGAATCCACACTCATCATATACATCCGTGTCCAGTAGATCAGTTCCAGCCACGCCAGACGCATTGTCTCAAACAGCTGATTCACCGAATTCTGCATCTCTCCCGCTGTCTGATTTCCGCCCGGGCGCTGTCCACCCGGAATCACCACTCCGATACCGATGTTTCCGCCCACGCCGGCATTACTGGTATTTCCACCATTTCCAGCATTACCGGTGTTCCCGGTGCTTCCGCTGTTTCCCGTGTTCCCGGTGTTTGCGCTGCCTCCCTGGGGCGGTACGTAGCTTTCCCCCGGGCAGACATAGAGCTTCATTCCTACCTGCAGGTTGTAGGGGTTTACCCCCGGATTTCCGAGTATCAGTTCCGTGACGGTTGTGTGGTACTGTCTCGCAAGGCGATACAGTGAATCCCCCTCCTGCACGGTGTGTACCATTCTATTCTGACAATACATAAAGATTCCACTTCTTTGTTTTCTCTCTTTATCTTATGTCAGATATAAGATCCTGGTGCATAATGATCTGCATATAGGGCAGGCAGACCGCATGCTACATAATTCCTGCAAATACCGGTGCCAGCACAACTGTCAGAAGTCCCGCAACCGCAATGGCAAGACTGCTCATCGCACCTTCGATCTCTCCTATCTCCATCGCCTTGACTGTACCAACCGCATGGGATGACGCTCCGATTGCAATTCCCTTTGCCACCGGCTCCTCAATCTTAAATATACGGCAGACCGTCTCCGCCAGCATATTGCCAATCACTCCGGTAATAATAATCACAGCAACCGTGATGGTCACATAACCGCCAAGCTCCTCCGATATTCCCATGCCGATCGCGGTCGTGATGGATTTCGGCAGAAGCGTCACATACTGCGCATGATCAAAATGAAACAACAGTGCCAGTACAAGCACACACACAAGACTCGTGATCACACCGGAGATCAATCCAAGCACGATTGCCTTGGAATGTTTTTTCAAAAGCTCCACCTGCTCGTAGAGCGGGATCGCCAGACAGACCGTTGCCGGCGTCAGAAGATAGCTCAGATATTTTGCTCCCGCGTTATAACTCTCGTAAGGAATATCAAACGCGACCAGAAAAATGATCACCGCGACGATCGAAATTAAAAGTGGATTACATATCGGCCACTTCAGCTTCTTTTTCAAAAATACTCCCAGTTCATAGGTCAATACGCTGATTGCCACACCGAAAAATACAGACTGATTTAAAAATTCCTTCATTGTTTTATGCCTTTCTGTTTCTGCGAATTACAAACTGTGTCACTCTTCCCGAAATCACCATAACCACAATCGTGGATACAAACATGATCACAACCACCTGCACACAGATCGGCTTTAAAGCGCTCCAGGACTCGACCAGCCCCGCCCCCGCCGGAATAAACATCACCGGCATGATCTCTATCAAAAATTTCCCTGCATCTTCCACTGCAGAGAGTTTTATTATTCCAAGCTCCAGTGCCGCAAACAACAATACCAGTCCATAGATGCTTGCCGGTACCGGAAGTGGAAGCAATGCCTTTAATCCTTCTCCAAGAAATGAAAAAAGTAAAATAATCAAAAATTGTCTCAAATGCTTCATCCTGCCGTCTCCTCTCATCGGAACTTATTATAGCAACAGTATCACAACTTTTACATCGACATTCCGACGAAATGCATGCCTTTCTTTTTCTATTTACAGTGCAACTTTCTAGTTCTTACTGCCTATATACTCCGCAAGTGTATCCAGAATCACCTGCGGTTCGATCGGCTTTGCAAGATGAGCGTTCATCCCGGCCGCCAACGACTGGCTGACATCTTCCTCATAGGCATTGGCCGTCATGGCAATTATGGGCACAGTCTGTGCATCCGTCCGGCTCATTGCCCGGATCTGTCTGGCTGCCTCCAGTCCGCTCATCACCGGCATCCGGATATCCATCACGATTGCGTCAAAATATCCCTCCGGATTCTGCTCCACCATTTCCACCGCTCTTTTTCCATTTTCCGCATGTTCCACAATAATTCCCTTTGATTCCAGAATACGTCTGGCCACAAAAGTATTGATCTCATTGTCCTCTGCCAGAAGCACCCGTCTGCCTTCCAGGTTCTGTTTTGCCATGACTGCCTGTGGCATTTTTTCCGGAGCATCGACGCCCGAGATCGCAAGCGGCAGATCGAGGATTACCCCCGTACCCTCTCCTAATTTACTGTGAATTTCAATCGTGCCGTGCATCATGACCACCAGTTTCTTTACGATCGCAAGTCCAAGACCGGTTCCCTGCCATTGCAGGGCAAGCGTGCGGTTACCCTCCTGCGAAAACGGTTCAAACGCATGCTCCAGGAATTCCTCACTCATACCGATTCCACTATCCCGCACCGTAAAACGCACCCATTCAACATTTCCTTCCGTGCGGAGCCTTTCGGTCAGAAGCCACACATTTCCGCCCTCTGGCGTGTATTTTGCTGCATTGGACAGCAGATTGAAGAAAATCTGCTTGAACCGCACCGCATCCGTGTATATCATTTCTTCCATATGCTGCAGATCACACTGGAACGTAATGTTTTTCTGCTCCATCAGCGGGCCGATCGTGGTATTGATTGCCGTTCCAAACGTCTTTCTGCTCATCTGCTCCGACTTCAGGTTCAGATTGCCGCTCTCTATACGTGAAATATCCAGCATATCATTGATCAGTCCGAGAAGAAACTCACTTGAGGATTTAATCTTATCCAGATATCCGCAGATCGTGTCATCCTGACATTCCTGCCTTGCAACGGATGTCATGCCGATAATCGCATTCATAGGTGTCCGGATGTCATGACTCATATGGGCCAGGAATTCACTCTTGGCGCAATTCGCCCGCTCTGTTTCCTCAATTGCCCGCTCCAGACGTTCCTGCTTTTTCTTCTCCTCCGTTACGATGTCCTCGATGTCCACACAGCTTTTGAATACCGTCCCCATCTGCTTATCCATATAGGTATAACGGATCATTTTACGCCGCACTGAACCGTCAGACTCTCTCACATCAATTTCCTGTATGTAAAGCGGCTCCGCCTCAAGGTTACGCCGGATTTCCTCTGTCTGCATTGCCCGGATGTGTGCTTCCAGCTGATCCGTCACTGCGACTCTTGTAAGATAATCACGGATATCCGCATCGTAGTCTGTTCCTCTGGCACTCGGACACATGGAACTTTTTTCCTGCGCCATAATCTCGAAATGACCATTCTGCAGACAGATGTATTCCACATAATCATAGTCGAACTCAATGATCAGCTGCATCATACGGTCACGGTTTTTCTCATGCGTGACATCCCAGTTATTGTAAAAGGCAAACAAATCTCCCGTATCCAGCTGCGGTACAATCCTCACGTCCACACGCACCCAGATAATGTCGTCCGTGTCCCGCCTCTTTGCCCAGTAGTAACGCGATATCATTTCCTCTCCCTGCCAGTAGGCTTCCATCAATGCCTCTGGCTGTAGATCCGCATACGTCTCCCCGGTCATATGAATTTCCGAGAAAATCTTTTCAATGCGCTTCCGGTAGTCTGCTTCCTCACGCAATTCTTCGGTAAAATCCCCCAGACCGTTGTATTTGACGGATTCCACATAACGCTGCGTGAGATTAACGCGGCTGGTTCCAATATTCTCATCTGTCCCTTTCTGATCCAATCCTCTGTCGATTATCATACTTCCATCTCCTGCCATACATTATCCGCAGTTTATTTTAACCCTGCCTGACCGGCCATCGCTCTTCTCTCCTCATACTGTTCATAGAAGTCCTGCTCCGGTTCATATGGTTTTATAAAAAACAGATTTAACAAAAACATGTTGATCGTCTTTGCCTCCTGTTCACCAATTCCGTCTTTCACCTGCTTCTCCAGCTGCTTCCGCAGGCCATGCCAGTCCATCAGAAACCGTTCGTATTGTTCCATCTGCGGAGTATCGAGCCATTTTCCAACCTTCACTTTGCTGCGCCCGGGCTTCTGACAGGCATCCATCTGCAGAAAGTAGCGGATTCTGCTTTCCTCATAGATTCTGCCAAGCGGAAATACACGACACAACCCGGGACGCATTGCATGGATCCTGCATCTTCCCTGTTCATTCAAGAACACACACTGCTCTTTTTCTCCGTCCATCCTCAGGTTCGGAAGAATCACGCCGTCCACTACCTGCAGCTCTATCGTATCGGCAAGCAGCTGCTCAAAATTTTTCCCGGTCACGGTCGTCAGACGCCATATATCACAGGGATCAAGCACAATGGATGTCCCCATTTTCTCACAGCAGGCATGGCATCCCGCGCAGTCTCCGCACGCCGCCCGAACCATATCATTGCAGCCATATATTTTTCCATCTGATATTTCCTGCAGATCCTGTAACATTGCAATCTCCTCATTTCTTTTTTCTGTGTCTATTCTAACTGTTTTTTGCAAAAGAAGCAATAAACTCACATAGCCTATAGAGTGAAAAAAGAAACCGCCACAAAAGTGACGGCTTCATAAATCCTGATTTTATAATATCTGTTCTATGCCCCTATGCAGCAGCTTTCTCAGAATCATTGTCTTTCATGACAAGCTTTAAGAGAATCGGGGTGATCAGCGTCGTTACAATAACAACGAGAACGATCGGAGCAAACAGGACATCATCTAACATACCGCTTGCATATCCCTTCTGCGCCACAATCAGTGCAACCTCACCTCGGGAAATCATACCGATACCGACCTGGAACGCTTCCTTTCCGGTACATCCGCATATCTTTGCACCCAGTCCGCATCCGACAACCTTGCTTAAGATGGCGATAACAAGCAGAATGATTGCGAAGATCCAGATGCTGGCATCCATTCCGCCGAGTGTTACCTTAAGACCTACACTGGCAAAGAATACCGGTGAGAAAATCAGGTAAGACGGGATCTCGCATCTTCTTGCAACATACGGTCCAACTTTCATCGTGCAGAGCATCAGTCCTGCGAAGTAAGCACCGGTAATATCTGCAATACCGAAGTATTCCTCTGAGATATAGGAAAGAATGAAGCAGAGCGCTACACAGATGATAGCGGTTCTTCTCTTCTCATCCTGCTCTTCCACAAATACCTTTAACTTTGTAAGCACGAAGATCAATACTGCAATAAATACGAAATACAGTACAATCTTTAACACAACTGTGATCGGGCTTACGCTGGTATCCTTTAAGCTGGTTACGATTGTGAGTACGATAATACCGATGATATCATCGATAACAGCTGCGCCAAGAATTGTCGTTCCGACTTTTCCTTTCAGCTTGCCCATCTCACGCAGCGTCTCAACTGTGATACTTACAGATGTTGCTGTCAGTACAACACCGACGAACACTGCCTTTAACACCTCATCGTAATCGCTGAAGTCTGTGTGGAAGAAAAATGCATACCCCAGGAATCCGCCAAGCAACGGAACAATCACACCGATCAATGCTGTTACGAAAGATGCCACACCATTTTTCTTAAGTTCGGACAGATCCGTCTCCAGTCCTGCGTTAAACATCAGGAGGATAACACCAATCTCTGCCATCTGTTCAAGAAAGACGCCGGTATCTCCGGTTAATGTGATCAAGTTCAGACAGGACGGTCCTAAGATCACACCTGCAACTAATGCACCGACAACCGCCGGCATATGAATCTTACGGGTAAATAAACCCAGAATCTTGGTTGAGATCATAATGATCGCCAAGAACAGTAAAAATGAATACGATTCCATATCTATACTCCCTTTCTGTTAATAAATTATTAAATATGTATAAAGTATTCTTATAGCATAGCTATTCTAACGCTTTATCTTACAAAATGTAAGTGGCGTTTTTCAAGAAAAAACATCAAAATAATAACGTTTTTTGGGAATTTTCAACAGATTTTCGGGGGATTTTACAGATCTGACAAGCTACGCAAACATGATCTTTTATCATATAAAAATTGGGGCTCCTCTCTGCTTTTTAGTAGGCAGATCGAGATTTTTCTTATATTTGTGCATATGATGAATGATGGCCCCCCCTTTTCATCCTTTTCTGACAACGCAAATGACAATGCCGTTTTGGGCATAGGGTGTTACATCATTCTCAAACGACACAAGTTATCGCAATGGCAATTTTTCCGTTTGGGCACCATATATCTTTACATCATTCTCAAACTTCACACTCATTCGTTCATACCTGCGAGCATTTGAATACCATATATCTTTACATCATTCTCAAACATACTTGTACACACAGATCACAGCCACGCGGTTTGAATACCATATATCTTTACATCATTCTCAAACTTTCTTCTCACGCCACTATATCCCACCGCAGTTTTAATACCATATATCTTTACATCATTCTCAAACGCATTGAGTGCTGTTCCTCCTTCGCCGCCCGTTTTAATACCATATATCTTTACATCATTCTCAAACTTCCGTGTGTTTTGTCAAGAAATATTCCTCGTTTTAATACCATATATCTTTACATCATTCTCAAACAGGGAGACAGGATGCGGAAAGAACTCACCGGTTTTAATACCATATATCTTTACATCATTCTCAAACTCTGCCACTGGCGCGCTTGAAACCGTAAAGGTTTTAATACCATATATCTTTACATCATTCTCAAACTCTCTCATAATGTCAAACATGCTTATCTGGGTTTTAATACCATATATCTTTACATCATTCTCAAACTACATTTCCATCATGCCAGTAGTTTCCACAGTTTTAATACCATATATCTTTACATCATTCTCAAACGGATGGCGTCATCACGGAGTTTTATTCACCGTTTTAATACCATATATCTTTACATCATTCTCAAACCCGCCCGCGAACTCCATGTAAGCGTCGATCGTTTTAATACCATATATCTTTACATCATTCTCAAACCCGCCCGCGAACTCCATGTAAGCGTCGATCGTTTTAATACCATATATCTTTACATCATTCTCAAACCGCATTGTACGTCATTTAGCAAAGAATACAGTTTTAATACCATATATCTTTACATCATTCTCAAACCTTCGATCTGGATCCTTGCGCAGACGCAGAGTTTTAATACCATATATCTTTACATCATTCTCAAACCAATCCTCTTTTATTCTACCACACTTTTCAGTTTTAATACCATATATCTTTACATCATTCTCAAACCCCCGTAAGGCGTTTTTTTGCTCCACAAGAGTTTTAATACCATATATCTTTACATCATTCTCAAACCGGCAATTCGATAACTCGCCTTGTGCAAGTGTTTTAATACCATATATCTTTACATCATTCTCAAACTTTTCCATCACCATTCACCCCTCATTCTTTGTTTTAATACCATATATCTTTACATCATTCTCAAACGTTCCTTCGTCATTGAAGGTCTGGAAGGTGGTTTTAATACCATATATCTTTACATCATTCTCAAACCGATTTTACAGCTCCGCAGGACAAAGTGAGTTTTAATACCATATATCTTTACATCATTCTCAAACACTGAATATCCTGTCATATTTATTCTCCTTGTTTTAATACCATATATCTTTACATCATTCTCAAACGATCTTCCACAAGCGCTGCACTTCACTGTTGTTTTAATACCATATATCTTTACATCATTCTCAAACACTAGTTTCATTCTGTTCCTTTTGTAAGTGTTTTAATACCATATATCTTTACATCATTCTCAAACAACTTTGGTATAAAACTCCTGTATGTATGTGTTTTAATACCATATATCTTTACATCATTCTCAAACGCGTCTTGTTTTTCTTAGAATCTGTATAGGTTTTAATACCATATATCTTTACATCATTCTCAAACTCAGTCACAAAATATATCTTATCCTGCAAGTTTTAATACCATATATCTTTACATCATTCTCAAACATAAGATTTGGAACGTGATTATGTTCATTGTTTTAATACCATATATCTTTACATCATTCTCAAACCCAGTATACATAAGGGTTTGCCGTTGTTTGGTTTTAATACCATATATCTTTACATCATTCTCAAACATCCGGTATATCTGGCAGGGGATCAGCTGAGTTTTAATACCATATATCTTTACATCATTCTCAAACATGAACGAACAGTTTGACACTTCAACCGCGGTTTTAATACCATATATCTTTACATCATTCTCAAACGCGTCGATCTGTACTCACCGCCTTTTATTGTTTTAATACCATATATCTTTACATCATTCTCAAACTCGGAAAATATTTTTGACAAAATATCAAAAGTTTTAATACCATATATCTTTACATCATTCTCAAACCTCAAATTCAAAAATGATATGCCATCATCTGCATAAGATTCCGGTATTCAAACCTTCTCTAAATTTCACATTTATCTGAATCTATAATACAACGCCTCTCACTATTTACGCAATCTCTCATTACATTTTCTATCAATAAAATCTGAACTTCCTGATATGCAGCTTCCTTTATCAACTGCTCCACCTGTCTGACCGTCAGATAGCTTCTTACATTTACAAAGACAAATACCTGTTTCTTCAGTAGCAGCCGGACAACCTTTATGTAGTGAACAATCTTTTCCAAAATTCCTGTTTCCACTGTTTCCAGTTTTACACCATTTCCCTTAAAAATAGCAGACATATCCACACCATCATCTACATCCAGCATAAAATCTGTTTCCTGTTCCAGTTCAAATATATATGTACGCAAATACTGAATCATTTCCTGCGTTCGTACAACAAATTTTTCTGAATATGCCAGTTGTTCCAAATCTGCATATAGTTTTCCTAAAATCTTTCTCTCATTGACGTCCAAATCTAATACACTGTCCAGAAATTCTACATTCTTTGCAATACCTAATTCCTTTTCTCCATCTGAAAGGACGAAGTCTCCCGCCGCCCCTTCACACTGCATATAAAGTTCCTGAACGTATCGCGTAAATTCTTCTGGTGCCTCAATAACCCACTCCGTTACCACATTATCATCCAGCAGCTTCCTTTCCATATTCACATGCACAAGTTTCAAAGGATCACCAGCCTCTCATCACTATTTAAAACCTCGCTCTTTAGCTCTCCTATTACAATGTCCATCTTGGAATACTGTTTTTCCGTAATAGTAATCATTTGAATTAACCCCTCATCCGGCTTATTTTTATGTATCCCATCTACAATTGTTTTTACCGCTGTACCATTTAACGCCAGCTTACAATATACAGATTCCTGCAGCATCAGAAAGCCATTTTTCAGAAGATATTTCCGAAAACGTCTGTATTCCTTTTTATTTTCACCTGTAACCACCGGCAGATCAAAAAATACCAATACTCTCATAAATCTATAACTCATTCCTATAAAACCGGATCAGCGCACAGTCATCTTCGTTTAACGCCTCAAATACACTTTTGCAGTAAATTTTGATTGCATTATTTACATACTGCGTTTTTCCATCTATTACCACTTCCTGATTGAGTATATCGACAATCTGCATTTTTTCTCCCTGTTCCAATTCCGTTATCTGCATCCGTGCAACCTTCTGATCCACCAGCGAGCGAAACGGCTCCATAAGATCTGAGGCAAGATTAAATTGATTAAACATATTATCATGAAACAATCCCAATTGCGTAATATATCCGTTTGCCACTACCTCACGGGTAAACGCAGAAAGAATAATCGAATACCCGTAATTCAATGCTGCATTGACCGGAATATCTGCCGTCCTGGTAAAATCAAGTCCAAACAGCGCATTAAAATACACTTTTGCCGCATGTCCCTCGCGATTTGTTCCATCATTCCATGTAATTTCATTCAGATAAGAAGATAATAACTGCGCTTCCTCCTTTCCCCAGTATTCCAATGTTTCCTTTTGTTTTCGTATTTTTTCCGTTACAATCTCTGTCCACACCGCCTCCTTGGTGCTCTGCTTCCATGCAATCTGTTTGCGCACCTTATTGCTGGTATCATGACTTCCATAATAATTGACAAGTTCGGAACATGGATTTCTTTTTTCATCACAGAAAATCACCTTTACCTTGCGTTTTGCCAGTTCTGCCAGCAGACTTGTAGTAATCGACACCGCCGTTGATTCAATCAATACCATTGAAATCTCGTTTAATGCAACCTTTGTTATCTCCTCGCTCCGCACCACCATATAGCCAAGCTGTAGATCCAGCTTGGCTCGTCTGGTAATGACAATAATCCGCCAGCTCATAATCGCAGCAGATCAATCTGCTTCTCAAAGATTCCAGAGGGAGATTGATTGATAATCAGTATTTCATCCAATTCGCTGATATTGCTGTTCAAAACCAGAATTCCTGCGCTTGCCGGTCCTTCAAGCAATTTTAAATTGGCAGCGCCACTCTGACACTGAAATAAATGTAATACTTCACTTAAAACAATACACTTTTCCTCCATTGAAAGCTCCTCAAATGCAGGTCTCTTCTCTGACAGGGTCTTTCCCTGTGCTCCAAGACGCACTGCATAGACCGAATGGTTCAGTTTTTCTGTAAAAACATCATACAATGCCAGCAATTCTTCATTCGTGATGTTATCCCACTCCGTAAGTTTCAGGTCTTTGTTTTCTTTTCGCCGCTGCGTATACTTAATAATCTTTTTGAGCAAAAGTGTTTCCGGTTCTGCCAGCAACAATTCATTAGCGCCCTTAAAAATAAGCTGTTTTCCGGTTCTGCCAGACAGCCACATGTAAAATCCATTTACCCGGAACAAAGTGTCCATCTTAATTTTTGCAAGCAATATTTCCGGTTCTTTGAGTTTTCGCTCATTTTTCAAATAGTCCAGTGCATTTTCCTTACTCTCTTCGATATAATGTTTCAAATATATCGGAACATACTCTATGGTCCGCTGTTCTTCCCCTTTCTTGTTTTTTGATTTGACCAGCATAAAATACGCACCGGATGCCTTATTATAGCCGCCGTATTTCTCTATATTGCCTAAGCGCTCATCGCTTGTCTTGACCGGAACCTGTCCTTTTCCCTTTTTCATCAACTGCTGGTCGAACAGACCTCCTGTAACCTCGTATGACTTTCTGGTCACAAGAATGTGATTTTTGCTTACCATATTTTTTACCTGCGAAATGGTACCCGTACTTCCTGCTAACCACGCCACCTCATTGTTCCTGCGAATATCGTAATCAAACATTCGCTTCAGATTATAGGAACGTCCCGGATTTTCCTTTATGAACCACGCCGCATTTTTGTTAAACTTAACATAATAAGCATTGCCGACGACAATATTGAGGTATGCATCTTTTGCATGATGCAAATCATTAAGTTCGCGCACTTTTACAATATCAAACATATGTCTGAAATTTGACACATTTCCAGCCTTTACATATACAATTTCTGTGTCAGGAAATGCTTCCTTTAATATTTCAGCAACCACCTTTGTGCTTTGTCTTGTCTCCACAAGCTGCCGATCAATGAAACCTGCCAGTTCCTCCGGTGTCAGTTCTTCTGTTCTTACCAGACGATCATATTTTTTCTTGGAAATCAGCTTATTGTCCAGCAACTTCTTCCAAAACGGGGACATTTTCCCCCGAATATCAGCTGCAATCGGATACACATCTGTCTTTTTTGCGTTGTATTCCTTTTTCACCAGAACTCTGTTATCCACACTGTCATCCATTGTTTTTGACTGTGGATAAATATGATCTATATCGTATCTGGTATTGTCCCATAGATCTTCTAATTCTATTCTCTCCCCGGAATACATGCATCTGCCTTTTTGCGTGTAGTACAAAAATAACTTGTCTTTCCTAAGCTGGCTGTCATCAAGCTTTTCCAAATGTTCTGTCAATTCCGCAATCCACTCCGGTTCTTCCTTTTTACAGTTCTTATATAGATCCAGCAAAGTTTTCTTTCTGGATTCTGTCCGCTTGCTTTCCTGATTTTCTCGTGCCATTTCAATAAACACGCGCTTGGGATCTCCCCGCATCACCTTTTTTAGTTCTTTTACAACCTGAAGCGTCTGCCAGATCTGCCTCTTTACGGACGGAGATACATAGGATTCTTCAATCGTCTCATAGGATAAACTTTTTTTCTTTTCTTTTGCGTTAAAACATTCTATTTCTGTCTGGAATCCATATTCTCCATATAATAACTGCATCAGGTTATCATTTGTCTCCCATAATGCGGTAATAATATTCCATACTTCGCCGGTTCCTGGTGCTGGAACCGTTATATTTTCCAAAAATTCTCTTGAAAGTCTCCCCCAGCCCTTGTATGACAATGTAGCAATTACGCTAATCTGCTTTTGTGTCAATTGAGGGAATCTTCCTTCCAGTCTCTGCTTTAACAGCTTTTTATCCTCTCCAAACAGTACAATATTCCGGACGATTTCTTCCTGTTCCTGCTGGCTCAACTCCACTCCTGTTAATTTTTCCTTAAAATCATGATACGCTGTGAGAGATGCTTTAAAGTCTCCGTCAATACCACTGATTTCTACATTTTTTCCTGTAATACCTTCACGCACAAGATAGGACACTAATTTTTTCTGCGTCACTTTTCTGGTATGGCAGAACAGTTCCTGATAAATTCTTTGCTTTAATTCTACCGAAACAGACTGCCCATTTAATTTCAAATTATTCAGTTCATTCAATACCATAAACTTACTGTACAAAGGAGAATCCTTTGGTAAAACATCCTCTCCGTACAAATAGGTACACTTATTTGTCATGCGGCATATAAATTTTTCTGCGCTTGCCTCCACATCAATAACATCTTTAAAATTCCACGGATAGATTGCCTCGTCTGTTCTGCGCACTGCCCAGGAGAACTTTTCGCTTCCCTCCCCCTTTCCCAAAGGGCCCACATAATATGGTATGCGGAACGTAAACAGCTGGATTATCTTATCCCCGTTATCACGTATAAATGGCATGCGAGGGCTCAGATTATCTATTATTTTTCGCAGTTCATATAGATGAATCTGATAGGGAATAACCCCATTATCTTTTGTCACCTGTCGCGGCAAAAATGTGCCTTTTTCTATTTTCTCTGACAAATATTCCTGAATCTCTTTGTCCTCAATTTTATTCACTATCTTTTTTCTGAGAAAGCTTTCAAATTCTTCTCTAGTGCAACGTTTTCCCTCCAGTGCCACCTTTCTTCCATTTTTCTTCGCCATACCGATGTAAGCGCAATAATTGCATAACTTTTCATCTGTATTGACAAATACCTGGTTGTACACTTCTCGGGGCAGATTTTCTCTGACCACTTTCTTCAGGTATGCCAGATCTTTTTTGTGTTTCTCATATAGTTTAACTTTTGCATCCGATATAGAAACACTGTCACCAAGAATATCCGAAAGAACTGACCAGTCATATACCGCTTTCGCCGATTCGATAATATAATATTGTTCACCCAGATCTGCTTCCACACTTGCGCTGTAGTCATCATACCCATTATCTGCAAATGAAATTTTAGGTCTTTCACCCTCGTCCAGTTCTGCCTTACCAAATATATCACTCATCTTTACCGTTCCTCCGGAAAGTAATGTGAATATTGCTTTTTCACAGGCAGTTGCCGGTTTTAAAATTTGTGTCAGGTGCCTCTTTTTCTCTGATCTGGTCAGTTTATGGTCTTTGAGCACAGCCTCAATCTGCCCCATCTGTGTTTCCTCTATTTCAAGGGAAAAATCCAGCTCTTCACTTTTTATGTTAGCAATCATCTGCAGAAATGTATTCCGGAACTCTGTCACCTGACTAATATCTCCAGACAGCAGAAAATGTCCTCTGTGTTTCATCATGTGATGAAACGCAAGGTAGACCAGTCGTATATCCGGCGTTGTCTCTGTCTCCATTAACATTTTTCGTAAATGATATATTGTAGGGAATTCTCTATGATAATCTTTATCTGTATACTGTGCATCTGCAAATAACGCATACGGTAGCACTGGGCACTCCCCATTTGCATCCCTCTTATCCTCTGGATAGTATTTACTTTCCTTCATTCTCAGGTAAAACCCAGGATCAACCCTGCATATCTCTTCCACGAACAATTCCTGCAAAATCTTAATTCTCCAGCCCTGTCTATCCAGTCTGCGCCTGTTCGTGCGGAACATTCTTCTTTCTTCCGCAGTGTTCGCCGTTTCAAACAGTCTTACGCCCCACAAAGCATTTCCATGTCTTCGCAAAATCTGGTATTTGTCATCGGTCACCGCCCACCCAAGAGATCCTGTCCCCATATCCAGTCCCAAAAAATATTCTTCTCCCATCGTTTACCTCCATTTTTTTATTGACATATTTTATAAAATGCTCTATACTAATTACAAGTTTAATACCATATTAAATTTACATCATAAGTTCAAATAAGAATTTATTCAAACCATCGCTTTTGCGATCCACAGTGTGTGGAGCCTGCTTTGCAGGCTTTTTTCTTTTGTCTATCTTCGTAGGACTTGTTCCTACTTATAAATATAATTCATACGACAATCATAGCACTTCTTCGACCGTTTGTACACAACTTTTCCCCCAATGAAAAACCCCCGGGACATCTCTGTCCCGGGGGTTTTTCGAGGAGTTTAGTTATGAAAATGTTAATCTATATAAAGGAATCTTTACCGAAAGGTTCTGCAGAAATATGACCTTTATTCCACATCTCTGAGCTGCTGGGAACGAAGCTCTGGGAAACCGTCCTCAGCTCCTTTCGATGATGTTAGTATACGGAAAAAATGTGTCCGAAGTATGTCGATTTTCATAAAGCTTTCTAAAAAAACGTTCAATGTTATTTAGATTTCTTTAATATTTTATTTCTATTTTTTTATAATTGCCTGCACCGTGCCCGACTGGAGCAGCCGGATCTCTAACTGTTTCATCTGCTCCGACGCAAGACTGTTGCACAATTCCACGGTTCCTTGCTGCGCTCTGCCACTGCACAGACCGCAATCCTTAAGCCTGCGTTCTGTCTCCCGCGCGGTTCCCGCTCCGCCGTCAAAGATCTGTACTCCGGTTCCGAGAAGCTTCTGGATCGTCTCCCGCACAAACGGATAATGCGTGCAGCCAAGCACGACACAATCCACCGGATGGCTTTGGTACGGTTCAAACAGATCTGCAAGAAACGCTTCGAGTTCTGCACCCTCCAGCACACCCTGCTCCACATACTCCACCAATCCCGGGCACGGCAGCCTTAAGATCTCGGCATCCGACTCAAACCGCTGCATCAGGGCATGAAACTTCTCCTCGCGCAGGGTCATCGGCGTTGCCATGACAAGAACGCGCGGGTGACCGCCCGCGTGCACCGCCGGCTTTAGTGCCGGCTCAATTCCGATCACCGGCATATCCGCATATTTTTCCCGAAGGATCCGGATGGCCGCGCTTGTCGCCGTGTTGCATGCCACCACGAGCGCCTTTACGCCGCGTGACAGCAGATATTCGGCATCCGCACAGGTCAGCCGCTGCACTTCCTCCAGCGTCTTTGTACCGTAGGGCGCATTCTTAGAATCCCCAAAAAAGATATAATTCTCGTTCGGCATCTGTGCCACCAGTTCCCGCAGCACACTGATTCCCCCGACTCCCGAATCAAACACACCAATCGGACATTCCTGCCTGTTTTCATACTTTTCCACTGCTATTCCTCCCAGACTGCCTCGCTTCCGTTCTCCGTGCGCGTGACATAAAGTCTGTGTTCTATCTGTTCTTTTAATTCTGTCACATGGGAGATAATTCCCACCAGGCGCTCGCTTCCCGCGAGCTGTGACAATACTTCAATCGCCTGTTTTCTGGACTGCGCATCCAGTGTACCAAAGCCCTCATCGATAAACATCATGTCCAGATGCACGGCACCCGCCTTGCGGATGGCAATATCCGAAAGTCCAAGCGCCATGGCAAGCGCTGCCAGAAACGACTCGCCACCGGATAAGGTACGGATATCGCGCTCACTGTCCGTGACCAGACTGTACACCGACAGATCCAGACCTTCGTTGGATTTGCGCCCGCTGTTTTCCGTCTCTTTCAGCTTAAGCATAAACTGATGTCCGCTCATCGTCAATAGCCGTCTGTTCGCCTCGTAGATCACCTGCCGGAAATACCGGCGCTGCACATAGGTCTCAAAATCAATCTTCGCCGATCCCGCCAGACGCCCGTCCGCCGTGAAGTACAGTCTTTTCAGCACCTGATTTTCCGCATCGAGCCGCTCGTGTGCGGCGAAATATTCCCTGCACCGCTCCACCACTTTCGCATCCGTCTCGTATGCGGTGTGCATTGCAAGAATCTCCTCATGAAGCTCCTGCTGGCGCTGTTTTTGCGCCTCCAGTTCCGTCTCCCATGCCAGGATCCCGATCTCCTGCTTTCCCTCGGTCAGCTTCTGCATAGTCAGAAGCCTGCCCTCACTTTCCACGCGATTCCGGACGTATGCCTCAGACTGCTGCACGAGCGTCTCCCGCCCGCTCTCTGTAAGGAATGCCTCGTGGTATGCCTCCTCCGAAGAAAATCCGGCATCACGCAGCGCCTGCCGGTATTCTTTCTCCAATTCCAGACACTCCTGCACAAATCCGGCATTCTTCGTCTGCTCTTGCGTCAGCATTCCCTCTTGTCTGGAAATGTCTTCCTTTTTCTTTTGCAGTGCTTCCTCTGCATCCGCCAGACACTTCGTCCGCCGGTCTGCCTTATCCGTCAGCTGCTGCAGCGCTTGCTCAGCCCGTTCCTTCGTCTCATATGATAACTCCGCGCGGATCCGTGCCGTTTCCCGCTGTCCTTCTTCCCAGTCGCGCTTGAGCGCCTCAAGCTTCAGGCGGTCCACCGCATCTCCCGTTTCCCCGGGATGCTTTTCCCCTTCCTGGGGAAATCGTTCCACCTGCCGACCGCGCTCTGGCAGAGGTCTCTTTTTTGCTGCAGGTTCTTTTGCTGCCTGCTGTGCGGCAAACGTATAAAGTTCTTTCTCTCCGTCGCCGCACGCATCTCCCGCAAGCGCCAAGAACTGCTGCTTCGCCTGCTCCAGACGCAGTTCCTGCTCTGCCGCCGCGCTTTTCTGCCCGTCAAATTCCTGATACGCAGCATCGCGCGCCGTCTCCGCCTGCTCCCGCTGTTCCTTCGCCGCCTTTACTGCTGCTTCACTGACCGCATTCTCGGCAAGGGACGCCGGATGCGGATGTGTCAGGGAGCCGCAGACCGGACAAGGCTCTGCCTCCCGCAGATTCTGTGCCAGAATTCCCGCCTGTTCCTTTAAAAACAGCTGGTACACGTGCTCATATTCCGCAGACGCCTCCGTGGACCGGGCGGATGCCCGCTCCCACGCTTTCGCGGCGCTGACATACTTCTCCTCCAGCAAAAGCTGCCTGTTTTTTTCCGCGAGCAGCCGGCTGGCGCCTTCCCGCACCGCACGCTCATAATACTGCTTCGCCGACTCGTACGCCTGCTTTGCCTGCCGCTCCTGTTCTACCGCCTCTCCCAGGCGCTCATACACCGGAAGCTGTTCCCGGATGCGGAGCATTTTCTCCGCGTCGGCTTCTGCCGCATCGGCGCTCTGCGTCTTAAGCGTATTAAAGTCCTGCTCCTGCCTGTCATGTGCTTCCTTTTCCTCCGCGATAAGGCGCTTCATCCGCTCCACCGTCTCGTCGGACTGCCGCCGCTCATCCAGACGCTCATTGCAGCGCAATTCCTTCACATGCACCCTCTCCGCACGTGCTGCCGCCTCCAGCTGTTTTTTCCGGCGCGCTTCCACGGGCTCTTCTTCCTTTAACTTCTGTACCTGCTGTTCACAGTCTCTTAACCCTTCAAACAGTTCATTGACTTCCTTCGCCTTAGAGATTGCCGCAGTCAGCCTCCGGATCTTCTCCCGCACGTTCTCCTGCAAAGCCGTCAGCTCCCTCTCCCGGATACCAATCTGCTCCACTGCTTCCGGAAGTGGAAGTTCTTTCAGTTCTTCGCGCGGCAGAATCACGCGCGCTCTCTCCTGCTCGGCAGCTCTCTCGTTTTCCGCAAGCAGCCGGTCCATCTCGAGCGAACGCCGCTTTAAGTTCTCCTGGATTCTCCAATATGCGTCTGTGTGAAACAATTTGGAGAAAATCTTTTTCCGATCGTCCGACTTTGCATACAGAAGTTTTAAAAAATCGCCCTGCGCGATCATGGCAGTCTGTGTGAACTGCTCCTTTGTCAGTCCGATCAGCTCTTCGATCTTCGCATCGGTCTGGCTCCTTTTTTCCGGATACACCGTTCCGTCCGGCAGCGTCAGTTCCACAACTGCCGGAACCTTCTGCTCCCGCAGTTTTCCGTTTTTCAGTTCTTTTACGATCTTATATTCCGGATTTCTCCGCACGCGGTATGACTCGCCCGCATACAAAAAAGAGAATTCCACATAGGTCTCCGTCACACTTTTTGCATACTGGCTCCGCATCATGGCTCCGCTTCTGCCTCCGCCGCTCGCCTCCCCGTACAGCGCATAGGTAATGGCATCAAAAATCGTGGTCTTCCCGGCGCCGGTATCCCCCGTGATCAGAAACAGTCCGCCCGTCTGCACCGTAAAATCAATCTCCGTGCGTCCCGCATATGATCCGAACGCTGACAGGATGAGTTTTTCAGGCTTCATTCGTCCCCCTCCATTTCCTGCGCAATCACCTGACGCATCAGTTCCCGCTCCTCAGGCGTCATCTCTCTCCCGTTCATCTCCGCAAAAAACATGGCAAACGCCTCCTCCGGCCGCACTTCGGCAAGCTGCTCTTCCGTGTCCGACAACAGCTTCCTCGTCCGCGCGTTGTCGATCCGTATCTCCAGGATGTGGTCGTATTTTTCCTCCAGACGCTCCTTCGGCTGGAACGCCTCCACATCATCCGTAAGTGTGATGCTCACAAATGCGTGGCAGACCTCCTGCCCCGCCTGCTCCAAAATCTCATGTAGCGTCCCGGTCAGCTTTTTTACCTCCCGCACCGGCGGAAGCGGAATCTGCCGGATCACGGGCGGCTGTCCCTTTTCTCCCAGTTCCACGACCGTCACGCTCTTCTCCTCCCCCGCCTCGCTGATGGAATACGGAAAAGGCGTCCCGCAATAGCGGTATTTTTCCGCTCCTATATGCTGTGCGCGGTGGATATGTCCCAATGCAGCATAGTCGAACGGCGCAAGCACGCCGGCATCGACATTTTCAACGCCTCCGACATAGTGGATTTCGGAGTCACAGGTCGCAGGCTCCTTTCCGCCCGCCGTATAAAACTGGTGTGACAGGATCACGCATCTTCGCGCCGGATCTATCTCCTCGCGCTCAATCAGGCGCCTTACCGCCATGTCATAGCCTTTTATTTCCTCGTCAAACAGCTTTCTCACATAACCCGGCTTCACAAACGGAAGCAGATAAAAATCCACCTCACCGTATCCGTCCGCAAGCGTCACGCGGCGGATCGTCTCCCCCTCCCGCATCGGCGGAAGTCCCGCGATATACACCTCATGCTTTGCAAGAATACTGCTGGCAAAATCAATTCTTCTGGCACTGTCATGATTCCCCGCAATGATCATGACTGCAATCTGCGGCTCTATCTCGCATAATGCTGACAGAAACGCATCAAAGACAGACACTGCCTCCGCCGAAGGCACCGGCGTGTCGTAAATATCTCCCGCAATCAGGATGGCATCCGGGTGCTCGCTTTTTGCAAGCGCCACAATCTGCGCCAGTGTCTTGCGCTGCTCTGCCGCGAGATTGTAGTGGTGCAGCTGTTTTCCTATATGAAGATCCGACAAATGAAACAGTTTCAAATCGTTTCCTCCCCGCTAAGCTTCTGCTAAGTTTCTTTTCTTTTCTACGCGATAAAAAGTTTTCATTCACCGTCGTTCATGGTATAATGAATCTATAAACAGTGAACATGGAGTAAAGACGAACGCCCATGCCTGCATGCGGCGGACGGATGTGGCAGCATACTACCGGAGGTGACAGACGATGGAACAACCACAGGATTTATTTGGGAACTATAAATATTGTGAAGAATGCAAACGACCGCTTCCATTGACATACAAAGAGAATCTCTGCCCGTCATGTATCGAACAGAAGCTCTTCCGCGAAGTCAAAGAGTACATCCGTGAGAACGATGTAAACGAATATGATGTCGCACAGCACTTCCACATCCCGCATATGCAGGTCAAAAAGTGGATTCGCGAGGGACGCATCGAGTACAAGGACGACCATCTGAACACGATTACCATGCACTGTACCAGATGCGGCGCGCCGATCTCTTTCGGAACTTTATGCGCCAAATGCATGCGCCAGAAGGATGTCTCCGTTCACTCCTCTGCGCGCGAGGATGTCTCAGACAGCCGGATGCGTTTCATTGAAGACTGATTCATGAATCCATCCGGATTCATGATATATGATATAAAAAGGTGTCCCGATCGCTTTACCGATCCGGGCCACCTTTTTGTTCCCTACTTTATGACTGCACGCGGATACTTCACCATGACTGCGTCGAGCATCTCCTCATCCGGTTCAAATTCATAGCGGTTGATTCCCTTTTCCCCTTTAAAAACAAGCTCATAGATCTTCGTGCCGCTCTCGCCGGAGGTCAGATCCTTACAGGCAAGTGAATTGTCATTCTCGTACTTGTATACACTTCTGTCACCCTTCGGTGCCAGTGCAAGAACATCTTCCATCTGGACTCTTCCAAGTCCCTTTCTCTTGCGCTTCGCCTTGATTCTCGCGAAACGGAACTCTCCGTCATAGTAGGTGTACTCATACTCAATATCAGAGCGGAATGCCTGGAAATACCAGATAATGGCAAAAATAATTGCCGGCACCGCAAATAAAATCGGCACCCACATCGCAAATAAAAAGCACAGGCATGCCAGCACAAACCATACCACGTTTAAAATCTTCTTCACCGTAGATTTCTTTCTCGGAACGATCACTAATTTCTCGTGCATGTAAAACCTCTTTCCGCGCAGTATCACACCTGCGCCTCTTCCTTCCAAAAACTGCTCACTGTGCTATATTTTAGCATGTATCCCTTTTCCCGAAAAGACCTTTTGTGTTTATTTTTCAAAAATTTAAGATTCTTACAAAACTTTTTTCTTGACATCCTAATAGCTTTCCTGTAAAATAAATTTCTGTGAGACGCCCAGTTAGCTCAGTTGGTAGAGCAGAGGACTGAAAATCCTCGTGTCTCTGGTTCGATTCCGGAACTGGGCACTTCATGCGGGTGTAGTTCAATGGTAGAACACCAGCCTTCCAAGCTGGATACGTGGGTTCGATTCCCATCACCCGCTTTTCTTAATTGGAGAGCGAAAAAAAACAGAGCAGATGGAGAGATTCTCTCACTGCTCTATTTTTATAATTTTTTCATTCTTTTTTCCTTTTTAACCTTCCGTTTCTATGTTATTCTTGTACTAGTTCATTTTAGAAACGGAGTACCATTATGGAGAAAAAGACTGATTTTCATTCACTTTCCCGCAAGGCGAAAGTGCAGTATGTCTGGGATTATTACAAGTGGCCGATCGCCGCTGCGATCGCTGCGCTCTGCTTTGTCATTTACCTCATCTATCATTACGCGACCTACCGCGACCCGCTGTTAAACGTCATCATGATGAACTGCAACGATTCCATAACCGCCGACAGCAAGGGCTTCGATGAATTTCTCGAAGCCTGCGGCTACGACCCGAAGGAAGATTCCGTCTCCCTCACATCGTCCTTACAGTTCTCTGACGGCGAGTATTCCACGTCCTACAACGACACGCAGGTGCTGACGCTGATGCTGGCAGCCGGCGGGCAGGATCTCTTCTTCGGAACCGGCGACGAATATCTCGATTACGCCGACCAGGGGGCTCTTATGGATCTGTCCACCGTATTATCCGACGAACTGCTGGACCGCTACCAGGATCATCTCATCTACACGACCGAGGACGGCGCCGTCGCCTCCTATCCCTGTGCGATCGAGCTCACCGACAATGCCTGGCTTCACAAGTACAACTATTATGATTCCTGCTATTTCGGCATTCTCTATCAGAATCAGAACTTAGACGCCGCCTTACAGTTTGCGGACTTTCTTCTGAATTATAACGACTGATCTTTTTCTCTCCTGATGCTGCCGGCAGCAGAGCGGCTGATTGTTTTTTCAGATCTCTACTTCAGGATGGCAGCACCGTACGCCGGAAGCGTCAGCGTTCCATCCTGCCAGGAAGCCGCACGGGTTCCGGTCAGCAGTTCTCCTGCCAGCTTCAAATCCCCGCTTTCACTGTCTGCAGATATCTGTGACAGATCCACGGTGCGCTCGTCCTTCGTGCAGTTAAACACGACGATCACCGAGGAATCCTGCCAGTTCTTGCGCAGCACGCACACTGCGTCATCCGACAGATTTTCAAGAAACTCTGCCGTTCCGTGCGAGATCTCCGGATAGGCATTCCGCAGACGCAGCGCCTCCTTCACATACCAGTAGATGGAATTGCCGTCGTCCTGCTGCTCCGCAAGACTGTCATAGATCATCGTGATCGCATCCATATCCTGCGGTCCGAGGCACATCCCCTCTGCACCGGCATCCTTGCTCCAGTACATCGGCGCGCGCTTGTTCTCATCTTTTCCGGCGCCTTTCATTCCCAGTTCTTCTCCATAATATAAGAAGCTGCTTCCGGACATCAGAAGATTCATCGCCTGCGCCAGCTTGGTCTGCGCTTCCATGGAATCGCCGGAGTAATACCCTGCGCCCCTTCCCATATCATGGTTGGTGTAAAACGGCGCATCGATATAGCTGTCACTGTAAGTTCCCAGCGCGTCCTGCAGCCGCACGATCGCTTTTCCGTAAGAAGAGGCACCGCTCGTTCCCTTGACCGCCTTCGCAATCACACCGTCCTTGTCTGCAAACGTAAAGTCAAAGCTGCTGTCAATTCCGCTCTGGTAATACTGTGCGTATGTCTCCAGATCCGACCACACCTCTGTCACAATATACGTATCACTCTTCTTTTCTTTTACCATATTATTAAACCAGGATAGAATTTCTATGTTCGAGTCGATGCTTCCGGTCTCATACTCTTTTGCCGCATCCAGACGGAAACCATCTACGCCCTTTTCCAGCCAGAAATCTGTAATCTCATCAAACTCCTGCCGCACCGCTTCACTCTCCAGATTCAGATCCGGCATCTCGCTCCAGAACTGTGCCTCATAATACCAGTCCGTCCCTGCCAGCTGGCAGTATCCGCTGCCTTTCTCCCTGGAAAAATGATAATAATCCACATACGGGCATGCCTCTGTATCCGGCTCCATTCCCTCCGGCAGATCCTTCAGATACTCTGCCGCCGTCTGAAACCACGGATGCTGAGACGAAGTATGATTCATCACAAAATCAATCATGACACGGATTCCCCGCTCATGGCATGCGTTCACGAATGTCTCGAAATCCTCCATTGTGCCATACTGCTCATCGATCGCACAGTAGTCCGTCACATCATATTTGTGGTAAGTCGTCGCCGGCATCACCGGCATCAGCCAGATCCCGTCACACCCCAGATCTGTATCCGTTGCCGGATTACCGTCATTGATATAGTCCAGCTTCTCCGTCAGTCCCGGAAGATCTCCGATGCCATCCCCATCGCCGTCATAGAAGCTGTAAACGAACACCTCGTACCAGCTCCGGTAGAGATCATCCGTTCCTGCAGCTTCTGCCGGGTTTACCTCCCGCATCAGAGACAACGCCGTCTCTTCCATGTTCTCCTGTGCTCCCGCCTGCGCATCCGTGCCCTGCCCGGCTGCCGTCTCCGGGTCCTGCCCGGCTGCCGCTTCCGCCGTACCCGTTGCCGCGTCTTTCTCCCCGGCATCCGCTCCGCACGCCGCACTTCCAGCAAGCAACGCCACTGCCAGCAGTGCCGCCAGTTCTCTCTTTCCTCTTCGTCTCATCCAAACGCCCCTCTTTCTGTCAGATTTTCTGTATCCTTTTTCCTTATCATACAGGACTGGTAACGTTTTCACAAGCTGTTTCTTCCTACTTTTCTCTATCAAACACTTCACGCACCACCTTGAAATTCTGGATCACGAACGTCGGCAGCACCGCCATCACACCGACACAGCCCAGCTGCATGCCATTCATCGTCTCCACCTCAAAAAGGGTTTTGAGTGCCGGCACAAACAGAACGAGTGCCAAAAGCAGCACGCCGAGCGCAAAGGCTCCCAGACTGTACCAGTTTCTCCGGAATCCGATCTTTACAATGGAGTGACGGCTTCTGCAGTTAAACCCGTGGAACAAGCGTGCAAGTGTCAGTGTCGCAAAAGCCATGGTGCTCGCCAGCGCCGAACTCTCTTTCAATCCCACCTCAAAGGAAATCATGGTACAGACGGCAATCAGCGCCCCCTGCCCCAGAAGCAGCGCCATAAAGCGCCTTTCCAGAATTCCGCCTTTTGGATTGCGCGGTTTTTCGCTGAGGACATCTCTCTCCGCCGGTTCCATACCGATGGCAAGTGCTGGAAGGGAATCGGTCAGCAGATTGATAAACAAAAGATGCACCGGCTGGAACGGGACCGGAAGTGCTGCAAGCGAGGTGTAAAGCACCGCCAATATTCCTGCCATATTTCCGGAAAGTAAAAACAGGATTGCATTTTTAATATTCTTGTAGACATTTCTTCCGTTCGCGACCGCTTTGATAATCGTGGCAAAATTGTCATCGGTCAGGATCATGGCTGCCGCGTCTTTGGACACCTCTGTTCCGGTGATTCCCATTGCCACGCCAATATCTGCCGCCTTCAATGCAGGCGCATCATTGACGCCGTCACCCGTCATGGCGACCACGCTCCCCCTGCGCTGCCACGCTTCCACAATACGGATCTTATTTTCCGGAGAGACGCGGGCAAATACGGCGATGTGCCCGATCAGATGATCCAGCTCCTTATCCGGCATGGCATCCAGTTCGGGACCGACCAGTGCGATATCCCCTTCCCCGAAAATGCCAATCTGCTTTGCGATCGCCGTCGCCGTCACTTTATGGTCCCCCGTAATCATGACCGGTCGGATTCCCGCTCTCTTCGCATCTGCCACAGCCGCCGCAGACTCCGCGCGCGGCGGGTCGATCATCGCCACAAGTCCAAGAAAAATGTAATCACACTCCCCGGAAAGCGTCAGCTCCTCGCTCTCTTTCAGTTCCCGGTAAGCAAACGCCAGCACACGAAGCCCCTCCCCGGAAAATCTTTGATTCTGCTCTATAATCTCCGTACGGTCTTCCTCCGTCATCCGCCGGATGCCCTGCTTCTCCCTAAGATAGACCGCGCGCTTCAAAAGGACGTCCGGCGCCCCTTTGGTCAGCAGTGTCGGTACACCGTGCAGCGCATAGACCGTGCTCATCAGCTTGCGGTCCGAATCAAACGGCAGTTCCTGCTGCCGTTCCATTGCTCCCCGTAAGAAATCATCATCCACGCCACATTTACGCACCATCTCGAGCAGTGCTGACTCCGTCGGGTCGCCGATCACTTTCCCGTCATCCATGCGCGCATCGTTATTTAAAATCGCATCATACATCAGATAACGGTGAAGCTGATCGTTGATCTGCAGCGCCTCCGGCATGATCGCCGTATGATCCAGATAAATCTTCTGCACGGTCATTTTGTTCTGTGTAAGCGTGCCCGTCTTATCCGAACAGATCACCGACACACAGCCCAGACTCTCCACCGCCTTCAGATCTTTGATGATCGCATGCTCCCTCGCCATTTTCTGGGTTCCCATCGCCTGCACGATTGTCACGATCGAGCCGAGGGCTTCCGGAATCGCCGCAACTGCAAGCGCGACCGCAAACATCATCGCGTCCAGAAGCGGCATATCCCGGTACATTGACAGACCGAACACCAGCGCACAGACAGCCAGAATCAGATATGACAGCTTTTTTCCAAAATCATCCAATGCAATCTGCAGCGGCGTCTTTTTTTCCTTCGCATTGCTTAAAAGTCCTGCAATCTTACCGATCTCCGTGTTCATCGCAGTCTCCGTCACAAAAACCTCTGCCCTTCCGTAAGTCACCAGACTTCCCGAATACACCATGTTCACGCGGTCGCCAAGCGCCGCCTCCTGTTCGATCACACCTTCTCTTTTCTCAACATTCGTCGATTCTCCCGTCAGCGAGCTCTCATTCACCTGCAGTGAATAACTGCGCCGGATTCTGCCGTCCGCCGCCACCATGTCTCCCGCCTCCAGCAGCAGAAGGTCTCCCGGCACGACTTCCTTCGCCGGAATCTCCACCTTCACGCCGGAGCGCAGCACTTTCGCGTTCGGCGACGTCAGATCCTTCAGACTCTCCAGCGACTTCTCCGCCTTTACATACTGGACCGTTCCTAGCAGCGCATTGAGCACGATCACAACCAGAATGACAAAGGTGCTCTCCGGATTCCCCGAACAGGCGGAAATCACGGCTGCCACAATCAGAATTCCCACGAGAAGATCCGCAAACTGTCCGAAAAAAACCGCAAAAACACTCTTTTTCTTTCCCTCCACCAGCACATTCTCCCCGTATTGCGCCAGCCGTTTTGCCGCCTCCTCCGTTGTGAGTCCATGTTCTGAGGTCTCCATCTTCTTTTTCACATCTTCCGTTGAAATCTGATACCACTCTTTCATTTCTGCCTCCTGTTTTCTTAAAATTAAAAAAAAGAGACTTCCAGCACGAAATGTATCTCTGCGATACTTTCCGCGCTAAAAGTCTCATAACCACGGGTAATCTTCATGGTACACAGCGCCAGGTCCAAGACCGCGTATGTTGACGCTGCAATTTAAAACTACTCCCCTTTAGCAATTCTGTTATTTAAGATTGTATGGAGTATAACAGTCCGACACCGCCTTTGTCAATCCTCTCCCTGCAACCTTAACGCATCCTTTACCTCTCCCGCACAGGAAAACAGCACCAACAGTTCATGTGCCAGCAGCGGCATTGCCGCAAGTCCAAGCAGCTTCGTCCACTCCAGGGCGGTAAGTCTGCAGGTTCCAAACAGCTGTACAAAATACGGCACTTCCGTGACCATCATCTGAAGACTGATTCCCACCGCGAACGCCGCCAGCATCAGACGGTTTTCCAGATGGTTCATGCAAAACACCGATGTCTCCACATCCCGCATGCCGATCGCATGGAATAACTGCGCCATGCCGAGCACGGTAAATGCGTAGGTCTGCGACCGCGCTAACACCTGTGCATCTTTAAGCACCGCCTGCAGGTGCGGAATCGTCAGCGTCATCCCGGCGCTTTTGATCGTGCCGACCGGTCCCTGCAAAAAGGCAAGCATACTGATTCCTGCGATTAAAAGACCGTAAAAACAGGTGCATCCCCAGCCGCCGCCCGCAAACAGGCTCTCATCCCGGCGTCTCGGCGGGCGGTTCATGTAGTCCTTCTGTTCTTCCACATCTACTCCGAGTGCCAGCGCCGGCAGGGAATCCGTAATCAGATTGATCCAGAGAATATGGCTCGACTTTAAGGGCGATGCCAGCCCCATGGCAACTGCCGCCAGCATTGTGATAATTTCTCCGAAATTAGATGAAAGTAAAAACAGCACCGACTTGCGGATATTTTCATAGATGCTGCGCCCCTGCGCAATCGCTCCTGCAATCGTTGCAAAATTGTCATCCGCCAGCACCATATCCGCCGCATTTCTGGCGACATCCGTTCCCGCCATTCCCATGGCAATTCCCACGTCCGCAGATTTTAACGACGGAGCGTCGTTGACTCCGTCCCCTGTCATGGCGACAATCTCCCCGTTCTTTTTGCATGCGGACACGATTCTGACCTTGTGCTCCGGGGATACATGGGCAAACACCCGAGTTCGTCCGATCCGTGCCGCCAGCGTCTGTTCGTCCATCCGCTCCATCTCCTCGCCCGTCACACATTCATCCCTCCGCTCTGCAATGCCGAGCTGGCGTGCAATCGCAAGCGCCGTGTCCGCCCTGTCCCCGGTAATCATGATCGTCCGGACTCCGGCACGTGCAAACTGTTCCACCGCCTCCGCCGCCTCGGGGCGTACCGGGTCTTCCATTCCTGCCATCCCCAGAAACGTAAGCCCGCTCTCCTCCATCTGTGCCGCTTTAGGATGCATGCCAATCGCCAGCACGCGAAGTCCCGCTTCCGTCATCTCGGCAAGTCCCCGTTTTGCCTGTTCTCTCGCCGCCGCAGAAAACGCCGCCGTCTTGCCGTTGCTCCACACATACCGGCACCGCTCCAGGATTTCATCCGGCGATCCCTTCGTGAAAGAGATTCTGCCGTCCAACGTCTCATGCAGCGTCGTCATCCGTTTCCGCTCCGAATCGAAGGCAATCTCGTCGATCCGCGGCATGGTATCCTCCAATGTCTCGCGCTGTATGCCGAACGTTGCCGCCATATCCAAGAGCGCTAATTCTGTCGGATCGCCGCGGCGTTCCCCTCCGTGGAGGGATGCGTCGTTGCAGAGAGAACATCCCTGCAAAAAATACCGGTCGTCGGCCGGATGCAGTTCTTTTACCGCATGCACTCTGCCGTTCACGTAACATTTTTTTACAGTCATGCGGTTCTGTGTCAGTGTTCCCGTCTTATCCGAGCACACAACGCTGACACATCCCAATGTCTCCACGCTCGGCAGGCGCTTTACAATGGCATTTGCCTTCACCATCCGCGAGACGGAAAGTGCCAGCACCATCGTCACAATGGCGGGAAGTCCCTCCGGCACCGCCGCCACCGCAAGAGAGATCGCCGTAATCAGCATCTCTCCCACATCCCGTTTTTGCAGGATTGCCATGCCAAAAAGGAGCACACATAAGAATACGGACACCGTGCCCAAAATTTTGCCGAGGTCTGCCAACCGCTTCTGCAACGGTGTCAGCTCGACCTTCGCCGCCTTCAGCATCCCGGCAATTTTCCCGATCTCCGTATCCATACCGATGGCAGATACTCTCCCCACGCCGCGCCCGTAGGTCACATTTGTCGACATATATGCCATGCGGTTCTGCGCCGTATCCTTGTTGACCGGAACAGACTCGCCGGTCAGTGCGGATTCTTCTATTTTCAGGTTCACCGCTTCTGTCAGCACAAGATCCGCCGGAACCTGACAGCCGGCTTCCAGCACCACAAGATCGCCCGGGATCAGATCGGCAGCCGGAATCTGCCGTACTTCATCCCCTTCCAGAAGCAGTGCATGCGGGCTGGTCATCTGTTTTAACACCTCCAGCGATTTTTTCGCTTTTCCCTCCTGTATCACTCCCACCGTCGCATTTAACAGCACCACTGCCAGAATAATTGCCATATCGCCGTATTCCCGCAGCAGCAGGGAAATCGCCGCCGCCACAAACAGGATAAAGATCAGAGGATCGTTTAACTGTTCCAGAAAACTTTCCGCCCAGGATTTTTTCTCCTCATCCTCGAGCACGTTTTTCCCTCGTTCTTCCGTTTTTCCGCGATAATATTCCTGCATATGCGCTGCCCCCATCCATTGAGTTTCCCGCAAAGCAGCACGTCCACCGCTTTGCCGTTAACTCATCCTATGAAAATGTGGACGGGTTTATGCCTGTCTGCGTGAAAAAGGGTATGCCGACGTGATTCCGATGCACAGCATCGCTCCAACATCTGCATACCCTTTTCCCTGCAAATCATATTTTATTTACTGTAATACAAACTGGCTCACAATCTCACGCAACTTCTCCACATAAGTATAACACTCTTCCACCATGTCGTGCGTGGTTCCTGTCTTCTCCACCATGTCGCTGGTCTTCTCCGCAATATCGCTGACGCCGATCGACGACTCGCCCACTGTGGAGTTGATTCCGCTAAGTGCCTGTGCAATCGCATCAATAGAATTGGCAAGACCCGCCATCGCATCGCTCACGTCGTTCATACTGGTCTTGAAGGTATCCGCATCCTCCTGGTACTGTTCGCTGACCTGCTCAAATTCCTTATACTCCGTCAGCACGGTATTCTCCAGAAATCCGGTGGTCTCTTCTAAGCATTCCGCCATATTGGAAACTGCTGCGTTGACGGCATCCACAATCGTGCCGATATCCTTGATCGCCTTGGACGTCTGATCCGCAAGGCTTCCGATCTCCGTTGCAACCACCGCAAATCCACGTCCTGCCTCCCCGGCTCTTGCCGCTTCGATGGAAGCATTGAGTGCAAGCAATCCGGTCTGGGATGAAATCTCCATGATCGTGCCAGTCAGTTCGTTGATCTTATCGACCGCCTTCGATCCCTCGATGGCTTCCTGTGCCTTTGTCTTGACGTTGTTGTACATCGTCATTGTCTTGGCGCTTGCCTCAACTGTCTTGGTGCGTAGATCATTTGCCCGCATCATGATCGCTTCCGAGGTTCGTGCGCCCTCCGTTGCCATACTGTTAATATCATCCGCTCCGTTCTTGATAACTTCGATATTTTCGTTGATTGTTACTGTGGTTGCTGCCGTCTCCTCCATGCCAGCCGCAAGCTGCTGACTTGTCGCGGAGTTGTCGGAACACATATGATCCACCGTGGTGGTAATCTCCTGCAGGCCATCCACATTCTGTGTGATCTGGTTACTTGCGGTATCAATATCGCCAATCATGGAACGCAGGTTCCTGCGCATCACATGTACAGCATTTGCCATCTCTCCCGTCTCATCCCGGCGGCTGCGCAGCTTTGCGCCGTTCGGATTTGATCTGAAATCCAACTGTGCAGTATCGCCAATAATCGTTGTAATCTGCTGAATCGGTCTGCAGATAAACTGGCTTACTACGTATGCCAGAACAATCGCTGCAACCAGTATCCCCAATGACAGCAGCATAATCTTACTTATTATCTGATTCAGTGGCTCCATGATCTCGTCTTCATCCGCCGTCACCACAACAATCTGACGGTTCGCCGTGATCGCATAAGCCGCATATTTGGTAACGCCCTTAAAATCATAAGTCACCGTCTCATTCACCGGTACCTGTCCCTTGGCAAGCTCTGCAACGACGCCAAGCACGACAGCATTCTCCACCGGCTGTCCGATCTTTTCCGCTGTCGGGTGATATAACATAGTGCCGTCCGTGTCAACGAGATAGGCGTAGGAAGAATCGATCCCCTCCATACTGATATCCGCTAAGGCATTCTCATATGCTCCAGCATCCGCTTCCTGAGGGAGATTGTTCACAATCTCTCCCCCCATCTCCGCCATGCTTAAAATATAATCTGCACTGACGTCTCCGACAACCTTCTTTGTTCCCGCTTCCGCCCGGAATGCAACAATCAACACCGACATAACCACTGCAAGCACGGTCAGCAGCATGATCTTTGCTGAAATTGAGTGAATAAACGATACCTTCTGTTCCTCTTTCATGGTACTTCTCTCCATTCCCCTTCGTAATTGCCGGGAAACTTCACTCCCAGCTTATATCTGTTATTTTACCACAACATACAGTCGAAAGAAACTCTTCTTCTACAAAATAATACAAAAGAAATTGTCGCAATCAGCATAGACCGCTTTGGGGGATAAGTAATATTATTAGAAGACCACACCGTGGGATTTCAGATGGAAATGCAGGTGGAAATTTGGTTCAAAAAATGTGGAATTTCTAACCAGCCGAATGCTTGCATCTGCGATGATCCGTGTCTTTCCAAGTTTGTAGCACTCCACGGACTGTGTCCGCAAATCATGAGACAATTTA